>MDTB01112457.1_pt1 | contig 23701 bp, 11 predicted proteins | sample 811161 | NCBI WGS metagenome assembly MDTB01 (sample SAMN05326650, study PRJNA326480) | marine metagenome | isolation source: seawater | place: Mediterranean Sea | collected 2009
AAAAAGTAGAACTTGTCAAAGTGTAATTCAGGCAGATTAGATAAGCTGAAAACCCAAGACAACGACCGCGAAAAGGAATGCTGCTTCAATTCAGTTTGCATCAGATTATAAAAATCATCCCTTTCTCCTCGATAGTAACGAAGTGCAGCCTTCATTAATCTAGCTCTTATTTGGTTCCCATCTGCCTTCAAGCATTGATCAATCCAATATTCGGCGCTTTTGATGGTTTTTTGGATACCGTGTAGGTTCCAATAAACCCGAGAAAAATCAGGCTTCAATTTGATCGCTTGATTATAGCTGACTTCAGCTTCTTCTCGCCTGCCAAGCTCTGTGAGTGTGGTGCCCAAGTTGTTATGGGCTTCAGCATAGTTAGCCTTCAACGCTAGCGCTTGGCTGTAGCTCATCTTTGCCTCTTCTAATCTGCCAAGTTCTTGTAAAATGAGTCCCAAGTTGTTATGCACTTCAGCATAGTCAGGCTTCAACGCTATCGCTTGGTTATAGCTAACTTCGGCCTCATCCAGTCTGTCTAGTGTTCTAAGCGTGAGGCCAAGGTTGTTGTGGACTTCGGCGTCGTCGGGCTTTAACGCTATCGCTCGTTGGTAGCGCGCTTCCGCTTCATCCGGCCTACCCAGGTCCTGAAGCGCGGTACCCAAGTTGTTATGAGCTTCAGCATAATCGGGCTTCAACGCTATGGCTTGGGTGTAGCTCCTCTCAGCCTCGGCTAGTCTGCCTAGTTCCTGAAGCGTGACACCCAAGTTGTAATGGGCTTCTGAATAGTCAGGCTTCAAGGCTATCGCGCGGTTATGGCTAGTCTCAGCATCCTCTAATCTGCCAAGTACAGTAAGCGTGACACCCAAGTTGCTGTGGGCTTCGGCATCCTGAGGCGCTATTTGTACAGAGGTTTGCATAGCTTTTAAGGAGTCAGTTACCCTTCCATTCTTTGTGAGTACGGCTCCAAGCACTTTCCATCCAAACTGATGTTGGGGAAACTCCTTCGTGATAGATACCGCGAGCTTTTCAGCATCATCAAATCGCCCGCGCTGATAGCACTCTAAGAGGATGCTGAGTTGTTCCTGAGATGGATTGTTAGCCTTTAAGTTTTTTTTCCTTGTTTTCTTACGCGTCTTTTTTTCAGTCAATTTTTTATGCTTTTTTGACAATGAGAGGCTTGTTTTTTGCACAGCTAATTTAGTCTCATTAGCCTGCACGGTCGGTGTAAGCTTTGTTTCCAGAAGATTTAATTTTTCTGCAGCCACACCCTGCGTTTTCGCCTGCTCAAAAACTTGCTTGGCATCCTCAAATTGTTGTTCTGTTATGAGAGCGTCAATGTAATCAAGCCAAAACTGTTCTATCTTAGGATTGGATTCGAGTGCGGTTTTAAATAGTGGCAAAGCTGCATCCGCTTTATTCACCGAGACTGCTAATACGCCTAGATTGTAATTGGCGTCAGGGTGTGCTGGCTCTGACTGCAGGATAGCTCGATACAGGCGTTCAGCCTCTTGAAGCTTGCCCTCTTTACGTGCTGCAACAGCCTGTTGCAATGCTTGTTCAATCGTCAGTTCCATCAAATTTGCTTAATCTTTGCCTCGAGTAACCTTTCAGCACCTGCTGTAATTCTTTACTGAAAACGCATTTTATTTATTTTTTTGACCTAAGAAGTGTATGGAACTTTATGGTAGCCCGATAGCACACTCTTTCAGTATCTAAATGCATGAAGTAACCTTGCGGTGTCACCCCGTCAAAGAGTATCTAGACCCGGCCTCGCTATTCATATCATTGATAGCGTCAAACAGAGCTGTAGACAGTGCAAAATCGTTCACAAATGAGCTCGGGTTTTCCTTAGAGGAAGCTTACTGAGCGGGTGAGCCCATGATTCAACTAAAAAATAATATCTGTGAGAATGAATAAAATCTAGATTTCCTGATTTGCTACTTAATTCCTGAGAAGTGCGGTGCTGAATTGCTGACCAGTGTGTGATTTGAGTGATAAAACGATTGCACCTAATGTTGCAGATATCAAAAATGCAAATGCAGTAAGCCACCAGTTTTCCGTTCCTATATAGACTAAAAATCCACCAAAGACTCACATAAAGAATGCGTATCTAACCTCAGCTTCGCCTTGTCGGCTCATGTAAACAACCCTCATATTCCGCTTCAGTCAGCCAAGTAGCTAGCCGACGATTTTGCACGTTTTCACCGCGTCTAAGTTCTTCAATCATCGAGTTACGCTTTGCCAACCTATTTTGTTCGGTTTTGGAAAGTCTACTTAGCTTACGGATTTATGCTTTTGAGACCAGTTAACCGTTTTCACGCTTAACTGGTCTTTCCTGACACTTCTGGCAAATAGACGGAAGGGGGTAGTCCCCAACCATACTGGCACGCAATTTTTGGGCGGCATCGCTCTGAATAACGGCTTCAATCGAAGAGTCTAAAACATTACCTACTTTTAATTCGCCATCGTGATCAAGACAGCACAATGTTACGTCACCATTCCATAACACACCGACATCAGTAAAGGGATGATAACAATATGATGATTGCCTTGTTGCTTTTAAGTCAAAGTCATCGCTTACCCGGGTGTTAGCAAATGTAAACGCTCTCCAGAACGTCAGCTTAATTCCCTGCTGCAAATGGTAAGACGTAGACCTATACTTGTTTCCTCGCACCAGGTCATCGGCATTGTGGTCCTTGCGCTCAAACGGAACCATTCCTAGCTCCTGCTCAACTTCAGCGACAAAATCATTCCACTCTTTCAGGATAACGACAGCCTCATTTGAAGTCCCAATTATATTAACATTTGCCGCCGTATTCTGTGAGACCATAATCCGAATAATGATGTCGTTTTTTATTGAGACACCGTCCGCTAAACGTTGCATGTATTCACGGACTAAAAGACGAAGGTTGGATATATATTTGTCCCAAGGGAGTCTAACTTTGCCGCGAAAGTGATACGTTTCTTCCGTGGGTGTCATATGGCTCGCAGTTATAGTGCCGTATAAGGCATCTAATATTTTAGGAATATTTTTAGCCACAAGTGTGCTGATATTAGTTACCAAATCAGTCTTTATATTTTTTGATGCTCCAAATTTTAAAACCTCAATCAATTTAGGGTGTAAGGTTGGCTCACCCATTAAATGAAGATTGACGGTAGAAGCTAAGTTTTTATCTGAAGCCTCTTCATAGAGTAGTTTAACAAGCTCTAAATCCATAGAGCCTAGACTACGTTTTTGATCATCCGATGGGCAAAAAGTACAGTGAAAATTACACTTATTGGTCAGTTCGAAAAAAAACGACGTGGTAGCTGGCGCAAGGACTTTTTCTCCGACTGGACGGATACCAGTGCGGCTAGCAAAGGCCTGCTGGAAACTAAAGACGGACTCTTCAATTCTGCCTTGTTCTTTGAGCGTGATACCCAAACTATAGTGGGCTTCAGCAAAGCCGGACGTCAACGCTACCGCTTGGTTATAGCTGGCTTCAGCCTCGTCTAATCTCCCCAGTTCCTTAAGCGTGTTACCCAAATTATAGTGGGCTTCAGCGTAGTCCGGATTCAACGCGATTGCTTGGTTATAGCTAGCTCCAGCTTCGTTTAATCTTCCTAGTGCCTTGAGTGTGTTGCCCAAATTGATGTGGGCTTCCGGAGAGTCCGGCTTCAATTCTATTGCCTTGTTATAGCTTTCTAAAGCCTCATCCAATCTGCCCAACTCTTGGAGCGTGACGCCCACCTTCCTGTTGGCTTCGGCGAGATTCGGTTCAACCTCCAGTGCTCTTTCAAAGTAGTGTAAAGCCGATTCTAATTCTTCAGCTGCCTTTGCCATAATACCAAGGTTACTAAAGACTGCAGCTGATTTTGGATTAATAGCCAGCGCGTTTTCATACGCGATCTTTGCATCAGCTATTCTTTCTTCTTGTTGGTAAGCAACCCCAAGATTGATCCACACCTTGGCATCTTTTGGAGAAAGTTCTTTGGCTTGCTCGAGGATAGTTATGGCCTCACCCGCTTTATTATCTTGTCGTAAGAACTCTCCCAGATGTATCATCAACGCTGGGTTTCTTGGCTCATTCTTGTGTGCGATTCTCAACGCTTCAATTGCGTCAACAAGATTACTACTCTGATAGTACAAAGAACCTAATAGCTGCCACATTTGAGTCAAATGAGGTTTAATCGAAACAGCCATCTTTGCGTCCTCAATAGCGCCTACTGCATCCGTTGCTCGCAGTTTGATGAGCGCCCTGTTCGCATACGCTTCAGCGTGATTTGATTTGGCTTTCAATATTTTTTCAATTATTAGTAGTGCTTCTAAGTCTCTTTTATCTGCTCCAAGGCAAGCAGCCAGCACCAGTAAACTTTCTAAGTCCTCTGGCAATTGCTTACATCCCAATTGCGCTATTTTCAGCGCCTCTGTTGTTTTAGACTGTCTAAGTAGAAGCCTTGCTTTATTGTGATAGATAGACGGGAGTTCGGAGTTAATGGATACAGCTGCTGTCAGCACCCTCTCCGCTTCGACTTCTTTTTTATCCAGCAAGAGTACTTGGGACAGCAGTGATAAAGCTTCTGCGTTTTTAGGGTCATTTTCAATAACGTCACTTAGCCACTCCTGGGCCTCTTTATATTTCCCAACCTCACGCAACTCGATTGCTGGTGACAGTTCATCTTGACGGTCTTGTGATTGGTTGCTCAATTCTTGCTGGGGTATATCGTTACAAGGGAATACCTCAGACTGAAGTTTCTCTTCATGCACCCGAAGCTTGTCCGCGACAATTCCAGTCTGCTTTGCGTCAGCTAAAGTTCGTCTTGCTTCATCATATTTCTTTGTTTTGATTAGAGCTCCAATATAGCTCAGCCAAAACTGTTCGGTCTTTGGATTGGCTTCGACAGCAGTTTTAAATAAAGGTAATGCCACATCAGGTTTATTCACAGAGACTGCCAATATGCCTAGACTGTGATTGGCATCAGGGTGTGCTGGCTGGGACTGCAAGATTGCCCGATATAAGCGTTCAGCATCTTGAAGCTTGCCTTCTTTATGCGCGGCAACACCCTGCTGCAGAGCTTGCTCAATAGTTAGTTCCATTAGATACTCTTAATCGTAACTTCATGCATCATGTAAATATTTGTTTTAATTCGTTATTACGTGCGTTTCACTTCCGTTTTTCCCGTATGAGCATTGTATTGAGTTTTATGGGATTCGGATAGCACGTTTTTTTGACGTCTAATTGCTGACTAGACGAGTGTCCAGTGTGTGATTTGAATGATAAATCGTCTCAGCGAGACGCTGAGAATAAGCGTTAAGTGTTTCTTTATAACACTGTCTGTGTGGAAAGAACTACATGCACTCTATGGCTTCGTCTGTTGCATTTCATGACTAACTGATTGTTTCATTCCGAATAAAGCCTTCTCAAAGTTGTAAGCGAACCTTAGTAGAGCGAATAGTGGCGTCTTTAGCAAGTTTTCTCGCAAACTCTGTCGCAGCATCTCTAGTGCGCTCAAGTCAGAAGAAAACTCTACAGCTTTTGCAATATAGTCGTCATTGTCTTTTGCTCTCCAATCAGACAGATGGGAGTTATGGGCTATAGATTCCCCTAAATGCGATAGGAAAAAACTTCACTTCTTGGTAATTACTGGGACCCCCATCCATAGACCTTCAAAGCTTGTTGTTCCCCCGCCACAAGGAAAAGGGGATAAGGCGATATCAACACGGTGGTAGCACTCTAGATATTCTTCACGACTTGAACTACCCTCTAACAAGATTCGATCTGAAAAAATACCATGAGCAGCGAAACGTGACAGAACTTGATCACGACCCGATTGATAGTTAAGTCGTTTATCCTTCAAAAATAATTTAGAATATGGTGCAGAATCAAGAACATATGCTCTCACTGAGACCGCTTCATCTGTCATTTTTAATAAGTTATTGAAACACCCGAAAGTTAAGTATCCGTTTTTTAGAGCTGGTAGTGGGCTTCGGCATCTTGAAACGCTAATTTTACGAATTTTTTCATAGCAGTTAATGAGTCATTTACTCTTCCAGTTTGTTTGAGCACCGCGCCAAGTACCTTCCAGAAAAATTGATGTTTGGGAAACTCGTTCGTGATAGATACCGCGAGCTTTTCAGCGTCACCATAATTACCGACTTGATAGCATCGTAAAAGACTAGTAAGTTGCTGCCGAGATGGATTGATACTACTTAAGTTCTGTTTTCCAGCCCGCTTTTTTCCTCTTCTTTCGGCTAAATCCCTATCTTCCTCAGAGGATCCTAAGCTTTTACTGTGTTCAAGCAATATGGAACGAGGTGCACCTAATTTTAGTGCCGGGTTCCTCTCCAAGGAACTCAGCCTTTCTTCAGCCACACCCAACGTCTTCGCTTTTTCTAAGACAGTCTTGGCATCCTGAAACTGATGTCCTTTTATGAGAGCATCAATATAGCTACACCAAAACTGTTCTATCTTTGGGTTAGCTTCGAGGGCTTTTTTAAAAATGGCAATGCCACAACGGTTTTATGAAGAGAGACCGCTAATACGCCGAGGTTGTGGTTAGCGTCTGGATGTGCTGGCTCGGATTGCAAGATTGTACGATACAAACGCTCCGCTTCTTGAAGCTTTCCTTCTTTATGCTCTGCCACTCCTTCCTGCAGTGCCTGCTCTATAATTGGTTTCGACTGACGAATTGGCTACTACTCCTAGTGTATCTATAGTGCGTTTATTGAATGCTCTTGCATGTGAGTTACTGGCAAAGTGGTTTCTCACTTCCCAAAGTTTACCCACTCAGTTGACAGATACTTTGATTCTCCGGCAAGCACTTTACCTCTGTGTGGGTGCGCCTCACTCAGCAGACTAAATCACTGCGAGGCCTTTCTTCGGCTTTGTACTTATATCGTAATGGAAAAATATGTTTTTCCTCCCAGATCAACCACGTCAAGATATTTCATCCAAGCGAAAACACGATGCCATATATGTAAGTTCGTTCGCTCTGAATGCAGTTTTTAGAAATTTTGTCCTTTGCGATGTCTTCCAAAATTAAACGGCCCAATTTCCAAGTTCTTACCCGTTTCTTTACAAAGCAACCACTGAACAAGATAATCTTTGTAGCACTCAAAAAGACAGCCGATGTAAGTCTCGAATATTTCAATACCAGGTATATTAAGCTCTTGTGGAGCGATACTAATATCTGTTCTGTTTTTATTATTCAGGAGAGTGCCCCTGTCGTGGTACCAGTTGCTTATCTCTCAGTATGTGCTTCTAAGTAACCAATTAGATCGTTACATTATCGCGGCATATCTATCGCCCAGCACCATTAAAGGTTGGAGCTAGGTGTACTTCCTGAATAGCTTCCTGTTTCATGAACTAAGAATCTAATGCCCATTTTCTTGAGACATGCCTCCTTCACCTTGCCTGATAAAATCCAACCTCGCTATATGTGGACCCTTTAAAATTCAAACTTTCCCTAGCCCGGCTTTCGCATTTCTTAAATCGGTTTTAGTTCAATAGCCCGGTTAAATTTTTCCTCAGCTTCGTCCAATCTGCCTAGTCGTTGGAGAATGTTACCCAGGTTGCTGTAAGCTTCGGCATAGTCAGGTTTCAATGCTATCGCTTTGTTATAGCTAGCTTCTGCTTCTTTTAACCTCTCTAGCTCCTGAAGCGTAACTCCCAAGTTGTAATGGGCTTCGGTATGTTCAGGGTTAAACGCGATCGCTTGGTTATAGTTGGCTACGGCTTCGTCAAATCTACCAAGCTCTTTATGGGTATTACCCAAGTTGTAGTGGGCTCCGGCAAAGTCCGGCTTTAGCGCTATCGCTTCCCTGAAGCTAGCTTCAGCTTCTTCTAGTCTGCCTAGTTTTTTAAATGTGTTGCCCAAGTTGTAGTGCGCTTGCGAATCGTGGGGCGCTAGCAAAACAGCTTTTTCATTAGGGGCTAATGACTCATTAATTTGGCCTGTTTGTCCATATACAGCTCCGAGCGCCTTCCAGCCAACCTGGTCCAAAGGAAATTCCTTCGTAATCGATATCGCAAGTGCCTCAGATTCACGATATTGTCCTTTTTGAAAGTGATCAAATAGTTTACTTACTTGTCGCTGATAAGTACTGGAGCTACTAACCCCATCAACATGTGAAACGTTCATTGGGATTGGAATCTCTGGCTGTTTTTGAGTGGTGGGTGGGAGTTTGGCCTCCAAAGATTTAAATATCTCCCCATTTAGCCCCTGCTGCCTTCCTTGTTGAATCGCGCGCTTCGCATCTTCAAACTGCAGCTCTTTGATAAGTGCGTCAATGTAACTTAGCCAAAACTGTTCTATCTTTGGGGCGGCTTCGAGAGCTTTTCTAAAAAACGGCAGTGCAGTATCAACTTTATTTACTGAAACGGCTAGTAACCCAAGATTATGGTTGGCTTCTGGATGTGAAGGCTTTGACTGCAAGATAGCTCTATATAGCCGTTCAGCGTCCTGCAACTTACCTTCTTTGTGCGCCGCAACACCCCGCTGCAGTGCTTGTTCGATAGTTAATTCCATAAGATATTCGCCGACAATAGCTCATAAATTCATTAATTTGGGAAGCGATAAATAAGATTAGCAGTCGTGGTAGTTTGGCAGAAATCATACGCACTGTGTACTAAAAATCTTTTTTCATAGTTCGGTATTTTTGTAAGTCTCATACCGTAGAGCTTTCGAACATATTGCTAGAGGACGTACCCATATCACATATATGTATAGTCTCTAACAGAGACTCATACCCAAGTTGAATTCCTGCGCTATTACTGGAAGATTGATTTTAAACAGCATAAGCAAGCCAACCTTTTGATAGATCCCACCCTGCGGCAGGTCACACGGAGGTAGGGCTGGGTCACGCCGTCAATATCTCTGGCACATCAAGAACTGATTTATTATTTCAGGAAAATATCGATCCGAGGTAACTACTCAACACTAGGGCTTCCGTAGGTGCATACGTAACAGGCCAATTGGTATAAATTTGATCTGTTAGGCTGCTAGTAACAATTTGCTGACCATAGTTGGGAGGTCTTACTTAGGCGGGCAGCACACGGTCCAGTCGGTAGCGGTCTTATTGTTTTTCGAACGATCAGACCGATTGAGGCATAGCGCACAATTTCATCATCAATTTAGTCGCTTTCAGCCAAATGGTCACAGATGGATGCTGCCACGCCCAGACAAATTGATATGCCACTTTCGTCACTGACTGATTCTGATTATCGCTGATTTGTCTTTAATGTATGAGGTACCAAGCTCAACAGACGTATCGTATTCGTTCGGGATAGTGCTAAGGTCCGCGATTCTTCGCGTCTAGTTGTTTTCAATCGCCTGCTCGTGTTGTAAGCAGGGTCGTCAAACATATTTCTTGGAATTGATTTAGTCAAATATCAGTCAAATTTTATTGTATCCCCGAGATTCTCTATCCAATCGTCCTGTTCGCTTTCGATGTTTTCCTCGCCCTCGATAACCTTTTTCAGCGCGAGCGCATACATGCCTTTCGCAGCGGATAGAATTTTTAGTTCTTGTTCCTTGACTTGTATCTGAACCTCCACATACTTGATCGAGTCAAAATGTCCTTTTCCACTTTCTGACAAGTCCTCATATTCGTATTGCGCGTCATCAAGAATAATCTTTGGCATATTTTTTCCTCACCACGAAGGTGTACCGAACTGATTTGAGTCCTTAAGCAGAAGATGCTTATAGGTTGTAGGATTTACAAGCTTTTTAGCTATCGCCGTGTGTAAACTATATTATTCGTGAAGCGCAAACTAATTATACTTCTTGGACCGCATCACTAACCATGGAGTTGGCCCACTCCTCCATTCCCAAATTGACAGAAGCTGGTCCAAATGGGACATTTTTTCAAACCAAGTAGGCAAACCGCTTAACATACGCAAGCCAGTATCCTTGACCACTGATATCCTATGAGTATCTGAAAATCTAGCGATCAAGGTGTCGGTAATCTCTGGGTTAAAGCACTCATGAGACTCTACAATTATATCGATACCGGACAGAGAGGTCACGGTATTCTCATTCAACAGTGCGTTTTCATGACCTTCTATATCGCAAAATATCAAGGCCCGAATATCTTTAAGCCGCTCGAAATCATCTGACACAAATTCACTATGGACTTTAACCTTTCCTTGAACACCATTAAGGAGGGCAAGAGCTTCACACTTATGACGCGCTTCTGGGTCCGTATCGTATGCCAGTGAGACCGAGTTAGGGAAGAGTTTTGTTAGCCCTACTGCGTAATAGCCTTCAGCACAACCGATATTTACTATATACCTATAGTCAGTCCCGGTTAGCTCCTCAAGATATCTATGGAGGGGTTGTTCATATGTTCCAAGCAGTTTAGGCAAGTGACACCCTTCTGATGATTCTGCAACAAAATTAAGGCCAGCTAAGGGCCCACTGAATACAGTAGTCCCCACCCTTTTTAGATAGGTGTTTTGAATAAGCACGCTCCGCCATTTAGAAAGCAATCTAAGTGTATTGTTTAGAGTTTCAATATCATCAACTGTTCCCAGTTGAAGGTTGTGCAAGGCGGTGTTTTTCACCCTAGTGTGTAAATTCATATTGTTATACACAAATTAAAGTTGCATGATCAGCATTTGCGTTCGATCCACGAATAAATTGATAGTTTTACGCTAAAGCTTTGGTACTTGCTAAGCCGCTGACAAACGGTGGTGAGCGGCACATTTACCGGAGGCCCGTCTGTTTTAAAAAAGTTGATGATTATCACAAGTAATCACTTCGTATTTTTTTACCCACACTTATGAGGGAAGATTGACTGTGTCCTTTTTACCGTGGTTTCGTGATTTGCAAAACTTCTGCATTCTTTATGCTTACTCAACAAATAGTCTGTAGTCATAGGTAAATTAATAGCTCATTGCTTAGATCGCTAGCGCCCATTTGGCCTGGTTAGGCAAGCATTTTTTTGTAAGATCGTAGTTGTGTATGATGTGATCTCTTGCATTAAGAGCTTGATTGATCCCAAGTTCACTATCCTCGAGTAGCTCAATGCAGGACTCGGCTAGCGCCTGTGGGTCAAAAAAATCTATTAACAATCCCGTCTCATCGTGAGTGATAAGCTCTGCGACAGGTGGAGTGTTACTGGCGATGATTCTGCATCCGGCACTCATAGCTTCGAGTAGGCTCCAGCCGAGAACAAAAGGATAAGTCAGATATACGTGGACGGATGACACCTGTAGCATATTTAGAAAATCTTTGTATGGCAGGTGTCCTATAAAAAAAATTCTGTTTTTTTGATGCTTTGTCAATTTAGAACCAATTTCATTTAAAAATATTTCTTTCCAAGTCTCACCATCAGGCGGTTCTGAACCATAACCTCCTTTCGCACTCCCTACAATCAGGACACGAGCATTTTCCCGTTTCGATAGTATTGCGGGCAGTGATCGCATCATGATGTGAAATCCTCTGTAGGGTTCTAATGTTCGTGAAACGAATGTTATTATTTCATCGTTACGACTTAGTTTTAGCCCTGATTTAAGAGAGAACGTTGCCGCTGGATCCGGCTTTACATGCCGTGTATCAATCCCATCATGGATTACAGTTATTTTGGAACGGATATGGCTGGGGAAGGTGCTTTTCTGCCATTCAGTTGGGCTTAACCCAGTAAATGCATGTTCTGAGCTCAGTAGTATATTAGAGTTTTTTATCTGCACACGCGCCTTATTCTGTGTAGTGTTATCGGAGAACTCTTCATCAAAACCAACATCGTACCCCGACGAGTGATAGTACCACTCATAATAGAGTTTGATTTTAGCATCTCTCCAAACTTGGTTTAGGACAAGGCTCTCTCCCCAACCAGGGTGGGCAATTATTATGTCCGGGTGGTACCCTGCTTTCTTAAGCTGGAGACTTGCTGACAAGGATCCTTCTGCTCTTAAAACCTTACTCTCAAACTCAAGAACCCATGGGTGGCAATTCGGTGTATTACCGCGTTCTGCTCCATATGTATGTATTCTTACACCTTGCCAATATTTGTCGGGAAACGTCCGCATCGTTAGCGCACTTACTTCGTGTCCTAAACTGGCTAAAAATGTAGCTAGATGTTTAAACTGTGCAGGAAAGTTTTGATGAACGAAAAGAAATCGCATCAGAAGTTAAAAAACCCTAGTTTGCAAAGAAAGGCAACTGCTTTGTATCCCCTCTGCTTAACAGAAAATGGAGAGAGAAGAAGTTTGAGGTCGATTTCCTTCGGATGTCTCGTAATCGCTGTATTGAAAAGCTGCCGCGCTTCTACGACAGTGGGAATCATGTATTTAGAGTAATTTACCATCGATAATTTTCTATAATGCTCATATTGATGCATAGCAGTATCTACGTCGGTAAATGTAGGCGATAGAATTGTATCGTCACTCAACGCCTTCGTAGCGTAATTTGCAAAGCCTATCGAAGGGTCTAATCTTGCTGGCCAAGCAATGGTCCCGGCGGGAGTCGTCTTGTTGTCAGCTTTACTCCGTCGTTGGGAAGAAAGTCTCATAGAGGTTTGTTCTGCCCATAAACCCTCATACTGTGGGATGATCACGCTCCAGTCGAACAGTTCCTTGGCTCTCTTTGCGCCTGACGCGCCCATGTCTCTGCGTAACTCTTCAGAGCTGAATAAGGCGACGAAGGCAGCAATTAGCTGCTCCTGCTGAATCGAGACAAGGCTGGAGTAATGCCCAATATACATATCATAGCTATCAATGTCGTAGGCATGTCTATAAGCTAGGTCGTTACAAGTACCTGGCGCCGGGGACATGGTTGGTATTCGGAATCCATCGTGGTCATCACGGACCGTATCCTTATATCCATCCCAGTCTGAAACAACAGCAGGTAGGCCAGCGGCCATGGCTTCTACTGGCGCTATGCCGAATGTCTCTTGTATGTTGTCCGATAGGGAACAGAAAATGTCCGCGCTAGCCCAGCACCTCATTTTCGTATTTATGTCCCTACCATCTAAGGTTTTGACTTGCACGTCAGGGCACGCGTAGTTTGCACCTTCTGTAAAGGCTTCGCATATATATTCATTAGCGTGCCAACCGCATTCAAGTAACATGATTCGCTTACCGGTAAGTTTGGCGGCGGTCTGTATCGCGCTGTACATCGCAAGCGGATGCGCTTTCCCGTGAAAGGCCAAACGGCCAACATAAAGAACTACGATAGTGTCTTCTGTGATTCCAAAAGAATTTCTAGCATTCGCTTTTTCGTCGTCGGTAAAAACAAAATCCTGTGTATCAACTCCAAGCGGTATTATTGGGAGTCTCGGTAGTACGATTTTTGTAATTCCAAGCCTACTTTGAAGAAAGTCTACCTGTGCCTGCAGCAATGTCTCTACATTTGCTTTAACGGCCCGCGAGGTGCAAATGATTGCGTCCCACGGTTGCACTGGGCACGTTAGTAGGCTTGTAATCGCGTCCATTGCAGCGGTAGAGGAAGTTGTATGCGTGATTCCTGCGAGGGACCAGCTGTCGGATTTCGAGTCAAAAAACGATCTTTGGAAGGCCAATCTTCCGACATCTGGCCCAGGGTAGAAAATACCTTTTAGACTAGAGAGTCCTTGCAGGTCAAACTGCTGAACATGGCGCGCGGTGACTTTCGGGTTAACGGACTTAAGCTTCTCCTCAAAACGCTCAGCTTCTGAGTCGTCGGGTACCACGGCGACGAATTCTTCTTGCGAAAGGTGCTGAAACAGTCCTTTTAAAAACGAGTCACCAGCTGCTTGGCGGCCCATAAGTTTGCTAGATTTTAGGGAGTAGCCTTCTTCTCGAAAGTAAACGGCAAAGCTCATTTTTTCTTTTTTTGCTTGCGAGCTTGTCTTTCTTTTTTACTTCCTTTTTGTTTGTTGGGATCCGCCGCCAGAACAGTTTCGTTCTTTGTCTTAAATTTGAAATTAAACGCGAGAGTTATTCGATCCTCATCTTCTTCATTTGGGTAAACCCAATGCCTCAAATAGGAAGGGAACACTATTATCATGCCGTTCTTTGGACTGAGGGTTCTTTTAGGACTAAAGTATGCTGATTTCTTTGAAATGTCAGTGGCAAATGCAGACACATTGGTCCGAGGATCTAGGAGTTCAAGTGCGCCTGACCTGGAATCCGGGTTCGCTCGCTTAGGCAGCGAAGCATAGTAGACACCTGACCAGGTATAGCCAGGATGGTCATGGGGCACGTTGAATGTGGAGATGGGATTAATGTTCACCCAGCCCTCGCCCGTCATGTCATGCCCTTCAATATCGAAATTAGGTGCTACTTTCAAAGAGCAGGTCTGAAAGCAGCGGATCATAGTATCGCATATCCGACGTAGCTCTGGCCGGGTCGTTTTAAATATCGTAGACGGTGAATGCCAGCCGCCCTGATTTGAACGCACCACGTCTTCAGTATCTTCATCTCGCCATTCATACATTTCTTTTAGCATGGCGTCATAGTGGGCCGCATGCCCTCCGTCATTCATGATAAAAACCGGAGTGGAGAAGAAGTGATTTATTTCTAGGTTTTTGACATCCATTTGCTCGGCCATATGCTATTTCCTTCTTGCGTTTTATCTGTTCGGAGTTGCGTCGTGAGTGGTCGAGGCTGTGCAATCTGCTACCACGCCCGTGGTGGCGTGGACCCTAAATTGAATTCCTACCGACAGCCTGACTTCGTGAGTCGCCGATTATATCGTTACAACTCAATGACTAGCAAAAATTAGAGTTTAATTAACTGATGTTTGCCTGTTAATAAATATCTTTACCGTCTAAATAGACACACGTAAGTCAGCAGGCTCTCACTATTTTACCGATCGATTCTCACAGGTGAATGTGAATGATGCCAGTTGTGTTAAGGCATTATCGTTATTGTTATTAAAAAGCCGGCTAGTCAGTGACTAGCCGGCTTGTTCCTCTTAGCCCTTTCTAAGCTGGCTTGCTTGAAAGGTCCCACTTGGTTTAACCCAAGGGTACGGTGGATTACTAGATGAAGTCGAAATCCGCCGCAGTTAGTGCATTAACGTCTGTCACGCCGGTCAGTTGTACCAAGTCAATACCTTCTAGGGCTTCCGCACCAATTACCGCCTCGGCTGCGGTATTGTCATCCTCCGCAGCGAAGTTGGCTAACGCGATATGAACTACCCCAGTCGTGCTGTTCTCATACGCAAAGAGAAAGGCATCGTCTGCAGCGAAGTGGCCACCGTGAGTAATCGGTGCGGCTCCTCCAGTGTCCATTGCATCAACAGCATCTCCGACGGACGCGACTGCTGTAATATCCAGCAGGATGACGCTTCCATTCAGGACGCCAGCGTGACCAGTAGCACCGGTAATGGTCTTTAGTACCGGTGTAGACACCGCTGCCATGTTTGTCACGACCGCTAAGTCAGTGGCAAAGCCCACAATATTAATCGTGGTTGCAGCCTGCGAGGCATTAGCGGTTTCAAGCTCACTCAAGTCGACGTCCAACTGATCCGACTCGGCTGTGAAATCGGTGATCGTATCTACCGTTAAACCAGATGTTAAGACAAACTCGTCCGCGCCATCGCCACCAGTAAGGCTGTCAGCAGCCAGTCCGCCGGTGATGCTGTCCGCGCCACCGCCGCCAACAATGGTGTCAGCACCAGCTCCGCCATCGATGGTATCTGCCAGGCCACCCATAGTGATCGTGTCAACTGTCGAAGTACCTGTAATACTGTACTGAAGTGCAGCTTCGAACAGGGCCTCAGTCAAAGTCGTTGTCGGTGACGAAAAGTTAATAGCAACGTCACCGTCGTCGTTGAACTGATCCGCAGTTTCACCGTCCATGTTGATTAGGCCAACGGTAGTCGCGAAGCCCTCTGAGTTTTCATCGTCAGTGCTTGTGCTTGTACCATCACCGAGATCGGTATCGGTAGCATGGACAAACGATTCTACGTCCGTAGCGACAATTCTGATGGTATCCACACCGGTAGTGAAGGTCGTAATAGTATCTTCACCGACATTGTTACCTTCACCACTTACAGTAACCATTTCAGAGTCACCTTCGGTGGCGGTCTCAGGGTCAGTGTTGATAATGACTATGTCTGCAGCAGATACATTTTCAGTTAGTACCACTGAGTCTGCTCCTGTGCCCGGAGTCACTGTATCTGCACCGGCACCTGATGTGATGATGTCGTTACCAGCACCACCGGTGATGGTGTCGTTACCAGCTTCAGAAGTAATAGTATCGATGCCCGGTGAACCGGTAATGGTGTCTGCCCCGTCGCCTGTGGTAATTGACCAAGCACCAAAGGTGCCCACCGAGCCAGTGGTCTGCCCTGTACCATCAAGCGCAGATGCATCCAGAACAGCTGTGCTACCGAGGATGACCGTGTCGGCGGTATCTCCACCAATGGTGATGGACCCCTGGTAGTAAGTACCGGAAGTCTCGCCAACCGTCGCTACGGCGACCTTTGTGGCGCCGCCAATGCTAAGTAAGTCCTCACCGAGTTCCGCGTCAAGCACCGTAGCGGCATCTGCGTCCGTGATGTTAATTTCGAGGTTGTAGATACCAACCTCTGCCTCAACATCATCCGAAAGCTCGATTACGAAGGCGCCAGTATCAACCTCGGCTTCGTCACCAATTGCAAGCGAGAGGCTGGTCAGGATCCTGCCGGCGGTGATATCCATAGCACCGGTATAGTTACTGTTAGAGTCCAAGTCGATATCTAGAGTACCGATGTCGCCTGAAGCGATCGTGGTACCCTCAGTCGTTGACACGGTAGCGTTACTACCAACACCAATGTGAAGCGTGTCTATGTCTACACCACCCAGAGCTGCTGCTGCGCCCAAGGCAATCGTAGCATAATCGTCAGCCTCAACAGTGATATCGGCCTCGGCCGTTGCTGCTAAGCTTCCAGCGTCCTGCTGAAGCTGGTAGTTAATCGCAGAGTTAACGCCAGTAGCGGACAATGTCAGCTTATCGTAGGCGTAGTTCATCAGGTTATCTTCGGCATCGTCTTCGTTGTCAATGACGCCGCCAGCGGAAACCGTGTACGACACTTCGTTCATGTCCAAGCCGTCGGCCATGATCTTACCAGCGGTGATGGTCGAACCGGCACCAGTCGCTGTCATCGTTACGCTATCAGCATCTTCAGAGGTGTTGATGTCACCGTCGTCGGTCGCACCCTCTCCGTTAGCATTACCAGTGAAGGAAATATCACCACCGTTTGAAGCTGTCACCGTGAGAGTATTCAATATAACGTCCGAAGCCTCACCGGCCGCACCTATCAGCCCATTCAGGTCGATAGAAGAGTTCAGACCAGAAGCCGTAAGAACCATCGAAGATACGTTGGTGCCATCTGCCAGACCATCCATAATAATGTCTGACTCTGCTCCATCCGCCTCAATGGTTAATGTTTCTAGACTTTCACTGCCTGTTATCGCGCCTGTCTCCAAGGACGTATAGTCACTTGCACCTACTACGAGGGTCACAGTCTCGTTGTCGTCAAGCACCAAGCTCTCGATGTCGTTGTCTAGCAAGTTTCCAAAACTACCACCTGAGGCACCGAGTGTCAGAGAAGAAGCATCGGTCAAGGTCAGTGACGTAAAGTCGGCAGCAACCGCTGTGGCTGCCTCCTCATTTGCACCAACCGTAATGGTCATGGCTTGGTCGTCTTCGGTATCAACAACTAGCGCTTCAATTTGACCGTTGGCTGCATCTTCCGCGTTGTCGTCGGAAACCGTAATGGTTGAAGCATCAAGGTTTTTCAGGGTGACGGTTGAAGTGTCATCACTTGCGGACACTGTCAGAGATGTGTAGCCAGTCACGTTGGTGAAATCAATACTAGCCGAACCGCTAAAGGTTGGTGCCACAGTTTCGGCGTTAGAAATTGATCCAGCCCATGTACCTGAAGACACAGAGTAGGACACACTATCGGTGCCTGCGCCAGCGTCAACGGTGTCGTTACCGGAGCCAATGGTAATTGTGTCATTACCGGCACCAGCCGTGATGCTGTTATTGCCAGCAGTCACGGAAATAGTATCAGCCAGATCGCCTGTCACCAGTGTTGAATTACCCGCAGTAAGAGTGACCGTGTTGCCGCCATCACCCAGGGTAATTGTGCTGTTACCTGCGGTGTTAGTGACGGTGTTTTCACCGTCGCCCGCCGTAATTGTAGCGTTACCGGCCGTATTGGTGATTGTGTTATTACCAGCGCCAGCAGTTACAACGTCAGCGCCATCACCGAGCGTGATTGTGTTGTTGCCTGTACCCGCCGTAATGGTATCTACACCCTCACCACCAGCGATGGTTGCGTTACCATTGCCGACTGTTATGGTGTTTGCACCGTCGCCGGCACTAATGTCGTCCTCACCGTCGCTAGTAGATATCGTATCTGTGCCAGAACCCGTGGTGATCTCATCGTCACCCGCGGTACCAGTCACGCTATTCGTACCATCTCCAACTGTCGCCGTTAGAGCAGCTGAGCCGGTAGTTACGGTAACGCCTGAGTCTGCTTCCACTGCCGAAACAGTTAATGAGGCCCCCGTGAAGGCCGAAGCGTCGACTGTAGTCAATGGCAGTGTAGAAACTGCAGAGCTATCATTTAATGTCACAGAAAGCGTTTTGTTACCTGTGATTGTCAACGCGGTAAGCGAATCTGCCTCAAAATCGGTCAGCGTGTTTCCATCGAGCCCTTTAGAGTCAATAAGTGCAGTCTCAATTTCGATAGCGTCAACGGTCACACCAGTTGAATTATCCTGAGACGTGGACTCACCCATGTGGATATTGAGGGAATCGGCAGTGCCGTCAGTGGCCAATGTGAGGTCGAAACCGACGGTGTCATCTAGTGCATAGAAGTCAGTGATAGCGCCAGCCTCTGTGGCGGTGAACACACCAGACTCGCCCTCAATACCGACAATTCCTGAAATCGCAGCCATATCTTGGGTAATCGCGGCCTCGTTACGAAGGATCTCGAACCCGGAGATGTTTTCAGCGTCGTTTACGGTTGGAGTGGACTCATCGTCGTATGATAAGGCGGCATTTATTGAAAGTGTATCAGTGCCGTCTCCACCAGTGATCGTGTCATCCTTATCCGCACCATTCGCGACAACCACGTCGTCTCCAGCACCACCAGAGATGCTCTCTTTACCGGTAGTGATGGTTAGCGTGTCGTTACCTGCCCCACCGGACAGCACATCGTTACCTGTGGCCGCGCCCGTCAACGTGTCGTTACCTGAACCACCCGTTAAGGTCGTTCCAGTAGTAACCGTTGAAGTGAATGTCACGCCGCCAGAGTTCGCAGACGCGTCGAGAGTTGTTACTGCTGCGGCCAGAGCGTTTCCGCCTTCGAGGTCAGCAGTACCAGTGCCAGTAACTGTCACAGATGTGACGGTACTAGTTCCAGTACTATCGCCGACGATCATATTACCGCTGTTGGTGCCTGAAGCGTTTATCGTTAACAGCTCGATGTCTTGCGCACCGTCAGTGTCAATCGTTACCGCTCCGGTGTTACCAACCAGGTTAACGGTGACGGAGTCACTAGTCCCAGTGAATCCAGCGTTCTTGTGCTGAACATCAGTAGCTGCAGTGTTGCCCATCAGGTCAATGGTTGCGCCTGATGTGATGTTGGTGATGTTGACAGGCATGGTGCTGGCAGAAATCTCTACCGCGTTTACGCCCGTGCCCATCAAGTTCGTATCTACCGTAATAGTCTCGGCGTCGTCGACATTCGTAAGTGAGAGCTTCTCAAAATTTGTGATTCGACTCGGAGTGTATGTCAGGTCGCTGCCAATTGAGTCAATGGTCAGGAAGAAGGTGTCTGTTCCTGCACCTCCGTCTACAAGGTCGCTGACGTTGAAAGTATCGCTGGCAGCTGTTGTTGAGTCTGTGGCGAATGCAGAGTCATTACCGGAGCCCAATGTTTTGCTATCGAGGCCAGTCCCTAATGTGTATGAGACACCAGCATCAGCAGCAGGTTGCGCGGCTGTGTCAGCAGCAGCTTTAGCAGTGGTTACAGTTGCATCGGAGCTTGTAACGCCTGATAGCGTTGAGGCGCCCTGTGCTGACTCTTCCAGGGTTACAGTGTGATAAGTGGCAACTTCAGCCTTGTTATTGAAGAGTGCCGCTGATGTTCCGAAAGAGGCGTCGCTCTCAGCGAGTCCGCTCAAAAAGGATTGCGCCGTAAGGAGAATCGCGCCAAAGCTCGACCCACCATTGATCAGCCCCTCCGCAACCGCTATTCCCTCTGCGAGAGATTCAGCACTGGCCTCCGGCACAAGCGTGCCGAGCCATTCGGTAGCAAACTCGGTTGCGGTCTGAAAAGAGGGATACTTACTCGTCCACTCAGTACGTGTAGTTAGGTTTGCTGCGACGTCGGCAAGCGTGCCTCCGCCATCGACGATAGCTACTAACTCAGTTAATAGCTCAGTACCAGGTGCAGCGTCATATGCGGCGACTACCAACTCGATGATGTCTGACCGGGTTTCAGCTGTTATAGCCATTTATTGCTCCTTGAGATCGATTTCAAAATTATTTTCAACTCTGGGATAGTCGCTCAATTTGCCTGTCCTGTTCCTCAATCGTTCCTCGCATGCCTGAAACAGCTGAGGAATCTTCCTGGACAAACGACCGCGAGCGCACGTAACCGTTAGGTTGATATACTAGCATAATCAAAGACTCTACAGCCGGAAGTGACACGGGTCACACCAACTGTAGATACTTCTAAGATTTTTTACTCACATGCCATCGACTTCGAAATTTGCCCACGCCCAAGTTTCAGACTGGTGAGGCCGACCGGCACAAGTGATTATCGGCGCGATGTTACATACACTTAATGACTAAAACAACCTTCCGAAAAAAAAATTAAATACTAACTGTAAGTTGTTAATATATTTCAATTAAATATCTCCGTTAAAAGAGAGATTTCCTGGATATTGAGCAAATGTTTTAAAAAAACCAGAGTCACAGGGCTGATAATCATGTAAGCCGTGATACTAGGGCTACAATTCCCGCTGCCTCTGGTGTTTTTCGTCAGAATCGCCAACTAAGCCCAATCTCGACGGAGGAGTCGTTCGTATCAAATAAACTAATGTTGGATTTTTGATCTTGATGGTAAATATTCGCCACCAATTCAAGCCCTTGAACCAAATAATTGAGTGTTTCCCTGTACTGAACCAGTATGGAGCCGCGTGCAACCCTGCGTCGCGCGTTATTTTCCAGCAGAGGACTAAATCCGCGGCCGTCCAAGCTGCTGGTAAAGTTAAATTGCGCAGAGATATAACGCTGAGATGAGGCTAGCCGCCAACCAGCTGATATTTGCCAGCCGTCTCTATCGCCGCCTAATCGGTTTTCCTTTAATGCAAGGTTGTGAAGTAAGCCAGCCCCGAAAGTTAACTCCTGGCTCGTGGCTGAACCCAAACTGCAGGCAGCCTGGGCACCAGCCTGCATCTCAAGGCCATCCAACTTACGCTGCTGATGCCAAAGCTGCTGCTGAAGTGCAGCATTCAGATTAGTGGAGCACCGGCCGATGGTTGCTAGCTTACCTCTGTATGAGGCGTCTGCACCCGTGAAAAGTGAATTACCTAGGAATGCGAGGTGATTGAGGCCGGCGCTAGCCTGACCAGACGCTGAAAGCAGGGAACCGCGCCTAGTATAGCGAGCGGCAAATTGAGTGACGTCAGAGCTTGAATCATCGCTCAATCTTCCCCGAATCTGCCCGAAAAGGGTGTCCTGATATTCTGGACCCAACCGAGAATGTGTTGCCGCGATACGCGCATTAATAAATGGACCCTTAATGGCCTGATAGTTTTCATTAAGCGCCAGAAATATAGGCTCACCCGACAGCGTGAGAGCGACGGTCTCTGTATCAGGGGCACCATTTAAATTACTGTCATACCCACCGAGTAGATCTAACTGCCAGTCGGTCTGCCGGGTCAACGCCTGCCATTCTCGCTGACGATTTTTAAGCCGTTGCTCAAGGCCTGGGGGAGCATCTGGCCTCTCTAGCAGAAGCTGGTTTACTTCGATAGCGGCAAATAACTGCCCGTCCTGCAAAAGCGCCTCGGAATAGTCGATCAACGCGGCACCGTTATCTGGATTCAAAAGCAGCGACCGCTCGAGTGACTCCAATGCGTCTGCTAGCTGTCCGGTATTTAGTTGCGCGGCACCAAGCAAAGAGAAATATTCTGAACTGAGCAGGCACTGATCGAAAATCTCAGCAAGGCTCTGCCGAGCAGACTCCCAGGCCCCTTCGTCAGCGGAATGAAAGGAGCCCAGAGGGGGGCAAAGCCCATGCGCGACTGGGGAGATTCCAACAAGAAGTAGGATTGTAGCCAGCTTGAATTGGTGCATCTGGATTAGCGATTTGTCCCGTAAGAAGCTGGTGCCGCCACCAATATCAGCGCACGAGGATGCCGATTTTGCGGCCTGCGAATGAGAAGTTGTCAATTTTGTTCGGAAGGTGAGGATTATGGTTGTTAGATGCAACATCTGCAAACTGTCGCACCAGTAACCTACTGGTTCTCAGCCATAGTTGACCGGTCTCCACTGGCGGGAGCGCTAACGCCTTCCTCCGCCAACCAATGAGAGCCTGGGCGTGGCAATCGAGCTTGACGAGTCAGATATATCTGGCGCGAATAGGACATGTGGTATCGTGAGACCGGGCAGCAGATAGCTACCCTGCGACTCCAAGCCTGCATGGTCTAGCTGGCCTGCGAGGCACTCACCCACCAGGACCGGTCGCGCTAGTTCAGCCGTCATTTCCTGAATACGAAGAGTGACAGCCACAGTGTCGCCGAGGACAGTATGGCTGCGACGGTGTGACGGCCCAATTGAGCCCACAAGCACAGGGCCTTGCTCGATACCAATCCCCAATGCCAGCGGCTCGAATCCTTGCAGCGACTGTTCGGGCAGTAGCCGGTCGTTGAGCGCCCGCTGGAGCGACTCGGCCGCTAACATGACGTTTCTGGCGGTTGCCGTGTCGGCACTTTCCCATATCGCGAGGATGCCATCGCCGCGAAACTCTTGAAGTTGGCCGCCATGATTTTCAATAATTTCTGAAGCGCGAGAAATAAAGTAGTGGAGGACAACGGCAATTTCCTCGGGAGGCCGAGCCTCGCTGAACGCAGAAAAATTACGCAGGTCGGCGCTGAGCAGTGTCGCGTTTTTGCGGTTCGCGTTTACTGCCGATGAAGGCGCTGAAAAGGCGATTTCCTGAGCCACACTCCTAGGTAAGTAGCTAGTGAGGTTGCTGAAAACACGAGACCTTTCTAACCGCACGAGGCCCAGTTCAAGAACAAGCAAGCCAGAGGCAGCGGTCAGGCCAAAAAGCGCGGGCAACATCCATCCCAGCCAAAGCCCTCCCAGCGCGAGAGTAAGTATGTGAGCGACGCCGGCCGCTAGCGGCAGTCCGATAGAAGCAATCGGCAAGCCGTAGGCGGCCACTCTGCCCCGGGCAGACGCAACCACGAACAGAAACAGACCGAAAAGGCTGGACAAGACTCCTAGAAAGATTGGGGCCCCAACTGGCGTAAATGGCGTGCGAACATCGAGTATCCCGGCGACGAGACGCGCCTGCAACTCCACGCCGTAAGTCCCACCGCTGTATGGAGTTGGCACTATGTCTCCCATTCCGAATGCGGTGCCCCCAACGATCGCGATTGTGTTTTCAAGCAAGCTTAGGTCTGCGCGTCCGCGCATGACGTCGACAGCCGAAACGGCCTGGAAGACATCAGGAGATTGAGCAAAAGAAATACGCATGGCACCGGATCGATCCAAGGGAATCTCCAGAC
>MDTB01186982.1_pt1 | contig 23701 bp, 20 predicted proteins | sample 811161 | NCBI WGS metagenome assembly MDTB01 (sample SAMN05326650, study PRJNA326480) | marine metagenome | isolation source: seawater | place: Mediterranean Sea | collected 2009
GCAAAATTAGTTGCACCATTATTTTATTACAGAAAACATGAAAAATCACTAAGCAGAAATTCTCAAAAATTACTTTCCTCTAGGAATGATATAATAAATAAAATACGTACTAATCATCAAGGTAGCTACATACCATCGTGTCTTGCTGTAATACCTGTCCGTGAGTCTTTTCCTGATTTTGAAGGTGTACCATATCTTGAATTAAAAGGAAAATCTCTACTTCAATTGGCTATTGAATCTGCTCAAATGTCTAAAAATGTGACCGATGTTGCTGTAACTTCAACATCAAAAGTCCTAGAATTTTCAAAAAATTTGGTAGAGAAATCTAGTGTAGCTGACCATTTATTGATTAAACGTCCAGATCATCTTTATCAAACAGATTTTAATCCAAGAGAAGTTATGCTTCATGCAGGAGAATTTTATTATGAGAAATATAATAGATATCCAGACATAATGACATTTTTAAACTTACACACTCCATTAAGACAATCAAAGCATGTAAATAGCGCTATTGACTCTTTAATTATTAATCAATGTGATTCTGTTATTTCAGTATCTGAATTAAACGAACCTACATTTATGAGAGGAAATGAAGGTTTAAAAATTCTTAATCCTGGAAAATTTGTAAACATTAATTATGAAAAAGAAAAAATATACCAACACAAAGGAGATATAATAGCAGTTTGGTGGGAAGTTTTAAAAAATCATAATATGTTTGGAGAAAATATTGGATATATTCAAATTTTAGAAAATGAAAGTATCAAGATTAATAGAAAAAAAGATATTGAAAATTTATCATAAAAATTATTTTATAAAAATTTTTTAAAGTTTAAGAGGGAGATTTTTATATTAACGTGTGCAATTGAAGGAATATTAAATTATGTGTGGTATTGCAGGTTATATTGGAAAAAATCCGCCAGATCATTCTATACTTAAGAAAACAAGTGATATGTTAAGTCATCGTGGCCCGGATGGTGAAGGGTTTTATAATCACTCAATTAAAAATAATCACATTGTAATGGTACACCGTCGTTTAGCTATTTTAGATTTAGACTCTAGGTCTAATCAACCGTTTGTTTTTAGGGGAACAGTATTAATTTTTAATGGTGAGATATATAATTATATTGAAATACGTGATGAATTAAAAAAATTAGGTCATACTTTTAAAACCAGTGGTGATACCGAGGTTTTGATCCACGCATTATATGAATGGGGCTATAAAGCTTTACAAAAGTTAGAGGGGATGTGGGCTTTCGCTTGGTATAACGAGCAAGATGGTAATTTGTTACTTGCAAGAGATAGATTTGGTGAAAAGCCATTATATATATGGCCTCACAATAACGGAATTTATTTTGCTTCTGAAGTAAAGGGATTAGTCGCTTTAGCACAAGAGCGCCCTCAAATTAATCAGACACGTTTATTACGAAATCTTATAAATGGATATAAATCAATATTTAAGACAAACCAAACATATTTTAAAAATATTAATTCACTTTCACCAGCAACATTTTTAAAAATTGATACAAAAATTAAATTGTTACCTAAAAAATATTGGAAACCAAAATTTGAGGAAGAAAAAAATCTATCTTATACAGATGTTGTTGAAATGACAAAGGTTTCTCTAATTAATGCAGTTAAGTTACGTATGCGTTCAGATGTTCCCCTAGCATTTTGCATGAGTGGTGGAGTTGATTCAAACAGTTTAATTTCAATTTCATCAAAAGTTTTAAATTGTGATGTACATGGATTTACCATTGTTAATACAGATACAAGATATGAGGAACAAGATTTGATTAATAAAGCAGTTAGCAAACTTGGCATTAGACACACAGAAGTAAAACTATCAAAAAAAAATTTTTTATCAAATCTTGAAAAGTTGGTAATTTCACATGACGCTCCTGTTTCTACAATTTCTTATTATGTTCATTGGCAACTTATGGAGCAGGTTAGAAAATATAATTATAAAATTTCTATTTCAGGTACAGCTGCTGATGAACTTTTTAGTGGATATTATGATCATCATTTATTTTATCTTGCATCAGTTTTTAAAAATAAAGAAATTTTTAATGAGTCTAAAAGAAATTGGATAAAGCATGTTTCTCCATATGTTAGAAATAAATTTTTAAAAGATCCAGAGCGTTTTATTAATGATCCAGATTTTCGTGATCATATTTATACAGGTAAAGATTTATCTGGTATTTTAAAAAAAAACTTCTCTGAATCTTTTGAGGAAAAAGATTTTGAGGTAAGCTTGTTGAGAAAAAGAATGTTGAATGAACTCTTTTATGAGTCTGTTCCAGTAATACTTTTTGAAGATGATGCAAATGCAATGCATTATTCTATCGAAAATAGATCACCATTTTTAGATAGTAAATTATTTGAATCAAGTTTGAAAATACCAACTCAATACATGATTAAACATGGAAGAGCTAAATCAGTTTTAAGAGATGCTATGAAAAATATTGTTCCAGATCAAATTCTAGACAGTTATAGGAAAGTAGGTTTCAATGCACCTATTGAAGGTTTACTGGATACTAAAGATAAAGTAATTAAAGAGTCAATCCTAGACAACAGCTCAATATATGAAATTGTTAAGCGAAAAAATATTGAGGAAATTCTTAATCAAGACAAAATAACTAATGAGACTTCAAAATTTTTGTTTTCTTTTTTAGGAACAAAAATTTTTTTAGAAAATTTCAACTGATAAAAAATATAAAAACTAATATTTGTGTAATTAGGAATATTTTATATTACTTATTTTTTAGAGTGTTTTAGTAAGATAATATTTGTATAAAGAACTTGAATTTAATAATTCAAGAATATAAATAAACGAAATTAATGTCAAAAAATAGAACATTCATCCATATTGGATGTCATAAAGCTGGAAGCACTTTTGTTCAAGAGGAGCTTTTACAGAAACTAAAAAATATAAAACCTATAACTTTCTTTAATAAAAATGAATATCTAGAGAAAGAGTTTCTGTATATCTCTCAATGTGCAGATATTTATTATGAAAATAATGTAGAGCAAGTTATTTCTAAATATTACCAAAAATTTGAGGACATATTTATTTCAGCCGAGGGGCTTTCAGGTAACGGGTATAATGTTTTTACTGGAGGTTTCTTAATTGAGAGTATAGCAAAAAGACTACATAATATTTTTCCAGATGGAAAAATACTAATAATTATTAGAAATCAAAAAGATGCTATCGAGTCTTACTTTAAAGATGATGTTAAGTATGGTTATCTAGGTGACTTTCAGTCTTGGTTTAATTGGAGACTTAATACATGTCAATTAAATTATTTTAAGTACTTTCAACTTATAAAAACATACCAAAATATTTTTGGTAAAGATAAAGTTAAAGTGATGTTATTTGAAAACTTATTCGACTTAGGCTATCTTAAGAATATCCTTGATGACTTTGGGGTGGATACTCTTGGAATTGATAAAGTTAATTTTAAAAGAGGTTACAATAAGACTTATTCACCTCTTTCTCTTAAAATTACTCCAATCATTAATCGTATTTTTGGCTCCAAATTAACGCATGGTGTTACGTTTGGCAAAGATAATAGATTGAAAGTCTATAATCTATGGCGTTACCAATTATCAGATTATTTTAACAAAATACCGATTTATAAAAATAAAAACAAATTTAATTTCGATAATTATGAAAAATTATTAAATGATAATTTTCATGAAAATAATAAAAAATTATCTGATTTAATTGATATAAATTTAAATAAATATGACTATATATAAATAATTTTTTTTTAATAAAAACTTTTAAACTATAAATAAATCAGAATATGAAAAAGGAGTCGGTTTATATACCTATTGAAGTAAAAGCAAGGGAATTGACCTCATATATTTTTTTATCAAAGTTTGCAATTAGCAAAGGATTTAGAGTTTATATTGGCTCCAAACCAGCAATTAATAGATTATTGGAAAGAAAAGAAAAAAAAGCTGGAGTACTAATTTTTAAAGGTGGGCTGGATATAGATAACATTTTGAAAATAAAAAAAAAAATAGATTCATTTATAATTTTAGATCAGGAATTGTCCCCATCTTGTACTGATTTTCATTATGAAATGAAAAAAAGATATTGGCCAAATAGTGAAAAACTTGTTGATAGATATTATGTTATTGGTCAACATGCTTATGATGTAGGAAACGAAGTATTTGATGAAATGGCAGAAAATATGGTTAAAACCGGTTGGCCAAGTATAGATATGCTTAGACAAAACAATAGAAAAATTTTTAATAAACGTGTTAATGAAATTAAAAATAAATATGGAGATTTTATATTAATTTCCTCTGCCTTTTGTTTTAATTCTCGTAAAATTATTGATGATTTCTCTAAATTAAAAAAAGATGATATTTGGGACAGTATAAGGAGCACATTAAAAAAAGAATTAGCTTGGGCTGAACTTACCTTAAAAGAATTTGAAATTAATATTGAGATTTTAAAAAAAATAGATCAAGATAATTCTTGCCCTAAAATAATTATTCGTCCACATCCATCAGAGGACCATGAAGAGTGGAAGAAAATTTCAAATTCATTTAAAAAAATAAAAGTTATTTTTGAGGGTGAGATAACCCCATGGATCTATGCAGCAAATGCATTGCTACATAGAGGTTGCGCTTCAGCAATTACTGCTTATATGGCAGGTAAACCAATAGGGTATCCAATACTAAAAAAAGAAGTTGTAAAACGGGCGCTACCTTATGATTTATCAGAACATCTTTTTAACGCAAAAGATATGCTTGAATTTTGTAAAAGAAATATAAATAAAAAACCTCTACCTCCTTCAGAATATTCAGATGAGTTTAAAAGATATATTCATATAGAAAAAAAATACGCTTCTGAAATCATTTTAGAAGATTTATCAAAATTAAATTTAGTATATGAGGAACCTTATAAGCCAAATTTTAGAGATAAAATATTCAGTTTCTCATTCAATTTAAGTAGAATTATAAAAGAAAAATTTCAATTAATCTTTAAATTAAAAAAAAATATTAGTATTGCTCCACAATCACAAAAAATGCCTGGAGGAATAAGTGAAAAAGAGATTAAGGATATTTTTATAAGTTTTTATGAGAATAAAGATGTTATCATAAAAAAATTATTCAAAGATTGTGTTATGATAGATAAAAAATAATACGAATTTTTAATTTATTAATAATAAAATAAAAAATTTTATAAGTGTTTATTTGATACTTATAAGATTAAGTTTGAATTAGATCAGATGGAACAGCTAGTTCTTTTTTTCTTAAGATTTCATCCTTATCCATCAAATCATTCATCACATTTGAATATGACCTTCCCTCATTCGGCCAGGTGGTAAATTCCCAATCAGGACAATTTCCACAAAATTTATGACAAGAAAAATTATTTTTTAAATGAGCATTTCTTAAATCATTCATAAATTTTGAATTCCACGCTTCTTTAATAGTTGATTCAGAGAATTTTACAAATTTAGAACCGTATTTCCAGTCAGCAGGGCAGTAACCAATATGACCTGTAGGTGATAATATCAATCTTTCCCATGGATATAAACAAGGTTTCCTCTCTACATTTTTAGAGATTTGATTATTCTTAATATCCAAGGCATTTTCTTCAACTGCCCCAGCAGCAGAGTGTTGAGGTCTTATAACTACAAAATCTGCTCCTTCTTTTTTCCAATATTCTTCAAAAAGATTTGTTTCCTTTTCATTCAATTCTTGTTCAACATAACTTACAACTAATTTAGTATTATATTTTTTATTTTTGATTAATTTTATTAATCTTAAAACGTTCTCTCTTGTAACGTTTAAGTCGCCCTTTACTCTTATTTTTGCGTAAGTTTCATTATAAAACGCATCTATACTTACATCAAAAACGTTTACACCAGCCTCTAGTAGGGCAATTGCCCTTTTTTCATTTAAAAGTCTACCGTTAGTTGTTACATTTATTGGAATTGATGGAATTGTTTTATTTGTATATTGAACCATTTCTATAAATTTTTTATGAATTAACGGCTCACCATTACTTGTATATCTAATATATTTACAGTGTTCCAATCCGTCTTTTTTTATTTCATCTATCAATTTTTTATGAGTTTGAATATCTAATTGTGCACCAGTCCATAGATCAGATTCAGAAAAAACTGGATGAGGACAGTGTATACATTTTAAGTTACAATATTCTGTTACATCAATCATAATTTGAGATGGAAAAATTTCTGAAAGATGTTTATAAAATCCGTATTTCATATTTTTTCTATATTAATTATTAATCAAACTAACAATAAGTTTATATTTGTAAAGAATTATATTTTTCTGTTTTTAAAGTTTAAAATAATCTTAATTAAATATCTAAAAAGCTTAATTAAATTTAACAAATGTGACCTAAAATTCATTGAAAAAAAATATTTTATATAAAATCGTAGGTTTGATTTGAAATATCTAAAAAACTTTTTTGATTTTGATGCTTGATTACTTAGTCTATAATAAACCATTGGCCTTTTTAAAATTGAAAATTTAAATTTACTAAGACAAAATCTGATCATGAAATCTCTATCTGCAGAGTAGACCAATTTACTATCTAACATTTTTAGTTTTTCAAAAATTTTTGAACTTATAAATATATTAGAACAAATTAATCCAGGATTAAATCTAAACCAATCTTGTAAATTAAAATAATTAGGGATTTTTTTTCCGATTTTAATTTTTTTATTTTTTACATGATATAAAGGAGAGATAATTAACTTAGCATTTGATTTTTTTATATTTTTTAAGCATTCTTTTAAGTAATTCTTATCCCAAATATCATCATCATCTAAGATTGCAATATACTTTGAAGTAGTATTTTTGTATCCTAGATTAATAGAGGCAGGTGAAGAAGCTTCAAAATAATTTTCTCTTTTAATATATTTTATATCAATATTTTTATAATTACGTTTTAGATTAGAAATATACCTTTCAACTTTATTTTCGCATGCATCATCTACTATTATAATTTGGTTAGGTTTTATACTTTGAGTAAGAACACTTTTTATCGCTTTTTTAAGTAATCTTAGTCTATATCTAGTTGGTATAATAACTGAAATTAAATTTTTTTTATTTTTCATAATGTTATAGTTAATTGATATAATTTTCTGTCATAAATTTTGAAGAAAAATAAATTAAGAAAAAATTTAAAAATACATAAAATTTAATCAAATTTTATTCTTTATTAAAAATATAATCTATCCAGCTTAGATAAGGCAACCAATCTAAATTTATTTCTTTATATTTCTGTTTATAAATGATTTGGTTAAAATTTTGTGGCTTTATTTCAATATTTGCATCATAAAATATATTTTTATCAGCATATTCGCATGTTTTATTATTAGCTAAAAAAATATTACAACTTAATTTTTTACAAATTTCTAAAAGTTTATATTCTCTTTTTTCCTTAAATCCAAATTCAGAACTTAAAACAAAATTAGACTTAATATTTAAAAACTCACACCCTTTTTTGATTAATTTTATATTTAAGTCTGATAAATTTTTAATGCTTTTATCTTCAATTATAGAAAAGATTTCTTCACTGAACTCGTTAAATCTTGGTGTAAATCTATAAACTTCTTTTATAGAATTTATATTATCATCACGCCATTTATTACTATCAAAAATTTTTACCTGATTTATTTTTTTATTACATGCATCTTTTTCAACCGAAACACTTAACCATTTTATATCTTTAGATGTAGGTTTTTTTCTTATTTTATTTCTATTTTTCCATTCCCTTTTGATATACTGAACATCATCTAAATAAACAAATACATCTGATCTTTTTATTAAATCAAAATAACCTATCCAAGGCAAATAATGAGGCTGTAATATCGAACAAGTTTTAGACATTATATTTTAATCAACTTATTTTAAATATTTTACTTATTAAACTTAAATAAGCTGATTTATAAACTGCTCCAAAGCGTAATAGTTTTAAATTATTAATTATAACCCTAAATCCTTTGCAACTCTATTTACTGATTTACAAATTTTTTCCAATTCAAAATATTTCAAATCAACATACATTGGTAAACAAAATGATTGTTTAAAGTAATTAATTGAATTGGGAGATTTATTAATTATAAAATTATTCTTAAAATATGTGAATGTTTGTATTGGTCTATATTTAATGTCTAAGTTTATACCTACTTTTTTTAACTTTTCATAAAATAAGTTTTTTTTTCTTAAACTTATTTTCTTTTTAAAATAAATTATAAATAAGTGAAAAGCTGACTCTGAATTGCTATAATTTTTTTGAAAAGTAAAGAAATCATTATTTAATTTTTTTTTATAAAATTTAGCTATAGATTTTCGTTTTTTAATAAATGGATTAAGCCTTTCTAATTGAGAGTTTGCTAGAGCACAATTAATTTCTGAAATTTTGTAGTTCAATCCTAAATTTTTCATATCATGACTCCAACTTTTGGAACCTTTTTTTTCAATTCCATTCACTCTTAGCGCTAAAAGTTTATTATAAATTTGCTTAGAATTTGTTAAAATTAGACCTCCTTCACCGCTAGTAATGGATTTGACTGGATGTAGGCTAAAAACTGTGATGTCACTATATTTACAACAACCAATCTTTTTTCCATTATAAGTGGCTCCTAATGCCTGACTTGCATCCTCGATAATCTTAATTTTGTATCTATTACAGATTTTTTTTATTTCTTCCATCCTAGCAGGTAGTCCAGCAAAATGAACTGGTATAATTAATTTAGGTATAGGTTTCTTTTCTTTTAGTTTTCCTTTTATATAATTTTTTAATTTATTAGGATCGATGTTGAAGTCATCTTTATCAATGTCTATTAAATCAAATGAACCACCAGAAAGAAGCATCGCATTTACAGTTGCAACAAAAGTAATTGGAGATGTTACACCATAGAATGGTTTTTTTAGATTTAAAGATAAACAAGAAAGATGAAGAGCTGCTGTACCACTTGAGACTGCTACACAGTATTTTGCTCCACAGTATTTAGCTATTTTTATCTCAATTTTCTTTAACTCAGTACCCTGACTTATTACACTTGTTTTTAGAGATTTTACTACTGATAATACATCAGATTTGGAAATGTTTTGTTTCCCATAAAAAAATTTTTTCATGGATATTTTAGTTTTTCATTAAGCTTATACCTTTTTCAAGAGAGGTAGTAGCATTCCAACTAATATATTTTTTTATTTTAACCAAATTAGGCACTCTTCTTTCAATATCCTCATAACTGTTTCCAAACTGTTTCTCATAACTCACTCTTACAAGTTCAGATTTACTATTTAATATAGATATGACTTTTTTTGCAAAATCTTCTATGGAGATCTCTTCATCAGAACCAACATTAAAAATTTCATTTTTACAATTTTGTTTATTTAATATCAAATTAAATGCCTCAATTACATCGTCAATAAATGTAAAACATCTAGTCTGTCTTCCTGATCCATTAATTTCCAATGGTTTGTTTTCTAGAGCATTTTTAGTAAAATAAGAAACTACTCTACCTTCAAGTCTTGGTCCGTATACATTAAATAACCTTACAATTCTATAATCTAAATTAGAATTGTAAGCACTCGCCTGTAAATAGTGTTCTACTAAAGCTTTAGAGGTACTATAACACCATCTTTTCTTTGAAGTTGAACCTAAAATTCTATCATCATCCTCCTTGAAAGGTATTTTATTATTTTTTCCGTAAATTTCAGATGTTGAGGTAAAAAAAATTTTTTTATTATACTTTACACAAAGATCAATTATATCAATTGAAGCAAGAGCAGCAATAGTTATAACTTTTTTTGGATCCGTCATATATTGTGCTGGTTCAGCAATAGATGCCAGATGCAGGACATAGTCAGAAGCATGAATGTGCGCCTCTAGTTTCTCTTTGTTGTTAATTATTGACTCATTATAAAAAGTAAAATTTTCGTATTCATTTAATTTTTTATATTTATCTGAAATATCCATTCCAACAACTTTATGACCGTTTTTTAATAAGTTCTCTGCCCAATAAGAACCAACAAAACCCATAACACCTGTAATAAAATAATTTTTTGTCATTAGTTAGATATTAAGCCATTAGTTAGATATTAAATAGTATTCATTTTTTTTAGATAATTATATTTGACTTTTCAACTTTTCATTAACACAATTGTGAAATTAATCTATAAAAAAATCGATTAATTATAATAAAATGATAATTAACAAATAATGATTTATTTAAAATAAAAATTTTAGATAAATCAAATAGAAAATTAATGTTATACTCAAATCTATTATTAACACTAATAAAAACGTGAAACATGACTTGGAAATTAAATTTTTTAAAACCAATTAAATTATAATCAATTGAGAATATTATATATTTCAAATTCAGTTATTCCTTCAAGAACAGCTAATAGTATACATGTAATGAAAATGTGCCAGGGTTTTGCTAATAATGGACACGAAGTAGTTTTATTAGCGCCAGCTATAAAACATAAATATGAAAAAAACGTAAATGATATTTATGAATTTTATGGAGTAAAAAGAAAATTTAAAATAATTAAATTATGGTATCCAAATTTTTTAGGAGGAGCTTTATTTTATTCATTAGCAATTTTCTTTTATATATTAAATAATAAAAATTTTAATTTAGTTTACGGGAGATTTTTATATGGTTGTTATGTTGCTGCATTGTTGAAAAAAAAAGTAATTCTTGAAGAGCACGGATCAATGACTGACACAAAAAAACATGTATTATTAATTTTTAAAAAACTTTTAAAAAATAAATATTTTGAAAAATTAATTGTCATATCTGATGCATTAAAAAACATATATTTAAATAAAAAATTTCTGCAGGAGTCTAAAATTGTTGTTGCTCACGATGGCGCAGATGAAGTGTTCGACTTTGATGTTACTGCAAATCTTCTTGGAGATAAAAATAGCTTAAAAATAGGATATGTAGGACATTTATATAAAGGTAGAGGAATTGAAATTATCATTGAATGTGCAAAGAAAATAAATGATATGACATTTCATATAGTGGGTGGAAATTATAAAGAAATCGATTATTGGAATAATTTTTTACAAAATTTAGGATTGGATAATATTTTTTTTTATGGCTTTAAGACTCCCAATGAAACATTAAAATATAGAAATTCTTTTGATATTGTTTTAGCTCCTTACACAAAAAATGTCTCTGTTATGGAGGTAAAAGGTAAAAATCAGTTAGAAACAAGTCAATTTATGTCACCATTAAAAATTTTTGAATATATGTCACATAAAAAACCAATTATAGCATCTGATTTGTCGGTAATAAGAGAGGTATTAAACGAAAAAAACTCTATTTTAGTTGAATATAATAATATTGATTTGTGGGTAAGTTCTTTAAATAGATTAAAAGACTTTAATCTAAGAAAACAGATTGCAGCAAATGCTTTTAATGATTTTAAAAACTATACTTGGAAAAAAAGAGCACTTTCAGTTCTATAAATATACAAATTAGTAATTTATTTAAAAAATTATATAAAATTTTGAAAGAGGTATTTTAATAATAATTTGGTCATTACTTAATTGTTTTATAAATTTTAAGATTGTTATTTCGTAATCGATAAATATAAAGTTATATATTTATTAATTAAATTAAATTTAATATATGTCTTTAAGACCAAAACATTTTGGTAAATATTTATATATTGGATGTGGTAACCATAGAATGTCAATGTTTACACATGCAGATATAAATCTTGGAAAAAATAAAAAAGGCAATCCAGATATATTTTGTGATATAACTAAACATATTCCATTACCTAATAACCATGTAGATTTAATTTTCTCCAGGGGCACAATGGAACACCTGATCTATTCTGAATTTATTAATTGTTTACTTGAAAACTATAGAATACTTAAAATTGGAGGTGCTGTAAGAATGTCCCTTCCTGATTTTGATGTAACGATTCATAATTATATGAATAATTTAATCGATAAATACCATAATGATGAAATGGAAAAGTGGGATTTGTATCATAGAATGCCTCGTAACGGTGTAGCAGAAAACTTTATCAATAGAATGTTATACCACGATCATTTTTACCTACATAATTTTCATACTGTTTCGAAAGCATTAACAAAGTGTGGTTTTATTAATATTAGAAAAGTGAATCCAGGTGAGACAATTGCAAAAGAGATTTCTGAAATTTTAAAAGAAGCTGAAGGAAAATCTGATGGACAAATTTTAGATGGGCAAATTTTAATTGAAGCACAAAAGGGTCCAAATCCACCAACCTTGAGGATGCTTAAGAAACCTTTACCTAATAACTTTATTTCAAAATTTTTAGCAAAGTATTTTAACATTAGGATAACTGGTTTTGATAAACGACAGGGAATTTTCCCAGAAAAAAAGTGGTTTATTGAAAAGAAAGTGATGTTTTATCAATATTTTAAAAAAAACTTCTAAATAATTTAAAAAATAAATAATAATATTTATTTTATAGATTAATAATAAAAAAACTATTTTGAGACCTTTTTATTTATTTTTAGATATGTTGGAATCATTTTGACTAAAAAAATAACACTATTAATTAGTTCTTTAGCCGGAGGAGGCTCAGAATCTGTTTGCGTAACTCTTGCAAATAGTTTTGTAAACCATGGATGGAAAGTGGATTTGATAGTATTAAACTTAAATAATGAGGTATTTTTAAATTATTTATCAAAAAAGGTTAATTTGGTAATTCTAAAAAAAAAACATGCCCGATATTCATTTTTCTCTTTGTTGAACTATATTTTTAAAAATAAAAATAAAGTATTTCTAGTATTTAATTATGAATTAACAACAATTTTAGTAATTTTAAAAATTCTGTTTAAACTTAAGATAAAAGTCATTTCAAGAAATTCTAACACCTTGTCAATTAAACTAAAAAAATTTAAAGAACAGAGTTTTTGGTCAAAATATTTGGTTCTTAATTTGATTAAATTTTTCTATAAGAAGACTGACTATATAATTAATCAATGCAATGGAATGCAAGATGATTTGATAAAATTATATTCACAGCTAAATGAAAAATCTAGCGTGATTTCAAACCCAATCACAGTAAATGCAGAAAATTATTACAATAACTATGATTTTAAAAAAATTAACAAAAAAAATTATCTATTATGCGTGGGAAGACTTGAAAAACAAAAAGCTTTGCATTTGGCTATCGATGCATTTGCCAAAATTAAAAATGAAGTTCCAAATCTACGTTTAAAAATTGTTGGTCAAGGAAGTCTAGAAAAAGTGCTAAAACAACAAGTTATAGATTTAAACATACAAAATATTGTTGATTTTGAAGGTTTTCAAAAAAATTTAATACCTTATTATTTGCATGCACAAGCAACAATCCTTACTTCAGTATATGAAGGGTATCCGAATGTATTAATAGAGTCTATTGCATTAAATACCCCGGTTGTATCTTTTAATTGCCCGAATGGTCCTAGTGAGATTATTAAAGATGGTATAAATGGTTATTTGGTAAATTACATGGATAATGATGATTTAAAAAAAAAAATCTTAACCCTACTAAATAAAAAATTTAATCGTGAAGACTTGAAAAATTCATTAGAAAAAAATCAAATTAAAAATGTTATTAAAAAGTATGAAAATATAATCAATACTTACTTATAATTTACAAGGAATTAAAAAAGTAAAATTATATGGTTTATTTTATATTCATATAAATTAAATTATTTAACTTTATTTATTCTATCAATTATAAAAATTAAAATGATTGATAAAAAGTTAAAATTAAATAACAAGACAGTTTTATCTGTAATATTGTTAGAACTAATATCTTTTATTAAAAAATATATAAATAATAAAATCAATGGTAAGATTAAAGGTATCAATATTTTAAAGGGTCTATAATAAAATAATAGAGAGAATATTGTATATAAGAATCTAAAAAAGTCTTTTGATTTAAGTTTTGATTTTCCAGATCTTTCTTCATATTTAATTTTTTCAAATTTAATATCATAATTTTCATTTAAAAATGAAATAGTCATTGAAGTAGTTAAAGAAAACTTATCTGACATTATGTGGCTATGTTTGATAAATTTAGATTTACTGAAAATTCTTAAACCAGAGTTGTAATCTACAATTGTTTCATTAAAGCAAAAGTTGGTTAAGGTATTGATAATTTTTTTGCCTAATATTTTTAATTTAGATGTATTTTTCGAGTTTATTGATCTTTCTCCAGCTATTAAATCATACTTTAGATTATAATCTTCTATAAAAATTTTTGCCAATAAATTCAAATCTTCAATTTTATATGTTCTATCCAAATCAATTATTGCTATTGAATCATTGCTTGAAATAGCAACACCTTTTTTTATGGAAAAACCATATCCTCTATTTTTTAAGTTATTAATTAGCAACAAATTAAGATCAAAATTACCCTGCTTAAACTCTGCTATTTTTTTTTTTAATAACTCATTCGAGTTATCTGTTGAGCAGTCATCAATAAAAATAATTTCATTAATCTTATTAAAATCACATTTTTTTAATTCATTAAAAAAATTTTCAATTTCATTTGACTCATTGAATACAGGTATAATTAGACTAATTTTTGAATTCATATAAAATAATATCACTAAAAATTTTATTTATCATTCTTAATTTTTATATTTCATAATATTTTTATAATTTAAATTTATTTTCATATTAGATCTTTACACATTTATTTAGCAGATATTTTATATAATAATAATTTTTAACTTATTTAACTTTTATTTTTCTCTGATAGCTTTTTGTAAAATTCTACAAAAAAGAATTTAAGAAAATGGGTAAATGAAATTGTTATAATCCAGCTAATATTATGAGAACTAATATTATCAAAAATATATAAGAATAGATAATACTCAATAACTCTAGATATAAACCTTGTGAATATAGAATATACTAAAAAAATATATTGATTTTTAAATTTATAAAAATTCTTTAGATTTAAAAAATTTATAAAAAATAAAATTACTAATGTAATAAGTAATGCCTTTTTTGTATCATAAAATTGCAAACTTATATTTAATATGCAGACAGATATAATCAGAGATACAAGTGATAATTTAAAGAAATATAAATAATTTTTTATTAATTTATTTTTTTTAAATTTTAATTTATTCATTCTATGAGAATTAATTGATACATTAATATTATATAGTGAATTTATAAGCACAAGTTAAGTTAAAAAGTAAATTTTATATATTTTCTAAATTTAATATTTTTTTAAAATTTGCATTAAGATTTTCTTCAATTTTAGAGTTTATATTTAAAAGATCCTTATCACTTAATTCTTTTTTAAAATCACCCAATGATCCAACTCTAAATTTTAGAGATTTGATATCTTTATCTTTAGATTTAATTATTTCTTTTTTTTGAAGTTTTTGAAACGAACATTCGTCAATACATTTTCTAATTAATTTTTTATCAACTGCTAAATTAAAATGAATGAGTATTTTTTCAATCTCATCAAATGTGTTGTTTACTAAATTAGCATAAGTTATTATTTTGTAATTTTCAGAAAATTCTAAATCAATTAAATTATAAAAGGAAATAATCTTTTTAATACCCAAGTATTCATCTTCAATAAATTTACTTATACTATGATTATATGTTTTTTCTCTAAATTTCATTTGATACCAAAATGAAATAATAATTTCTCTAGGATCTCTTATCAATATTATTTTTTTTTTATAAATCACTTTTTTTTTATTGAATTTTTGTTTTGTTGCTTCAATTGGATAAGGATTAGGATCACTGCAATCATGAATAAATTTTATAAATTGATTATTAAATTTTACTATTTTTCTATTATTTATAAAATTTTTATCGTCTTTTTTGTAGGAATATAATTTTAGAATTTCATACAACCATGTTCTTCCACTTTTGGGATAAGAAAGTATATAACCATCTGGATTTGAGATGAATAAATTATCTCTTAAATACTCATTGAAATATAAAACAAAAAGTTCTGGTTGCTTAAATATTTTTAATGATTTATTTTTTAAATTAATTACTAAATACTTTAATTGATTAAATTCCACTTTTTATAAAAATATAAATAACAAACTATAGGAGAAATGAATAGTTAAAAAAAGATGAAGAGCCTTAAACTTTATTATCTTTAATTTTTAATTTAATATAAAAATTTGGTATAATTCATATTTATAAATTTTTTAACCAACAGCATGAAAGTATTTAATAAATTAACTAAATTTGCAATTTTTCCAGCATATTATCTTATACATAAAAATATTTTTTTTGGTTTAATACATAAAATTATTATAAAAAGTTTTTATTACAAATCTTTTAAATTTAATTTAAACCTAAAAAATATATCTCTTTCATCAAGGAGTTCTTTTTTTTTCAAAACCTATGAATATAATGATCGAAAACTAGTTGAAGAACATATTAATTTTAAAAACAGATGTATAATTATTGGAGGAGGATTAGGTTTTATTCCAACATTAGCCTTTCATAAATCAAAAAAAAAAGTTTTAGTTTTTGAAATTAATAAATCAATTATTCAAAACTTAAGAAATAATTTAATTTATAATCAATGTAAATTTAAACTCTATAATAATAACTTAATTTTAAAAAATTTTAAAAAAACTTCTGAATATTTTATTGGTAAAAATTTTTTATCTACATCTCAATATTTAAAGGGAGGAAAATTACAAAAAGTAAACAATCTTCATTTTAGTCAAATTAAAAACTTCTCTAATTATAACACGTTAATTATTGACGGAGAAGGTGTGGAGGAATATTTTTTGAATAATTTAAATCGCATTAAAAATATTAGTTTCATTATTTTTGAAATGCATAATAATATTTTTAGTTCAACAAAAATTAAATATTTATTTAATAATTTAAAAAAACATAATTTTGTACAAATAGATAAGTGTTTTAATTCATTTTATTTTAAAAGACGTAAATAATTAAATTTTAAATATTTTTTTTAAAATTTAAAAAAATCCAAAAAGTTATTAAAATAAATATTAATAGTATAAAATCAGAATATATTAAATATCTAGGCTGAACTCTTCCAAAGAGATAAACCACAAAATGGTTTGTCAATGTAAATAGTGATAAAAATATTATAACTAATGAAAAGTTTGATTTGATTTTATGGAATCTCAAAATAGATGATACCAACATAAAGAAAGGAACAAATATAAACAACCAAGTTGAGTCGTAGAATTTTTTAAAGATTAGTTTGATATAATTTTTATAATTTTTGACAATTAATGTTTTTGCAATTTTTTTTTTGAGATCAATTAACTTAATGTTTTCTTTGGCTGCTAATTCTTTTAACGGCATCATTGCGTCTCTTATTTTTGCAAAACTTAATCCAAAATGACCTCTACCGTTATAATATTTTACTAATGCTTTCTTTTTGTTTATTTCATCAAAGATTATAGAAACTGTTTCTCTTAATTTTTCATTTTTAAATAATTTGACGTCCTCTGGAGATGAAATATATATTGAATCTATATAGATGTAGGTAAAAACACCTGAATAACTATTTAAAAGTTCTTCTTTTGTATCTAAGCTCTGATTAATCGATTTATTTAAAAATAATAAAAAATTATGAATAATTAATATAGAAAAAAAAGTTATAATTAAATGAATAAATTTTTTTTTTGATTTATTAATATAAAAAATCCCCAAAAAAGTTATAAAAACCACGGGATACAAAATAACGAATTGTTTTCTAATTAGAAGTAATGCAATAAAAAAAGTTGCACACCACAAAAGATTTTGAATTTTATAATCATATATCAATCTTATTAAAAAACTTACAAACAACAGTGAAAAAGCATTACTAAGTGGTTCTGTTAAAAGATTGTTATAGAATTTAATAGTAGGCAAAAATAAAAAAATACCAATAAGTAATTTTATAGTCAGGTCTAACTTAAAAATATCTCCAACAGTTTTTGTAAAAATAATAATTCCAAATGCTAAAGATATTGTTTGTAATATGATAACAGAATTTAATGAGTTAAATAAATTTTCCATTATATTAATTATTGTGGAATATAAAGGAGGATCTTTTAAACTACCTTTTAGGTAACGATAAGAGTCATCATAGAGGATAGGATCAGACGAATAAAACAATAATAAAATAAATAAAACAGAAATTAAAATTTCGATTAAGTAATTCTTTGATTTCATTATTAATTTCATTATTCTTTAATTAATAATTTTTAATTGATTTGAATTATAAACACAATTAATGAATATTTTAGAATTTAAGTTTTGTTTAACATTTTTTACTTATATTTTAATAATTTTTAATTTAAACATGTAAGGGAAAGTATTGTTAATGATAGATAAAATTTTAATTATAATTTGGTTTATTTTACGACCTAAATTTTATTTGCATTTTTTTTCTTTAATTTATCGCAAATTTTTATTTGATCACGATACATATCTCAAGAGAGCCGAGGCTCATAAGTGGGCATCTGATAACGCCATTACCTATTCAAATGCACTCAAAAAACTCAATTTGGCAGGTTTGACTACTGGATTGGATAATAATACAATTAATGAAAGTCGGAAACTTGAGGCTATGTCTTCACAAAAAATGGGTGGAGCAGCAAATATTCATCTATTATATGATTGCGTTAAATTAATTAAAGCACAAAACGTAATTGAAACAGGTGTCGCGTATGGATGGTCTAGTCTTGCAATATTGAAAGCCTTGTTTGAAATGAAATCTGGAAAATTAATTAGTGTTGACATGCCTTATCCAAGAAAAAAAAATTATAGTGATATTGGTATCGTTGTACCTGAATATTTAAAAAAAAATTGGATACTTATAAGAAAACCAGATAGACCAGGAATTATTGAGGCATTAAATAAAATTGATGGTCAAATAGATCTTTGTCATTATGATTCAGATAAATCATGGTGGGGTAGGGATTATGCATATCCTATTTTATGGAAATCATTAAAATCAAATGGATTATTTATTTCTGATGACATTGAAGATAATCTTTACTTTTCAGAATTTGTGAAAAATAAATCACTAAAATTTGCCGTTGTTGAATTTAACGGAAAATTTGTGGGATTAATTCGTAAGCAATAAAATGTTTATTAAAAACTTTAAAAATATTAATTATTAAATTTGATATATGACTATTGATTTACTTGGATTAGGTTCACTTTCTTTTGTAGCTTTGATAACTCTTTATATGGCTATGAAATGTAAGGACCTCTCCAGGGTATTATTTATAGCATTTGTAGTGCGAATTTTATTTTTGATAATTAATAATAATTTTAAATACTTGCCCGACGCTGATATGGATGGCTTAATTTTCGAGCAACGAGCTTGGGATTGGTCTCAAAAGGGTTTTTTTCATCTTTTAGATTATTATATTGGACCTGACACATATTTTCTAAGTTTCTTAATTGGTATTCCCTATTCTTTACTGGGCAGAAGTTTTTTAATGGCGCAATCTTTTTCTATTTTTTTTGGTATTGGATCAGTTTTTTTAGGTTGGGTAATTGCAAAAAAACTGTGGGGTAATACCACTGCAATTAAAGTTGCTTGGGTAATTGCTCTATTTCCTTCATTGGTATCATACTCAGTTTTAGTTATGCGGGAAGTTTATATAACTTTTTTTTGTTATTAGCATTTTACGGTATAGTAAATTGGTATAGGTTAAAAAATTTTAAATCCTTTATTTGGATAGTTATAGGTTTTGGTGCATCAACTTTTTTTCATGGAGCCTTTGCTATTGGTTTTATTATTTTTTTACTTATTATTATTTTTGAAAGTTTAAAAAAAACATTTAAATTATTATTTGCTAAACGCATAAGTATTAATGCTTTGATTGTTACCACATTTTTTTCAATTATCTTAATATTTTCTGTTTCAAACAAAATAAATATTCCATATATTGATTTTTTAAAAAACTTGGATGAAGAGGAATTAATAATAAATATTAACTCAAAGGTAAGGGGTGAAGCTGCCTACCCAGAATGGACGAAAATAAATTCGAAATCCGAATTAATTTTTAAAATTCCTATTAGAACTATTTATTTTCTTTTTAGCCCATTTCCATGGAAAATTACTAAAGTGGAACATACAATAGGCGTTTTAGATGCTTTTTTATATACGGTATTAGCTTATTTAATATTTCGAAATCGTAGAACTATTTTAAAAGATCCTACCTTGCGCACTTTATTAATCATAGCATTATTTTATTGTGCTACATTTGGACTAGGAGTTGGAAACTTTGGAACAGCAATAAGACATCGATCAAAGTTAGTGATTTTACTTATATTATTGGCTGCGCCATTAATTCCTAAACTAAAATTTTTCATAAAAAAAGAAATAGTGGAAAAAATTAAAAAATTAAAAAAAGCTTAATGAAGATTATTCACATAATTAATGGATTGGGAGATGGCGGTGCAGAGCACACTCTATATAAAATTTGTAAATATGATGTTTCAAATAAACACTTAGTTATTTCATTTAAAATGGGTGGAAAATACTTACCACTACTCAAGAAATTAGGTATAAAAGTCTACTGTTTAAATGCTAACTTTTTTTCAATTCACAAATTTTTTTTTCTTATAAAACTTTTAAAAAATTTAAAACCAAATTTAGTTCAAACTTGGTTAGTACATGCCGATTTTATTGGTGGTGTAGCTGCAAGAATAGCTGGTATTAAAAATGTGTTTTGGAATGTTCGTTACTCAAATATTGAAATTAATAAAACGAAAATTGTTACAAATTTGATTATAAATATACTTACATTACTGTCTTATTTTATACCTCAAATTATTATAATTAATTCAAAGGCCTCAAAAAAAATATATCAACTAAAGGGTTATGAAAAAAAAAAATTAAAATATATTCCAAATGGATATAATTTTACAAATTTAAAAGTTTCGAGAATTGAATCAATTGAGTTTAAAAAAAAATTAAAAATTCCTAAGCAAATACCAATAATTGGGTATGTTGCACGTTATGATCCTTTGAAAGATCATTTAAATTTACTTAAAGCAATTTCATTACTTAGTTTAAAGGGGAAGAAATTTTATTGTTTATTGGTTGGAACAAATATTAATAATAATATTAAATTAGTCACTGAAATAAAAAAACTTAAGTTATCGAATTATGTTAAATTAATTGGACCAATTAAAAATGTTTCAATTATTATGGATTTAATTGATGTACATGTACAGAGTAGTAAGCCAGAAGGTTTTCCAAATGTTGTAGCTGAGGCGATGATCCATAAAACCCCTTGCGTTGTAACTAATGTTGGTGATTCTTCTTATATTGTTGGAAAAACTGGTTGGGTAGTGCCTCCTCAAAATGAAATAAAATTATCTAATGCAATTAAGAGTGCTTTTGATGAAATAGGATCTAAAAATTGGAGTAATAGGGGCAAAATGGCTAAATCAAGAGTAATGAAAAAGTTTAGTATAAATAAAATGATAAAATCTTATAATAAAATTTGGACTAAAGGTTATAAAAAAAATGACAAATTAAATTAAATTTTTTATTAAAAATCTATAAATAACAAATATTAATTTGATTTCTTAAATTTATGAAAACTGATGCTATAAAAATTATTGTTACAGGATCAGCTGGTTTTATAGGTTTTTCAGTATCACTAAAACTTTTAGAACGTGGGAATAATATAATAGGAATTGATAATCATAATAATTATTATGATCAAAAACTTAAAGAAGAAAGAGTAAATATATTATCTAAGTATTCAAATTATCAACATTATAGAGTTGATCTTGAAGATAAAAAAAATTTAGAAGATATCTTTAAAAATCAAAAACCTCAAAAAGTTATAAATTTAGCAGCCCAAGCAGGTGTACGTTACTCTATGGAAAATCCTTTAGCATATATAAACAGTAATATCGTAGGTTTTACTCAAATTTTAGAAAATTGCCGTAATTATAACATTAAGCATTTAGTTTACGCAAGTACATCAAGCGTATATGGCGCAAATACTAAGATGCCTTTTTCAGAGCATGATAGTGCTAATCATCCATTGTCAATTTATGCTGCTACAAAAAAATCAAATGAGTTAATGGCACACTCATATAGTTATCTTTATAACTTACCAACTACAGGACTTAGATTTTTTACAGTATACGGACCTTGGGGTAGGCCAGATATGGCTTTATTTAAATTCACCAAGGCTATTTTAGACGAAAAACCAATTGAAGTGTTTAATAATGGAAAACACACAAGAGATTTTACATACATTGACGATATTGCTGAGGGAGTGATTAAAACCTTAGATCGCCAAGCGACTAGTAATATTAATTGGAATAGTCACGAACCAGATTCATCTAGTAGTTTGGCTCCTTGGCGAATTTATAATATTGGAAACAATAAACCTGTGAAGCTAATGGATTATATTGATGCCTTAGAAAAAGCTTTAGGAAAAAAAGCTAAAATAAATTTTATGCCATTACAACCAGGCGATGTACCTGATACATATGCGAATGTCGAGAATTTAAAAAGAGAATTTAATTATAAACCATCAACTTCAGTAGTCGATGGTGTTTCTAAATTTATTCAATGGTATAAAAAATATTTCAAGTATGATTAATAAAAATACAAATCTCAACATATCAATTATTGGCTTAGGTTATGTAGGTTTGCCATTAGCTCTAGAGTTTGCCAAAAAAAGAAAAGTTATTGGTTATGACTTAAATAAAAGTAGAATTAAAGAATTAAATTTGGGTATAGATAAAAATCAAGAGTTTTCTAAAAGTGAGATACGCTATTCAAAGCAAATAAGATTTACCTATAATTTAGATGATCTCAAATCTGTTAATTGTTTTATCATTACTGTTCCAACGCCAATAGATGATAAAAAAAATCCAGATTTGAGTCCTTTGATGAATGCATCTGAAATAATTGGTAAAATAATTAAAAAAAATGATTTAATTATTTATGAATCAACAGTTTACCCCGGTTGTTTGGAAGAAGAGTGCATACCTGTATTAGAAAAATTTTCAAATTTAAAATTTAATAAAGATTTTATTTGTGGTTATAGTCCTGAAAGAATAAATCCAGGTGATAAAAAACATACTATAACTAATATTAAAAAAATCACATCTGGATCAACACCAGAAGCTTTAAATCTGGTAGATAACTTATATAAAGAGATTATATTAGCAGGCACTCATAAAGCGTCCAGTATAAAAGTAGCAGAGGCTGCTAAGGTTATAGAAAATACTCAACGTGATTTAAATATTGCTCTAATTAATGAGCTTTCAATAATATTTAGTAAATTAAAAATTGACACAAAAGAAGTTCTAGATGCAGCAGAAAGTAAATGGAATTTTTTACCTTTTAAACCAGGCTTAGTAGGTGGACACTGTATTGGTGTAGACCCATATTATCTGACATATAAAGCAAAAAGTATTGGCTATGAACCAAATGTTATTTTAGCGGGTAGAGAAATAAATGACAACATGGGAAATTATGTGGCTTTAGAAATGATAAAAAGAATGAAAAAAAAAAATATTGATATTAAAGGATCTAAAATTTTAATTATGGGATTAACTTTTAAAGAAAATTGTGCGGATATTCGAAATTCTGGAGTTAAATATGTTGCTGCAAAACTTAGAGAATTTAATTGCGATTTAGATTTTTATGATCCATGGGCTGATAGTGAAGAGATAAA
>MDTB01231792.1_pt1 | contig 23700 bp, 17 predicted proteins | sample 811161 | NCBI WGS metagenome assembly MDTB01 (sample SAMN05326650, study PRJNA326480) | marine metagenome | isolation source: seawater | place: Mediterranean Sea | collected 2009
ATCGCTAAGCTAAAAGGCGCGCGAGTGATTGGCATCGCCGGGGGACCAGAAAAATGTCGATGGTTAACGGAGACTGCAGGGTTTGATGCTGCGATCGACTATAAAAATGAATCAGTCCCGGACGGTATAGCCCGTCTCTGCCCGAATCGAATCAACGTCTTTTTTGACAATGTGGGTGGCGGGATTCTTGAAGCGGCTTTAGACCATCTTGCGATGAACGCGAGAGTCATCCTGTGTGGGGGTATTTCGGGCTATAACGAGACTGAGCCCATGCCCGGCCCGAAGAATATTATGAATCTTGTGATCACGCGCTCGCGAATGGAGGGCTTTATCGTGATTGACTATATGAACAGAGTTGGCGAATTTTTGACCGAGATGTTGCCCTGGTATCGGTCGGGTCAAATTGTTCATTTAGAAGACGTTCAAGAAGGTTTTGATGAGATCCCGAACACACTGCAGCGATTGTTTTCCGGGAAAAATTTGGGCAAACAATTACTCAAATTAGCCGAACCCGAGTCCTAATCGAATGAACGAAACCCCAGGAGCCATTTGGGTCGATGCAGATGCTTGTCCGGTGCCGATCAAAGAGATGCTGTTTAAAGCCGCTGCGCGTACCGGAATGTCGCTCACCCTGATCGCCAATCATTCGATGCGGGTGCCTTCTGGAGACAATATTCGGTTCATCTTGGTCCCTAAAGGCTATGATGTTGCAGATAACAGACTGACCGCCGAGGTCACTTCGGGTGATCTCGTAGTGACTTCAGACATTCCCTTGGCCGCTGAATTAATCGAAAAAGGTGCTGAGGTTGTCAACCCACGCGGTGATATTTATTCGGTGGAAAACATAAAAGCGCGCTTGACGATGCGAGATTTTATGGAAACCATGCGCGCCAGCGGCGTGCAAAGCGGCGGCCCAGCTCCGCTCTCCGCGAAAGATCGTCAAAAATTTGCAGGTGTACTTGATCGGTATTGCCAATCGAGACATTGATGGATTTTTTAACAGGCAAAATGCGTGAGCGTTCATAAGGGAGGCGGGCTTGAAAATCCGAAAAAATAGTGTGGTCGCGATGGACTATCGTGTGCTCGATGAGGCCGGCGTGACCCTTGAGCAGATGAAAGATGAACCGATGGTTTATTTACATGGTCATCGCAATATTTTGCCAGCGCTCGAGGAGGCGATGGATGGCCATGAGATTGGGGATCATGTTCGCGTTGAGCTGCCGCCGGCTAAAGCTTACGGGTTACGTCAGGAGGATCGGACGGATCGCGTGCCAATCAAGCATCTGGAAAAACCGCCCCGGCGAATTCGAGCTGGAGATCTGGTTCGGGTCAGAACCCAGCAAGGCCCTAGGGATGCTGTCGTCGTTAAGGTTGGGCGCTTTAACGTTGATTTAGATAGTAACCATCCGTATGCGGGCAAGACATTGACCTTTGAATTGGATATTCAAGCGGTCCGTCCAGCCACAGCAGAGGAGATCGCCCACGGCCATAGTCATGGTATTGAGGGAACTTCGGGACACGACTAGTGCCTTGATGGAGCGTTAGTGGCCTTGCCAGTTTGGGGGTCTTTTTTCTGAAAAGGCGCGGGGGCCCTCGTTTGCATCGAGGCTTTTTCGGCGTTTTTCCTCCTCCGGGTCAACCCTGATATAAGCCTCAGGAAGCGGTAAGTTTAACCCTTTAAGGGCTGATGCTTTTGTGGCTCTGACGGCCAGGGGTGCGCACTGAATAATGTCTGCAGCATAGCCTTCTACCGTCTCCCGCAGTTTGGACGTCGGTACGACCTCGTTGATCAGTCCAAGTTCAAAGGCTCGATGGGCTGAAAAGTGTCGTCCTGTCAAAAGATAGCCCATCGCAGGTTTTAAACCGATTTGACGGGGCAAACGGTGTACACCACCACTGCCGGCGATCAAGCCACGTCTAGGTTCGGGTAATCCGAAGTTGGCTTGCTCGGACGCGATAATGATGTCGCAGGCCAAAGCGATTTCTAGGCCGCCTCCCAGCGCATAGCCGTTGACCATTGCAATCAGAGGCTTGGGAAAGTCAAAACGCTCGGTAATGTGCGTCGTGTTGCTTTGATACTTAAGGGCTGCTTGTTGATTCTCTTCTGAAGCGCCGGCCAGTTGTGCATTGGCTTTTAAGTCCATTCCTGCGCAGAAAGCACGATCTCCGGCGCCGGTGATGATGCCCAGCCAGATGTCGTTATCCGATTCGATTTGATTCAGGTGTTCCGACAGTTGCCACTTCAGTTCTGGATTGAGGGCGTTCATAGCCTCGGGTCGGTCGAGGGTGATCCAGGCAACATGATTAGCGATTGAAAATTGGGTGGTGTTGGTTTTCATCGGCTATACCTCAGAAAAACAGCATTAGGTTGCTGCTGATGTGTCAGTAGGAGGAAGGATGGGGCGATGATGCTCGAAGGTTTGACGGTTTTCAGCCATCTCCATCAGAGCCTCAATATTTTCATAGCCATTAAGCGTGTCGAGCTGTTTGGTCGTCACTCGCATCATATCAAAGTCACCTGCTGCGTTTCGCTGCAGGGCGTCCCTCGGAGAAATCCAAAGACTATCGGTGGTTTCTTGACCATCATGGAGGTGCAACTGATGCGCTGGTGCGATGGCGATGAAGAAGCGGGTATCAAAGCGTCGAGGACGACCCTCGGGGGTCACCCAGCGATTAAAGAAATGAAGTTGGTCAAGCGCAAGGGAGAGGGATTCGTTGCGGCAGAGGTCTATCATTGAGTTTTTCTCTGCATGGATAGCCGATCGATATTCTTGGGTATCGATGTTTTTTGTATCGACGAGCTGATCGTCAAGGTTGTAGGCAAGCAGAATGCCAGCTTCTTCAAATGTCTCTCGGATGGCGGCTACCCAACACGCCTGCCATTGATCGCCAAGCGCGTTCTTCTGGGCCCTTTGCTTGGGGCTCAAGGGGCTTAGGTGCGGTTGCAGCGCTGGATCGCCATCCCGAGCATCGATTTTTCCCCCAGGGAAAACATACATACCGCCGGCAAAGACGGCTGCATTGGCGCGCTTGAGCATCAAAATTTCAAATTGTGAGGCACTGGGTCGGGCGATGATGACCGTCGCGGCGGGTCGAATTGGTTGCTCAGACATTGGGGGTGATGATCCCAGCAGCTTTTATTGCCGCGATTTCCTCTTCAGAAATACCGAGTTCCTTCAAAATGGCCTCAGAGTGTTGTCCCAACGATGGAGCACTCCGGGTGGGGCCCACTTCGATTCCTGAAAAACGCATGGGAATTCCAACGGTGGCATAGTCTCCCTGGTCAGGATGCTTTATTTTGGGAAAGAGATTGATGGCTTGGGCTTGCGGATCTTGCGGGACCTCGTGCAGCCCAAGTACCGGTCCCCAGATCAGACCAGCTTTATCAAAAATTAATCCCCACTCGTCACGGGAGCGGGTTGAGAGCGCAGCATCGACCCCAGCGGTTAGCTCAGGCATATGATCGTAGCGCCCCTTCGGCGTTGCATACTTTTCATTATCGAGCCAATCATGAAGTCCCAATGCAGCACAAAAAGCGGGCCACTTGTCGGCCCCGGGCATATTAAAAACCACCCATTGACCATCGCCACAGGGATAGCGATTGGCGGTTGGCGTAAGCATGTTCTCTCGAGCTCGCCGTCGAACCGGTGCCGAATCGATTGCAGTCGTTGCGTAATCGCTGGCCTGGGTCCAAACCGCGGTTTCATAGAGGGAAGTTTCAATCGCTTGAGAGGCGCCGGTGCGCTCGACTTGTCGCAGCGCCGCGAGAATCCCTGCAACGAACGCAAGCCCTGTGGTGTGATCACCCTGAGCTGGACGGGCTTGGGGTACGAGGCCATCATCTCCCTCTCGCATCGCGTCATAAAGACCCGATCTTCCGAAAAATGCAGTGACATCGTAACCAGGTCGCCATGCATCCGGTCCTTGCGTGCCATAGCCCGTCAGTGTGGCATGGACCATTTGCGCATTGACTTTAAACAGAGAGGCGGGGTCCAGCCCGTAGCGCTGTTGGCGTTCGAGGAGCAGATTGCACATAAAAATGTTGGCTTTAGCGCAGAGGGCGTGCACCAGCGCAATCCCTTCTGATTGAGTAAGATCAACGACCAGAGATTCTTTACCCCGGTTGTCTACGTCGAATTGAAAGTCAAAGGTTTTCAGGGGGCTATCGATTTTTGGGGCCCGGCCCATGTCTCGCATTGGATCTCCGGAGGGCGGCTCTATTTTGATCACTCTGGCGCCAAGGTCAGAAAGAATGGCGCCTGCACTGGGTGAAGCCATCCAGTTATCAATTTCGATTACCAAAATATCGTCAAGTGGGGCGGTCACAGCACAGTCTCCGGTGATCAGTCAGGGCACAATGATATTGGAGTCAACAGCAATTAGAAAGCGGGCTGCCGAGGGTTGTCCCAGTGGATCCACGGTCTTGCTTCACCCATATTTTGTCGATGATGATCAAGTGAACACTGTTTAAGGGTGATGCTGGGCAGAAAGGTCTGCGCAAAGCGGGCCCGGCGGAAGCAGGGCGCGTTTAATCTAGGCCGTAGTCATGTGAGGGCAAGCGCCTAGGGCTTTGGGTGCAAGTGGAAATAAAGTTGGCGATCGTGTCGAGAAGCAGCGGACAAAGGGCCTGCTCGAACATAAGGCTCCCAGCTCGATTTTGCGAAAGGTTTGACTTCGTCACCCATCACTGTCACACGTTCGATGATGCGCTCCTCCTCAAAATCATTGAGTACAAAGTGCTGGGTGCATCGGTTGTCCCACATGCAAACGGTGCCGGGTTGCCATCGATATCGAACGGTAAATCTAGGGCTTGTAATAAACCGGGTTAAGTAATCGAGCAACATGTCGCTTTCTGGCGCCGACAATTCAACAATTCGGCGTGTGAAATGCTCGTTAACGTAGAGCGCGGGTTGACCTGTTTCAGGATGTGATCTGACCACAGGATGAACCGCCGTCTGCTCGGGATGGTTATGAGGATGTGCGTCATGAAGCGCGGTTAATCCGCGACATAAATCCTGCATCGGTTCAGAGAGTTCTGAATAAGCCAGATAGAGGTTGCTCCACAGCGTGTCCCCGCCGACATCGGGGCATTGAATCATGTTAAGGACAGACATGATCGCAGGGCTTTTTTGAAAGGTGATGTCGGTGTGCCATTCATCGGCAATCCCGCCTTTACTGGCGGTCAGTCTAAAGATTTTTGGATGATCATTGGGAGAATCACTCAGATTGGGGTGCCCTTCTAACGCCCCGAATTGCTCTCCTAGCCTGACGTGCTCCTCAACACTTAAGTGTTGATCGGGAAAAAATAGAACTTGGTGATCAAGCAACAGCCTGCGAATCCCATCGATCGTGCTGCTTTGATTGGTTCTTAAGTCAATCCCGGAAATCTCAGCTCCGAGTGCTGCAGACAAACGCTGGACTGACCAGCCTTGTGACGAGAGAGTGTGTGACATAGTAGAATTCCTCGGGTGAAGCTTCAGCATAAACCAAGCGGTGATTAAAGAAAATTGGATGCCGCCCAACCAGACGCGCTGATGGTGATGTGACGAAGAGAAGGACCGATTGTCAGTCACCAAAATTCAACGGTATGACAGCCCAGGCATAACGAGGGAGGTCCAATGAGGAAGACGAAGGCAATGCAAGCGCTTGTGTTGAATAATGGTATTTGGAGCTGCACGACTTCTGCAGAGATGCCTCGCCCGGGTCCTGGCGAGTCTCTGGTCCAGGTCCGGTATGCTGGTCTTTGTGGAACCGATCTAGAGCTGTCTTCAGGGTATTATGGATTTAGCGGCATTCCTGGGCACGAGTTTGTTGGTCGTGTTCTAGAAGGGCCGCGACAGGGCATGCGGGTGGTTGCGGATATCAATGTGGGATGTGGGGATTGTTTCAGATGCACTTCAGGTCAGCATCGTCATTGTCAGCAAAGGACTGTGATCGGAATTAAGGGTCGAGCCGGGGCCTTTGCGCAGTATTTGTCGGTCCCTGATCAGAACTTGTTGATGGTTCCAGATCAATTGTCCGATGAGTTGGCCGTTTATGCTGAGCCTGTCGCTGCGGCACTGGAAGTGATCGAGCAGGTTGCTGAGGCTCGGCCCACTGAGGTGCTTGTGATTGGAGCGGGGAGGCTCGGTATGATCACGGGGCAGGTGCTGGCATCGTTCGGTGTGAAGGTCCAGATGCTGATCCGCAACCCGCTTCGTGCCCAGCATATCCAAAATCCTGAAATCGAAATCGTCTCAAGCGCGGACAAAGACGCATACCCTTGGGTGATTGACTGTTCCGGATCCAAAGACGGTTTAGTCGCGGCGCTTGATGCAACTCAAGCTCAAGGTCTTTTGGTGCTTAAGAGCACGGTGGTTAATGCCGGCGAGGTGGATCTTAGTCCCATTATGGTCAAAGAACTGAACGTCTTGGGTTCTCGATGTGGGCCCATGGCGAGGGCATTGAACTGGCTGGAAGCGGGCGCTATGGAGCCGCCCAAAGCGGTTGTGTTTCCGTTGGGTGAGGTCGAAGGTGCATTGAACGCGGCGACTGATCCAAACTATTTCAAAGTTTTGTTTAATCCCGATTTAGAAATCTAAGCGCTGATTCCTCAGTTCGGGGTTTGAGGGCAGTAATTAGGGTTAACTAATCGATGCCTCGGTGATGGTCTTCAGATGGCGGGAGGGCTGAGCGTTGTTCTCCTTCCTTGAATGTTCAAGCGCAAGATGTTGCTTGTTAGGGATCAACCAAAATGACTTGAATAGGCTCTCCGCCCCCAGGCGCATCAAGCAGTACGACTTTAAAGAGTGAGTAGGGCGCGGCCTCAAAGGTCAAAGGGCCGCCAATCACAGTCTCTGATGAGGACTCGGTCACGGATATCGTGAAGGTCTCCGGAAAAAGGCCAAATTGTCCAGTCAAAAGGGGGACAATATTATTGCCCGTTGGATCGCTGTCACTGATCGTTGCTGAAGAGGGCAGGACATAGACGTCTAACAGTGGTGTGGAAGGCGCTGCATGGAGGATTGCCAGCGAGGACAGAGTTTTAACGGGTCGGGTTTCCTCATCGGCAACAGCGCCATCGATTTCATCACCAAGCCCCGTAATGGCCAGCATATGATATTGATTATCAACCAGAGTCAGCGCCTCGGTATAAATCGGAGATTCAGGGTTGTTGGCATCCGTCGCTGTAAAAATGACGTTCCCCGCGTCGCTCAAGCGATACGTCGAAATATCGCCAAATAGTAAGTCTTCTGCAATTAAAACCTGAGGTGTAATTTCTAGGGTTACCGTGATCGCGTCTGTTGGTGCCGAGATTAGGAAGAGCGTCGCATCCCCGATCAGGTCAGTCACCGCATTTGATGTGGCCTCTCTGGATGTGCCATTGACCGTAAACTGTGCGCTGAGTGCCTCGTTCACGATCTCCAGTTGATTCGAACTGAGTTGCGATAGTCCTGTGTCGTCCTCATTGTCGCCATCATCGTCTGTGACGCTAATTTCAGTTTGGTAACTTTCCTTGAAATCGAGCGTAGACAGCAAAAGCCGAAAGCGACCTTCGCTATCTTCTATGATGACCGCTGCAACATCTGCTTCAGACGCTGAAATTGTCGAGACGATGCCTTCAGGCGTTGCATTGGTACTGTCAATCGCAAGGTCAACCGTGTTCGCGCCATTGGTAATCGTCAGGGTTCCTGTGCCAATCTCTGTATCAGTGGTCTCGAAAGCGGCAAGGGTTTGATAAGTCTCAGCCACTGCAAGGCGCTCGACGGTGACGTCAAATGTACCCGTTTCAGCCGTTGCCTCGGCTAGAACGCTGACAACCGCCGGGCTCGTGGAGCTAACGGTACGTTGGAAGACGTCGATACTGGTGCGGTCAGGAATCGCGTTCAAAACGCGTACGCTGGCGCTGAAGTTTGCATCCGGAAAGGCTGCGGTGCCGGTATTGACGCTATAGATGCCGGTCACAGGACTGTCACTGGGGCCAAAGGAATCAATCAGGGCGATGATCGGGCTTACCCCTTCAGTGATTACAAAATCTCGCGACGTATAGAGTCGGTTGCCTTCGTTATCCTCCGCAGAAAGGATGGACCTTTCGGAGGGAGTAATGTCGATGGCCGCGCTGGCGGCACCGGGTTGCACGGTTTCTAAAATTCTCCGATCCGCGCTGCTTGCCACGTCCTCAATATAGAAGGTGATTGCTTGGTCGTAGATGGATGCTGCGTGAACCAATGTGAGGGTTGTTTCTACAGTCGCTGGATCGGGCGGCGGGGCCAAAACCTCGACCAGTTTTAGATTGTCCATTGTGCCGGTAAGGAACAGCGTTTTTAGACCATCTAGCGGGACCGATACGAGGAAATCAGCGATGTTTTCCAACCGATTGTCTTTGATATAGCTAACAGTAGTCGTCCGAGCAAGATCTGGGATTATTGAAGTGATGTCAGTGGACTCACCATAGTCTGCAGATCCTAAGGTTTGAGTGCCAAATTCGGTGTACAGCGCTGGAGAATCTGAAACGGCATTAATGACTTTGATCGAGGCCGAAGGACTGGGTGCGAACTTATCGAAGCCCGGATCGTCGCCGCAACCCGAGATGAGCGCTACCGTTACGACCAGAAGGGCGGAAACAAAAATGCGGTTCATAGGGCGGGGTTAGTCCGAAGTTGGCGGTACATTATAAGAAAAGTGATGATGATGCCAGATTTTTTGCATAGAAGCCGTCTCTAGGGTGGGCTAGTGGGTGCCTCTAAACGCGATGATCCCGGCGGTCACTGCAACGTTCAGTGATTCAACATTGTTGCGCATCGGGATGTGAATTTGCTGATCGCAGGCTTTTAGCGCCCCCTCAGACAAACCCGTGCTCTCGTTGCCAAGCAGGAATACTGTTTTGCCCCCCTCTGGGACGTCCCCAACGGTCTGGGTAGCTGACCCGTCAAGGCCGACTAGGTAAAAATTGGCTTGTTTCAAGGCCGTCTGCGCGCTTGCAGTCGTTTTACATGTTAGGACCTTTGTTTTGAGTAGGCACCCAGCGCTGGCTTTGTAGACCAAAGGGTCCAGCTTTGCGCAACCTTTGCTCGGGAGAATGATGCCCTTCATTGTCGATGCGGCGACACTTCGGATAATCATGCCGAGGTTTTGAGGGTTCGTGATCCCCTCTAAAAGGAAAAAGGCTTCATTGTCACAGTGTTGGTCTAGAAGGTGCTCGTCGAGGGTTGTGTGCTGCGGTGCGAGAATATCAATCGCGACCCCTTGGTCTTGACGACCGTTTTTTGAGATTCGAGAAAGCGCTTGTTTGGTGTGCTGGAACACGGGAATGTCGCGAGATTTGCACAGAGCTTGAATTTGGAGGATTGAATCCCCTGGACGGTTCGAATGAGCGAGGTGAACGCGGTGGACTTGCAGTTGGTCGTCGCTCAAAATCTCGATAACAGTGTTTCTGCCATACAGCGTGAATCTGCGCTCGTTGGGTGAAGGTTTGGTTGGATGATTCATGGATCAAACCTATTGGGTTATCCTAAAAGCACTTTCTTTATAACGGAAATTGAAATAACGGAAATTGAATCGAACGCCGGCAATGCCTTTTATTGTTCTAATCGCGCTTCCCGGATCGCCCCATGCAAGCGGGTCTTGCAGCACCGCCGCTGTCAGGGCGCGGACTCCGGTGGCATTAGATCCAGACCAAACATCCGGAGGTTTGCTGCCGAACCCTCGGTTATCCTTCTGCTGATTGATCGAGGCCCGTTGCCTCTAAAAGCGGGGCTCGGATGAATTCTCTGGGTATGTTTAATCCCTCTCCAAGGTCCGCTGATGGGTTTCTCTTAGAGTAGCTCGTTCAGCGCGGCACCCACGCTTTCGGGCGACTCCTGAGGGTCAAAGCGCTTCACCACGTGCCCCTCGGCGTTGACAAGATACTTTGTGAAGTTCCAACCGATATCACCAGGGATCGTTTCTTTCAGCCAACGATAGATGGGTGCTGAGTCATCCCCATTCACATCGACCTTCGCGAACATGGGGAAGTTGGCATCAAACCGGTCCTTGGCAAAGGCAAGGATCTCGGCATTACTGCCGGGCTCTTGACCACCAAACTGATTACAAGGAAATCCAAGGACAGTGAGGTTAGGATGTTCAGAATGTAAAGCACGCAGACCTGCGTACTGAGAGGTGAGGCCTCACTGACTCGCGAGATTGACGATTAAGAGTGCTTGGTCTCGATAGTCTGATAGTGAAATGGTCTCGCCGGTAATCGTCTCCGCCTCGATTTCATATAGGTCGCTCATGTTTGACTCCTTGTCTTGGCTTCTATTCTAGGTGTTCCACTTTAGTTTTCAAGGTGTTCAGGAAAAGACGCCGTGCCAGTACCATCGGTGTGTCAGTGATCGATAAAAGAGCCAATAAAGTGTTTTTTGGGCATAGCGATAAATATAATAATCGCGGTTTTGTCCATCCCCATCCCACCAGGCTGCGTTAATGCGTTCCGGGCCTTCGAGCCACTCAAAATCGGGATGTTGAAGTGGGTTTAGATCTTTGTGCAGTCGCATGGGGTGCTCAAGGATAAAGTTGGGGCGTATGGGGTAGATTAAATTCGGTGGATTGATTTTTTGCCGCTCGGGGTCGGCGACCGGTTTGATTTTTTGCCAGCTTTTTTCGGGCCGGTGATCGTCACCGAGGCCGAGTCCAAAGCAATTTTCGGGAGTGAGTTGGGTTTGAAGTAAACTGAGCAAGTCATTGGCTTGTTTGATGTGCTCAAGATTATAAGCCGATGTACGTAAATTTCCCTGATCTGCTTCCGCCTGAGAAAGCATTAAGGCACTGGGTGGAAAAAGGGAAGGCGGCGTTGACGTCGATGCTTGGAAGGTTGAAGCACTAAAAATGAGTTGATCGACCTCCTTAACGGCTTGCACTTGATCTAGTTTGAGCGAAGTCAATTTTATAAATAATGGCACATCGTTATCGGCGCGGGCTAATTTGATTACAAGATTGGCCTGTGTCTTGCCGCGATATTTGAGCCTGATTTCGAATGTTTGAGTTTGAAGTTGGCGAGCGGTTAGAAAAGCGCCAAAGGCATCAGCCAACCGTTTGATCGGGAAAATCAGAGATTGTAGGTTGTCGACGCTATCGATAAAAAACACATCGGAATAAAAAGCTGCTGGTGGCTCGATAAAATGTTGTGGATCGGCTTCATGGCCTAAGAGTCGGTCCAAATGGCGCATGAATGCGTTACCAAACCGTTTTTTTAGGCCTTCCCGGGGCAGTTTGAGCAAGTGGCTTAATTTTGTGACGCCCATTTTTTCAAGTTGGGTCACGTTTTGCTCAGGTAGATGGAGATGGTGCAGGAAGGTGCTGTGGAAGGTGTTTTCTGGAGAGTGCAGATGACTGTCTGGATATCTCCGTTCGGCACAGACCTTGGCCGCTAAAGGTGTTTGACTTAACCCCAGAATTGGCGTGTAGCCTAGCTGGGTGATGGTGTGTTTGATCCGTAGTTTCATGGTTTCGAGGCCTGAAAACAATTTCACACTGCCAGAGATTTCTAAGATTAAATGCTGGGAGCCATGAAAGGCGATATTGGGTGTGAATTCATAAAGCCACTGTGCAATTTGCTGCAGTGCTTGTTGCTCTTTTTGGATGTCTTTCTCGATACAGACCAATGTTTCGCACAGCGCGTAGGCATGACTGATCGTTGTCCCAAGGGTGATGCCTGTCTCAATGGCTGCCGTTGAGAGTCCCTCGATGCGTTGCTGGCGGACAACTGCGATGGCTTTTGAATGATGGGATGCTTCTGTACTGAGACCCGGGCGATGAAAAACCTCGAGTGCAAGTTCTGGGAGATAGAGACTCAGCCATAGTTTCTTACGTGCAGGTGATTTTGACATGACGACTAAAGCCCGGGGTTTAGTTCGGCGGGCCGTTCTGGCAGGTTGGATGATCGAGCGACTGGCAAGGAATGAACCACCGCGGCTGTAGTTTTGGGTGTTAAAGGGGCTCGCCATTGCCTGTTGCTGCTTGGCGCTTGCTGAAAACAAATTGACTCTGGATCGAGCGGTATTCCCAATTCAATAGGTGCGCTTGCCCAGCCACCGGCCCGTTTGAGTACCTCAATGCGAAGTGAGTGTTGCAAGTGCTGATTCGCTATCGAGGCTGCCATTGGTTCTAAGAGGATTCTTAGTGGCGCAGGCGAGGGTCTGCTTTTGCTGTCGGGTGTTCGAAACAGTACATGCCAAGTTTGAGTTTGTTTGCTGGCAACTTGCAGGCGTCTGATTGACTGAGGTCTGATGTCTTTTTGAGGCCACATCAAAACGGCGGAACAGACTTTTGATAGCAGACATTGTTCGGCAGCCCATAAGGCCTCTTTAGCTGTCTTGGGCTGAATCACTAGAATGTGCTCAACGTGAAGGCCTGCCGATTTTAGGCTCGGTGCATAAGGTAGATAAGGCGGCGAAATAAAGACCTGCCAGCCAGGTTGTTGCTGATTTAAAGTGGCAAGGGCTGGTGTCAGTAGTTGTAGTTCGCCCAATCCTGTGTGTGGTAGCAGTAATTCAGTGATGCCATTTGTTGGCCAGCCGCCGTAGGGCAATATTTGATCTAACTTAGTGTGCCCACTCGACACTGTGCTTTGCTGCTCTGGTTGCGTAGGGTGCTGGTTGGCTCGCCATAAGCTGGGCTTAGTGAGTAGCGCTGTTAATGCACCGAGTTTTGACGGGGTGTTTTGATGTTGGGTACTGCTTGACGCGATGTGCCGCTTTAAAAAAATATCAGTGCTGGATTTTTGGCTCATTGGTGTTGATCTTGTTTGACGTATTGGCGGACGTTGAATGGTTCATGGGCAACAAATCAAATACTGTATATATATACAGTATTTGTCAAGAGGCGCTGTGGCCGCGGCTTCTTGCACTTTCTCACAAGCAGCCTGCAGGCTCGGCTTAATGCGGCGAGTCATCCAATGGTCTGTTCCTCGATCGCTTCAGGTCGTAGTGAATCCGCACCAACCCCTACCTCAGCTGTTCTGAGATGAATGTGGGGCCTAGGGCGTTGGCGGGGTCGTTGTGCTGAAGCTGAGCATCTGGCTTGGGATGCATCTAAAACTGATTAGGTCCCTCACTTTGCTTGAGCCATAGCCAATGGACTGTTTGTGAGTCAGTCGATGACAGGGCTGAGTGAGCCCCCCTAGTGCAACTTTGCTTAAAAGCATTGGCTCTGTTGGGCGTTAAGGCTGATGGGTCTCTGTGACTGCAAAGCAACTGCTGACCCGAGTTGAAGTGGTCGGTTTCAAAACCGTTGTTCAAAGGTGTCGCAATACTTAAAATGCTGAGCGACTTCTGGAAATATAGCGATGACGGATGACCGATAGTTTGGGTAGGTTTACAGGTGCCATTGCCAAAAGCTGGGATGGGCCGGCTATACGGGCGCAACTCCAGAGCATCAACCAATGGCTAAACGACGTGGGCACTCAAAGTCTGTCAGAGGGGAGAGATCGCGTGGTTTGTGCCCAGATCGAAGTCGAGGGTCACTTCCAAAAAGTCGCCGTCAAAGTCTTCGCGCGCCAAAACCGGGTCAAGGATTGGTCGGATGGTCGCAGGGGCTCTAAAGCGCAGCGCTCGTTTGACGCGGCTGTATTTCTCGTTGACCACAATCTTCATACCCCGGAGCCGATTGCATGGCTAGACCGGTGGGAAAATGGGCGGTTGCTCGAGAGTTTTTACGTGAGCAGATTTATCGATGCACTCAGTTTTCGCGATGCGCTTGCCGTTATTTATCGGGAGGAGCGCGATAATGCACCGCTCATGGCTATATTGCATCGTGTTGCTCCGGCTGTGCGCCGTTTGCACGATGCTGGTTTTTTTCATGGGGATTTGGGCAATCAAAATATCCTGATACCGAGGGCTGCTGATGGCGAATGGCTTGAGCCGACCTTCATCGATCTGAACCGCAGTCAGACAGTCTCCGAGCCCTTGAGTGATCGGTTAAAGGCACTTGACCTGGCAAGAATTGCCCTGCCGGGTGCGTATCTCGATATTTTTAGGATGATTTACAGTGATCACGAAGTTTTCCCGGCGCCTTTGGCGGCGCTAGAGGGAAAAGCTCGTCAGTGGTTTTGGCGTCATCGAAGAAACAGTCAGTGGCGGCATCCGGTTCGTACCTTCAAAAAATGGGTTCAGCGGACGCCTTCATCGCCTTATCCATCGGATGCGGATTTTTGGCTTTGGGATGAAAAATCAGCTCAACCGATGATTGCATTGGGTCCAGCTGAAAAGCTCCGCCAGCGAGATCTCAGCGATATCGCAGCAATGCTCTTGAGAGGTTTATGGGCCGCTCCGGGTTTGTTCCTGCGATATCAGAAGATCAAGGCCTTAAGTTTTACGCGTCCAGTCGAACTCAAGCAGCGCATTGGTGTGGCGCTGCATCCGGATCCAGATTACATCAAGCCTGAATTGAAATTGCTCCATGCACTCGGAAATCCTCCGGTCCTTGTGCGCTTTTGTCATCACGAGACGCCTGAGCAATGGGCGGCGGCGGTTGAATTGGTCCGGCGGTTAAAATCCCGTTCGATTCCTGTCATGGTGGCTCTCCTCCAAGACCGAGAAGCGGTACTCAATCCTGATGCTTGGCGAGAGTTTCTCTTTACCGTTATTCCTCTGATTGCTGACGCAGTCGATCGTGTCGAAATCACCCATGCTGCAAATCGCTCGAAGTGGGGTATTTGGAAGTCGAGGAGTTTCGCTGAATTGATGGTGCCCGTACGGACTCTGAAAGACCGCTATCCTGATTTGGAGTTCGTGGGGCCGGCCTGTATCGACTTTGAGTATTTGCCCGTGCTGGCGTCGCTTGCGGTGCTTCCTAAAGGTCTGACCTTCAGTGGATTATCACACTTACTGTATGTAGATCGCCGGGGTGCACCTGAGAACAAGCAGGGTGCGTTTTCGACCCTAGAAAAGTCAATCCTACTGAAGGCCATTGCCGATGGATCGAGGGCTGTTGAAAATCGCGTCATTGTCTCTGAAGTCAATTGGCCACTGAAAAATGCAGGGGTATGGTCGCCTGTTATGTGTCCCTACGAGACCCCAGCATGGAGAATCGAAAAACTGGGCGTGACCGAAACCGAGTACGCCCATTTTATGCTGCGATATTTGGCTTTGACGCTTTGTAGCGGTCACGTTGAGATGGTTTACTGGTGGCGCCTATCGGCACACGGTTATGGATTGGTCGATGATCTAAACGACTTTGCGCCAAGACCGGCTTTTACGGCATTGGCTTTTTTTCTAGAGCTCTTTGGCGAAGCGCGTTTTGAACGGCGTCATCAGACCGAATCCGATACCTATGTCTTAGAGTTTTCAAAGGCCGGTGACCGTTATCTGATGGCTTGGTGCGTCTCGGGCGAAGCGCAATTGCCCTTTGATGGGCTGGCCAGGGGAGGTTGGTGTGTTGATCAGGCTTGGCGATTTGATGGTGTATTGATCGCCGAGCGCACCGTCAGCGAATCCCCTACTTATTATCGCCTAGTACCCTCCGGTTAGGGTGTGAAAGATGAGCCCCTCGGTGGTTTTGGAGAGGAATCCGGGCCTTGACACGGCCAAGGAGCAAAGCTTTCTAAAATCTCATTGTTTTTGAAGACGCTACGATATCTGTTTACAAAACAATGCTGTATCAATGCGTGATGAGATTAGACGAGCAACACTGAGGTCTTAGTTGTAATACTGTTAACCCATGAGGATTGGGCCGAGGTCTTAATGAATTCAAAGTTACAGCAGCTGTTTAAAGTTTATGTGCTGATCAGCGTTGTGACTTTGATCGGGATTTTCGTCTTCTTTTCGAGTCGGGCAGTATTGGTCTTCGTGTTTGGATTAGACTCCTTTGCTGGCTCAGAAAATGTGGGCGCGGCGATGCTCACAGCCTTAAGGTTCGATATTGCCGTTGTGCTGCGAGCTTACTTTCTTGGGTTGTTACTCACGATTTTTGTTGTGTTCCTGCCTGGCGAACCCCGCCGCTTGTCGCACGCTGTCTGGAAATTTAACTCGGTATTGGGCGTTTTGATTATTCTCATCGCGCTCAGCCTATCGTTTAGCAATATTTCCTATGTGCAATTTTTCGATCGACCTTTTGACAGTTTTGTTTTTCATGGTTTGGCTTACGGAACCGATCAGGTTCTAGAAAGTATTGTGGTTTTAAGAGACTTTTTCCCTGCTCTGATAGGGATCTTGGTATTGAGCGTGCTGCTAGGGTTCGTTGTGCTTCGCGTCGCTAAACGGCTTGAGTCCTCTAGCTTCCAAATTAATCTGAGTCGAATTACAGGTTCGGTGCTTTCGATCGCTTTGTTTGTCCTTTATGTGGCTCTGGCACGAGGTGCCTTAACCACCTTCCCGCTTTCTCAGAAACATCTTTGGGTTTCAACCAACGTTGCACTCAACAATTTGATTCCCAACGGGCCAATTGCCCTTCACTATGCATATCAGACCTATCGGGCGTCGAATGTTTTAGAGGAGGCGAGCGAGAAGGCGGGCCGGGCGCTTTTCGAAAATTTCTATGGTCGAGCGCCTAGCTCAGGGGATGTGTTCGAACAATTTTTTACCGAAACACGGCAATCAGACCAGCTCGCCAGCAAGCCGCCCCATGTGGTGCTCAATTTGGTCGAGAGTATGGGGCAGGGGCTATTGTCGAGCGCGGCAGGGGGTGACCTTGCCATGGCCGGCGCCCTGGCGCCGCACTTTTTGGGGGATATTTATTTTGAAGATTTTTTGCCTGCCCATAACAACACCCAGCTCTCGACATTGGGAATGCTACTCAACACCGAGTATCAAGCAATCAGCTATTCGGGTCATCAGTATGTACCCTTAGAGACCTCTGCCCCCATGGTTTTTAAAGAAGCCGGGTATGAAACCGTCTTTGTCTACACAGGTTTTGAGGGAATTAAGAACCGAGGAAATTATTATAGGCGTCAGGGGTTCGATCGATTTATCGGGGCCAACCAGCTAAAGATCGATTACCCCGAAATGGCGCTCACGGTCTGGGGGGGAGAAGATCGCTTCGTATTTAGAAAAGTTTTAGAGCTTTTAAATAGCCGGGGGAGCGATGATCGGCCCCTCTTGATTGTGGTGTTGACGGTGACCAACCATCCACCCTATACCTTACCCGATCATGGCGTCTCGGTGCCGGTTGCCATCGATTCAAATCTTGAGGCCAAGCTCGGCAATCTGCCCAAGGCCTCCCTCGATACCTTTTTTTATACCAACAACGAGCTAGGCCTTTTTTTAGACGACATCAAGACCCAGGGCGTCGGCGCTAGCACCATTGTTGCAATCACCGGAGATCACTCGATTCGTGGACTTCGCTATCCGCCAGAGCAAATGCTGTCGCAAATTACGGTTCCCCTCTATTTTTATGTGCCGGAGGACTACAGGCCCCCTGGTGCAGCACCCCAGGTCAATGAGTGGGCATCGCACAAAGATGTTATGCCAACCCTCTATCACCTGGCGTTGTCCCAAGCGCGTTATCCTAATTTAGGTCGAAACTTAATGACTGCTGACTCAAGTGAGCACCACGCTTTCGCGTATCACGACAATTACCTCGTGCTCGATGATCATGTCTATGACCTTGCGAGGAAAGATGTTCGTCGTTCGACTTGGCAGCTACAAGATGGCGAGTTGGTGCGCAGTGATGACCACGCATCAAATCCCCGTTTTCGGAGCGCGAGGCTTTATCCGAAAATCCTCGACTGGCTCACACGATATCAACTGGCGGGAATGGTGTTGGATTCAGATCGGTGAGGGCAACATGACGACTGTCAGGGGGCAAGCTTTGTTCTTGTTAAGAACCGCCGCCAGAGTGCTCTTTTCGCAGATCGATAAGGATGGCGCTCTAAGTCGGCTGGCCGAGCTCGGTCGAGCTGATGTGCAAGCCCACAGGCGGTGACCGCAAGCGCGAAAGTCGGATTCAGGTCTCGGGTGGGATCTCGTTCACCGGGTTGATCCTAAGTCATTCTAACAACTACCAGGGCGCCCTTGGCGCTAACTGAGGCCTGCTGGTGGGGCGGTGGTCCGTAAAATTTTTGCTGAGATCAAACGCTTCGGAACGCAGTTTTGGCGAGATCGTTGACGCCATTGCCATCGCGGTCGAGATGGTGTTTTAGGCGCTGCTTCATTGAAGGCGCCCAAAATCGCGTGATGTGGTCTGTTATTTTGTCAGCAGCCACTTCAGGAGCGGCGCCGATCGCGCAATGTTCAGCAATTTGGTTCGCCATCTTGATCAGGTGCTCGAGTTCTGTATCTGACATAAAAAGGCCTTATCGATGAGAATTTTGGCGAGAAGGGCTATCAATCAAAAAGTCTTGAAGGTCGTCGCCTTCAACCACGCGGTGTGGATGCGTGTAGACCACATGGCGATCAGGTCTTGAAAAACCAACCAGCGTGATACCAGACTCCACCGCAAGATCAACTGCCAAAGAACTTGGGCCAGAAATTGTGACAACGAGTGCGATGCCGGTCATCGCAGCTTTTTGCACAATTTCGAAACTGGCGCGACTGGACATGAGTAAAAACCCGAGCTCCTGATCCGAATTTTCCTGGGCTGCGCGTTTTCCGATCAATTTGTCCAATGCGTTATGTCGTCCGACATCTTCACAAACATCGATGATCTGGCCCCCAAGGGTGCACCAAGCGGCTCCGTGCACCGCGCCGGTACTTTGCTGCAAGGGTTGATGGTGCGACAATTGATCCGTCGCCGACTGAATTGCATCGTGCGAAACTTGAAACTTTTGACGAGTCAAGGCGCTGATATTTTGTTGGACTTGGGTGAGGGACTCCGCGCCGCAAAGGCCACAGCCGGATGGGCCCACCAAAGTGCGTCTTCGCTTTTTCAGGTGCTCAAATTGTCGATTGCTCAGGGTGATCATGACCTCAATTCCCAGTTCGACAGGACACACGTCAATCCCATAGATCTGAGCCGGATCATCGATGATGCCTTCGGTTAATGAAAACCCATAGGCAAAGGCTTCAAGGTCAATGGGGCTCGCCATCATCACCGCGTGAGAAATACCATTGTAAATCAGTGCCACCGGGGTCTCTTCAGCAAGAAGATCATTTTCTATGACGCGAACCTGGCCATTCCATTCGGAGATTTCTCGGTGTGATGCCCCCTGGGGCGTTTTAGACATCATTGATTTGAGCCCGTGCTGCCTCGAGCAGGCGTTTTTGCCGGGTTGAAAACGACTGGTGCGCTTCCTGCCATTTGGACGCTGCTGCGACCTTCTTAACGCCCACAGCGGTGACCTTGTATTCGGGGCAATTCGTCGCCCAGTCTGAATTGTCGGTGGTCACGACATTCGCGCCGCTTTCTGGATGATGGAAGGTGGTGTACAGCACCCCTGGCGCGACCCGGTGAGTCAGGTTCGCTGTGAGTGCCGTTTCTCCAGCGCGACTGGTGATCAACACGGAGTCTCCCGTCTCGATACCATAGTGCTCGGCATCATGGGGATGGATTTCTAGCAGGTCCTGAGCATGCCAATCCACGTTGGCTGTTCTGCGAGTCTGAGCGCCGACATTGTATTGCGTCAGGATGCGTCCCGTGGTGAGCAGGAAAGGATATCGGCGATTGACCTTCTCTGTCGTCGGGACAAATTCTGTACAGGTGAACTGACCTTTGCCCCGGGTAAAAGTTTCAACGTGCATCGTCGGTGTGCCATCAGGCGCCTCGTCATTACAAGGCCATTGTAAGGACCCCCGTTGATCGAGTCGCGCGTAACTAACCCCGCTAAAAGATGGGGTGAGTGCAGCAATCTCGGCCATGATCTCACTGGGATGCTCATAGGTCATCGGATAGCCGAGCGCGTTAGATAGCGCAGCGGTCACTTCCCAGTCGGCTTTTCCGCTTAACGGAGCCATGACTTTTCTGACCGGTGATATTCGCCGTTCGGCGTTGGTGAAGGTACCATCCTTTTCTAGAAAAGAGGCGCCGGGTAGGAAGATATGAGCAAACTTTGCAGTTTCGTTCAAGAAAATGTCTTGGACGATGAGGCAGTCAAGGTTTCCTAGAGCAGCCTCGACGTGGTGGGTATTGGGGTCTGATTGAGCAATGTCTTCTCCTTGGCAGTACAACCCTTTGTACGTGCCCGAAATCGCAGCATCCAGCATATTCGGTATTCTCAGGCCTGGCTCAGCCCCAATGGATACGCCCCAATGGGCTTCAAATTGCGCACGAACCATGGTGTCTGACACGTGTCGATAGCCTGGCAGCTCATGAGGAAATGAGCCCATGTCACAAGCACCTTGGACATTGTTCTGGCCCCGCAAGGGATTAACGCCGACACCCAATCGGCCAATATTTCCAGTCAGCATGGCGAGATTTGCGATGCCCATTACCATGGTGGAGCCCTGACTGTGTTCGGTGACCCCAAGGCCATAGTAAATGGCGGCATTTTTGGCCTTTGCAAACAAGCGTGCAGCTGCGCGGAGCTCATCAGCAGGGATACCGGTTGCATCAGCAAGCTGCTCGGGTGAATTACGGGAAGCCTCAATGAAGGATCGCCACTGGTTGAAGGCTTCGGTATCGCAACGCTTTTCGATGAACGCATCATCCTGCAAATTTTCGGTGACGATGACGTGCGCGAAGGCGTTAATCATTGCGACGTTCGTGCCAGGTCGGAGTTGAAGATGATGTGCGGCGAGGATATGTGGGCTTTCAACTAAATCAATTTTTCGAGGGTCGGCGACAATAAGGTGCGCGCCAGCTCGCAGGCGTTTTTTGAGTCTCGATGCGAAAACAGGGTGCGCGTCGGTAGGGTTGGCGCCAATGACCATGATGACATCTGCATGTGCAACCGACTCAAATGTCTGGGTTCCAGCAGATTCACCCAGGGTAGTTTTGAGCCCGTAGCCTGTGGGGGAGTGGCACACCCTCGCACAGGTGTCGACATTGTTATTGCCGAAGGCGGCTCGAACGAGTTTTTGGACAAGATAGGTCTCTTCATTGGTGCAACGTGAGGAGGTGATGCCGCCGACGCTGTCTTGACCATACTGCGATTGGATCGCCCGAATGCGCTCGGCCGCGAATGTCAGCGCTCGATCCCAGGATACGGTCTCCCAAGGCGCATCAATTGAGTCTCGGATCATTGGTGACGTGACCCGTTCGCCGTGGGTTGCGTATCCAAAAGCAAATCGTCCCTTCACACAGGAATGGCCCTGATTGGCTGCACCGTTTTTATAAGGCAGCATTCTGACGACTTGATCGCCCTGAACTTCCGCTTTGAACGCGCAGCCTACGCCGCAATAAGCGCAAGTGGTCACCACAGAATGCTCGGCTTGGCCCTGATCGATCACGCTTTTTTCCATCAGCGTTGAGGTGGGACAAGCCTGAACACAGGCGCCACAAGAGACGCAGTCACTGGCCATAAAAGCGTCGGCTTGGCCCGGGACAACCTTGGATTCGAATCCGCGGCCATCAATGGTCAAGGCAAACGTTCCCTGGACTTCCTCGCAAGCCCGAACACAGCGCGAGCAGACGATACATTTGCTGGGATCGAAGGTGAAGTAGGGATTACTCTCATCTTTTTCGGCATGAAGATGGTTGTCTCCATCAAAACCATAACGAACCTCTCGCAGTCCGACTTCGCCCGCAATGTCTTGGAGTTCACAGTTGCCGTTGGCCGGGCAGGTTAAGCAATCGAGTGGATGGTCTGAAATGTAGAGCTCCATGATGTTGCGTCGCAGGCGTCCAATCTCGGAATTTTGGGTTCGAACATTGAGACCTTCCTCCACCGGAGTTGTGCAGGACGAAGGAAAGCCGCGTCGACCTTCAATGTCTACCAGGCAAATACGGCAGGAACCAAAGGCTTCAAGACTGTCCGTTGCACAGAGTTTAGGGATGTTGATGCCAGCAAGGGCCGCGGCGCGCATGATGGAGGTGCCAACCGGTACGCTCACGGCTTGACCATCGATGGTGAGGTTGACCTGCTCTGTTGAACTCGCCAGAGAGATCGCAGGTGTTCCATAGTCCTTATCGGGGTGAACCTTTGTGCGGGGATCAAAGTACTGCAGCATGGTCGTTATCCTTGGTTAGGGCATTGGCTCAGCGAGGGAGCTGGCATCTGTGGTGATGATGTCTGAGCGATGAAAGTCCTCTGGAAAATGTTCGAGGGCACTTAAAACAGGGAAATGCGTCATGCCACCCATGGCGCAAAGAGAACCCAGCTCCATGGTTTCGCAGAGATCTTTGAGTAATGCGACATCTTGGATTCGGTCCTGAGGCCGCGCGCGCTGATCTCTGATCCGATCGATGACTTCGACGCCTCGGGTTGAGCCAATTCTACAAGGTGTGCATTTGCCGCAAGACTCAACCGCACAAAACTCCATCGCAAAGCGGGCTTGTTCGCTCATATCAATGGTGTCATCAAAGGCGATTACACCACCATGACCTAAGACGGCGCCAATCCCGCTGAAGGCCTCATAATCGATCGGTGTCTGCCAGCTGGACTCTGGCAAGTAGGCGCCCAAAGGCCCGCCGACCTGAACCGAGCGCAGCGGGTTTCCTGTTTTGCTACCCCCGCCGAAGTCCACCAAAAGATCGGCCAGGGTGCAACCAAAAGCAAGTTCGACGAGGCCCGTCCGTTGAAGATTACCTGCCAGTTGAATGGGCAGGGTGCCTCTCGAACGTCCAGCACCAAACTCCGCATAAAAACCTGCGCCCTTCGATAAGACAATCGGCACCGTTGCAAGTGAGATGACGTTATTGATGACGGTGGGTTTCTGCCAGAGCCCCTTGATCGCTGGTAGGGGCGGTTTGGCTCTCACCATGCCGCGTTTCCCCTCAAGGCTCTCAATCAATGCCGTTTCCTCACCACAGATGTAAGCCCCTGCACCCAGACGTACCTCGATGTTAAAAGCTTTGTTTGTGCCGCAAATTGCATCGCCGAGGAATCCGGCCTCCTTGGCGCTTTTGATGGCTCCATTGAGGAGGGTCTCTGCGAGGCGATATTCTTCTCTGAGGTAGATGTAACCTTGCTCTGCGCCCACCGCGAGCCCGGCAATGGTCATTCCCTCGAGCAGCGTGAAGGGATCGCTCTCCATGATCATCCGGTCTGCATAGGTTCCAGAGTCCCCCTCATCGGCGTTGCAGACAATGAATTTGGTCTCGCTGGAGGCATCGAGGACTGTCTGCCATTTGATCCCTGTTGGGAAGGCTGCGCCGCCGCGACCGCGAAGACCTGAGTCGGTGATGGCGCTGACGATTTCTTGGGGTTGTAAACCGAGTGCATTGCGCAGTCCGGAGTAGCCATCATGCGCCTGATAGGATGCGATTGAATGCGGCTCGACCCGTCCGACACGAGAGAAGGTTAAACGTTGCTGATTTGCGAGGAACGGAATCTCCTCTGTGAGTCCGAGGTATAGCGGGTGATCCGGGTTACCGAGCCAGAACTCTGCGGTGATGAGGGCGTCTACGTCATCCGGCCTGACCGGACCATAGGCGATTCGTCCACGGTTGGTTTCTACCTCGATCATAGGTTCTAGAAAGTAGAGCCCGCGCGATCCGTTGCGGGCGAGCGAATAAGGCAATCCGAGCGCTGTCGCACTGGAGGCGAGGTGCTCTGCGACCTGATCAGCGCCGAGTGAAATAGCCGTCGTATCCCTCGGCACGAAAACCTGGTGTAGCGCTGCGATATCGCTCGCTGGGTTTGCTACGTTCAGGGGGCTCTGACTTGACTCTGGAGTTGGCGCTTGGAGATCGTTAATGAGCCCATCAAAT
>MDTB01030814.1_pt1 | contig 23697 bp, 1 predicted proteins | sample 811161 | NCBI WGS metagenome assembly MDTB01 (sample SAMN05326650, study PRJNA326480) | marine metagenome | isolation source: seawater | place: Mediterranean Sea | collected 2009
AACATAGACATACTGACATACTAGTATCACTGTAAATATATGATACATAAAATATTGTATTTAGTATACTATAAGTACAAACTGTCCTCAGCTTTTTTTTTTTAAAAACTTTTGTAAGTCTATTAAAACTACATTGCACTGATGTGATACTGTAAAAAACTTATATAGGCGCATAGCATGAAACAAATATAACAGCCAAAGGATATTGGCAGCGTTTATTACAATGAAGATAGCATGCCATAAGATTTGAATTTAATGAACCAATCACATTATTCTGGTATTATTTATATTGTTGAGCAATATATCGATACCTTTTTTCGTCTTCGTTCCATTATTATAAGATTTAAATATATATACTGGTAATAATAATAATAAATTAGTTTTCTTTGTGATAGGGATCATATCTATATAAATATTTCTCTTCTTCGTTCTTCTAATATTTCTCCAATAATAGATTCATTTTTTCATATATCTATTTATATCATTTACTGTTTTGATTAATTACACATACCGATTACAGGATTGTTATCGTTGGAATTTTTGGTTGTGTACAAAGGTCAATCGACAATTGAAATAAAGTCAATAATAATTATAATAACAAATATAATATTATAAGTCAAAAAAGAAGACATATTAAACAAATAGAGATATAGATATTTACAAATAATTAATAATCATGCAGGCTTCCCTGATGAATTATTCTAATATAAATGATAGAAAGCCGAGAAAAGCAACAAAAAAACATTGGTAAGTAGGAACACAAATAATTCATAACTCGTCTAATAGTTACAAGAGATCGTGTAATTTTTTTTATTAATAGAGGCCGATTATGCTCCTTTTTTCAACACACACACATACTTTTATCTTTATTTTCAAACCGGATATATACTTATTACACCGTAAATCAATTTGTAATGATAGTTGTTTTTGAATGGAAAAATATTAGAAATTACATCAGTTGTTTTCAAGCTCATAATAATACCTATTTAGAAAAAAAAAATAAGAGACAATATCAAAACAAAAACTTTTATCATACACGCATATATATATATATATATATATTCATCACAAGCATTTGAATATATTAATTAAAAATAATACTAACATTTGAATACCTTTTTATTATTACAATATGTCCAAAAACATATTAAAATAACTATATATTCCGTTCGTTGAAATCGAAAATAATATGTCATATTAATAATGTCATAAATATCATAATGGATAGTAGCACAAATAGTATTAATAGATATTTCAATAAAGATTCAATGAATGATAGCATATCAAGAAAAGGTTTGTACAATATTATTGCCAATAATGAATATAATATTAATTATACTATTCATAGAACTTCAAAACATAATAATAATAATATGAAAAAGATAATTACGAATAATAAAAATTACCATCATATTCCCAAGAATAATAATTATAGCAAGTATGAGAATAACGTCATTAGGCCGAAGTATAATAATGGAAGAATAAACTACAAAAAGAATTATAGCAATCGTGGAAATAGTATATTATTAATGTTCATCTTTTGTTTAATTGCTATATTTACACCAATGGTAAATGGTTCTATCACTTTGACTGCGCCAGATGTAAATAGCAACGACGCAATGCCTAAAACTTTTAGAATTACAATAACTGTTGGTGCAACTGCTTTAGAAGACTTACAACTTGTCTTAGAGCCTGTATCTGGAGCAGATACTTTACCACATACTTGGATTGAGTTTGATAATGATAATAATAATGATAATTCAATTCCTGCAGGTACAACTTTTAATTTTGAAGTAATTTCATTAACTACATTAGCTACTGATCACGCAGATCAATTAAACGCAGTTGAATTCCATGAAGAGATCACAATTGATTATGCAAACAACCAGGTTTTTACAAAAACTGGAGGCCCAGCTTACAACCCACAAGATTATCCAACGGGTACGACCGTTTTAATTCGGACATACTGGAAAACAGCGTCAGGATTTGAATCGTTTGTACAAGGTGTGAAAACATTTGATTCTGAGACGCTTCCACCAACATTAAATGTGCTTAATATTAACAATGTATTTGCATCGAATTTTCAATTTCAGTATACCACGCCGGAGGAACCAGAAGCTGGAAGTGTAAAAATGCTAATCACGCCATTGGATGCCAATGTTGATTCAAATGGTGTACGCACAATTGTATTTTCAAGCGAATTAGAAGTGCGCCAATCAACCTTCTCAACATCTATTGATATGGATTTATTATCTGAATTAGCAACAGATAGCACAGCAGTCACAAGCGTATCTCCAGCAACAAATTTAGTAGATACAGCGAGGTACAACATAACATTTCAATATACCGATAAAACTGGCAATGTACCTGGCAGTGCGATTGCTGCAGATTTGACTTTTGATGGCGTGACAATTACCCCAATATTGATTAAACCGGCTACCGGTGTCCTTGGGACTACAAGAATGCCAGTCAATTTCAATTTATCCTTCACATTACTAGAGGCACCACAAAATGGCTCTGTCATTATCAACATTGTACCAATTACTTACAGTGATCAAATAAATGATAATTGCTCGACAACTTTTACATCCATTAGCCGTGATTTAACGTTAACAACAGATAGTGTTGGGACTGTTTCACAAGTTTTTACCCCATTAGAAAATGCAGAATCATTGTCGTTGGTATCTTCACTTGCACCTAAATGTAATCTAACGAATGGTGCATCATATGTATTTAGATTATCATACCAAGATGTGTTTGGAAATGCTGCAAAAAGCGCGCAGCTTTCTGTCGTGTTTGATAGTGAAGCCACGCCACCAAATATAACCTCACCATCCAATGGAGAAACAGTGCGTGCAGACTTTTCGTTTTCATTTGAAGTTTTTGAAGATGCCTTTCCTGGCAAAATTGTTTTAACAGCTACGTTTAATTCTGGCCCGAATAACGATGCAGCAGCTGCAAGGGTCATTACATTTGCAGATACGGTGCGAGAGGCAGATTCGGATGGGCATACGGTAACGTTTGCCCCTTTAAATGGCCTAGCCAGCGCTTCTAATGATGTAGATAGTGTTGTACCAAACGTGGATTTTGTACATAAAGGCACGTACTTATTTGAATTGGGATTTACTGATTTAGCGACTAATGTTGCGCCTGTGCAATCGTTATCAGTTACGTTTGATACGCAGACTGATCCTATATCTATTGTAACACCAACGACAGGTACATTTTTGCGTGATCCATTTTTTATCAACTTCACATTGCCCGAAATAGGATCAAGTAGTGACGGTGTGACGATAGAATTTGTCAAAATATCCTCCGCGACAGCGTTTGGTTTTGAAGAGGAATATTTTACGAAACATATAATAGCATTCGATGCACATACACTTGCAACACATTCCCTTCACGTAGCACAATTATCTACACTGACTGGGATTAATTCGTTGGTAACATCAGTCACTGTCCTACCGTCTCAAAGTTCCATCAGCAATGATGATTTAGATTTAAATGAAGGAACTACGTATAATATTAGTATTTCATATAAAGATAAATTTTTGAATGATGCCAGTACTATTGCCATTGGTCTTTTAGAATTTTCAGGTAGTACTACGCGCTCGCCTATTTTGACAGCGCCAGCTCAAGATGCGCCATTGTCCACTTCGTTTACTTTGTCCTTTACTTTACCAGAGGTGCCATTAGCAGGCTCTGTAAAAGTTACTTTTACAACTATCAGTGGAGATACTGGGACGTCAGAACGTGTAATTACGTTTGTTTCAGGCTCAAGTATTGAAAACCGTGGATCGCATTCTGTTTCTATAACCACTTTCGAATCCGCTGCGGATTTGAGCGTTGTCCAAAGCGTGTCACCATCGACTCCATTGTTGGATGGTGCAGTGTATAATGTATCTATATCGTATCAAGATTCTGTTGGAAATCCAGCAGCGGTGACAACAAATACGATTTCTTTCCACGGTAGCGAGACGTTACCTGTGACGATGCTATCACCATCGAATAGTTCCTGTCTGAAAACTGTTTTTAATTTTACATTTATTTTACCTGAAAAAGCATTAGATGATAGCTTGATAATGACCATGGAGCCGATAAGTGGACAAACCGATAATGCAGGGACTCGAACGATCGTATTTGAAGATGAATATGCCGGCATAAGAAGCATAGGTTCCGGATTTTTTCAACAATTAAGCGGCTTAGCGGGTCTAGGAGATATTAAAAGTGTCAGTCCATCAAGCGATCTTGTGGATGGTACTGTGTATCAAATTACATTGAGCTATCAAGATGCTGGCAATCACCCAGCAGCAGTACATGTTTTAACAGATATGACCTTTTGCGGTGACCAAACGATAGATTTAGAAGCGTCTGGCGCGTGGCTGCTTAAAGGTACCTTCACCGGTGTGGTAGCACTACCACAAAACTGGACGCTCGGTATCCGCTTGCCTGAAAAAGCATTGCCCGGATCACTGCAGCTAGGTTTGACACGTGTAGACGGTCCGGCAGATCCAGATAGTCCAAGAACCATTGTATTAGGCAGTGTATTAGAAGCCGCTGGAGGCCAATTTCATACAAATTATTCCTTTATAGATTTGAAAGATTATTTCAAGCCATATCCTACTGAATACATACGTGATTTGCTACCTTCAAATACAGAACTAATCGATGGTACTGTATATCGTTTTGTGTTGTCATATCAAGATTGTGCAGGAAATCCTTCCAACTCATTTACGAGAGATTTGATTACATATGCAGGCGGTAGTACATTGCCCCCGTCAATAATTGTTTCGAGTATCGTCGGCTCGCCCATTCCTATTACATTTGTCATACCCGAATTAGCTGAAGCTGGTAGTGTGAAACTGACTTTTTCTAGGACTGATGGCGCAGAAGATAATAATGGCGATAGAGTGATTGTTTTGAATTCTAATGCAGAAGCAGCATTGACATATTCGATTGAACTTGGTGCCATTACAGGTCTTTCATCAACGTTATCTGAATATTTTGCATCTGCGTCCCCAAACATAGACTTAGTCGATGGATCCGTCTACTCCGTATCTATTACATACAAGGATGCGGGAGGTAACCCGGAACAAACTGCTACGGCAGAAAATGTGTTATTCGCTGGGTCAGCAACCCGCACGCCTATTTTGTATACACCTACAACCACACAAGTGGTTTTGGAAACAATTGCTATCCTTTTTAATCTTCCAGAGCAAGCATTTGCAAGCACTTTAAAGCTTATATTTTCTGACACTGGTTATGGCAGCACTGATAATGTTGCACCTCATACACTGGTGTTAAGCTCTGGATTTTTGGGACAAGGAAATCAATCTTTCAATTTAGGTGCATTAGCAACAGCTCAACTGCAAAGCGAAATAACATCAGTGACGCCATCAGCCGGGAATCCACAAGATTTAGTCCATATGGCACAATATAATTTGCGCCTGGAGTATCAAGATGTAGTACAAAATCCGGTGGCTTTCGCCGTTAATTACAACATCACGTATGATGTGTTGACCGAGTCTATTATATTTTCAACACCTAGTACACAAACAGCTATTAACACAACATTTAATTTGGCATTTACATTACAAGAACGTGCGATGTCCGGGAGTCTGAAAGCAACGATAACTTATGTCTCAGGAATCACCGATAATGCAGCTGCGAGATCTGTCGTGTTTAGTTCAAATGTTGAAACTGCCGGAACGCACACCATATCATTCGCGGAATTAAGTGACGCTGCAAGCTTAAGTGAAGTTGCAACAATTTCCCCTTCGACTGATCTTGTTGATGGTGCAGTTTATGATATACGTTTAGAATATCAGGATTTTCCAGGCAACAGCATTGTAACGTTTACTCAATCCGCTGTAGTATTTGCCGGTAGTGCAACGATCGCACCAACGTTTTCTTTACCTGCTGCAAACGGGAAGATTCCATTGCAATTTACTATTCAATTTACTTTACCGGAGAAACCAAAGGAGGATACACTGCAACTTGTTTTTACTCGAACTAGTGGAACAGTGGATCCAGACTCGCCTCGCACGATAAAATTTGCCCCTTCGATCCAACAAGTTGGCACACATTCTTTTTCGATCGGCAATTTACAATCTGCAGCAACAACCTCTAGCTCCGTTGATTCGGTCACACCAGCAGCACCGTTAGTGCACCAAACTATTTATACACTAGAGCTTTCTTATCTAGATTTTGGATCAAATCCTCGCGGCTCCGTTTCGCATACATCCATTGAATTTGATACTGTAACAGATCCTCCTACGATTGTACTTCCAAAGAGTCAAACGCGAATCAAAGTGAACTTTCAATTGCAGTTTACGATGAGTGAAGCAGCATTGGGAAATACGTTAATTTTGTCAATTACACCTGCAGGGGGTGATAGTGCAGGGAAAAGAACATTAACTTTCAACTCAACATTTGATTCGACCGGGTCGCATACTATACAACTTACAAACTTTAGTGTTTTAGCCGCTTCAACAACGGATGTTGTATCAGTATCGCCAGCAACCGACTTAGTCAATGGCGTAACTTATCTTTTTGTTATGAGCATGAAAGATAGCGTTGATAATGAAGAGGGATTTTCTTCCACTGCAGTTGCAGTATTTGATACATTTACAATTAAACCAAGTCTTGCTCTGCCACAAGCAAACTTCCCGATCAAAGAGGCATTTCAAATTACGTATACGTTACCAGAAGATGCTAATCCTGGCACTGTGCAGCTTTTATTTATCCCGCAAAATGACGGGGAAGTTGTTGATTCAGGTGAAACCCGTGTAGTGACGATGGCCACTTCTGGTGAATCTGCTGGGACGTTTACAGCATCTAGTTTAATGACATCGTTTTCTACAGCAGCGTCTTCATTAAGTTTTATTCAGCAAATTTCACCAGCCACGGACTTGGTCCACATGGCGCGTTATACAGTCACGTTAACTTATCAAGATACGGCAGATAACAATGCCGCATCTATTTCCGTTGGTTCGGTTGAGTTCGACACTGTTACAGAAACACCTGTAATACATGTTCCTGTAGATGGAGGTTATGTCAAAACAATATTTACATTAAACATTACGATGCCAGAAACTGCGTTTGCAGATACTGTAAGTATGACAATAGCACCGGATAACTCTGCATCGCATAGTACAATTGTAGATAGCAACGGGATTAGAGAAATCGCATTTTCAAGTGGAATTGAAGTTGCAGGCGTTCATGTTATGAGCATATCAAATATGTCGAAAGTACGACATGTACTGTCTGAAATAGAGTCGATTACAAATGAATTTGATCTACTAGATGGCATGGTTTATGATATGCAACTGAAATATAGAGATCTAGCTTTCAACGACGAAGTGCAAACGTCGTTGACTCGAATAAAATTTTCTGGTTTAGAAACTATTACTCCAACGATGGCATCGCCAATTGGATTTATTCCAACGCAAATACCTGTTGATTTTGTTATATTTGAAGATGCCTTATCGGGGACATTGCAATTAGTTATAAAATGTGTTAGTGATGGAACTGAAGTGCCTGATTTTGATACTGCCTCGCGAGTAATAACATTTGCAGATAGTGTAACTTCTCATGGAACGCACAATCTTCGTATAAATAATTTAACGACTGCGACGGCTGACCATGCTTACGTTTCGTCAGTAGTTCCAAATGTGGACCTTATCGATGGAGCTATTTATAATTTTACTTTAAGATATCAGGATAGAGCTGGAAATCCTGTTGCCAGCGTCACGCAACCTCGTGTTGGCTATTCTGGTAACAATACTTTGACGCCTACGTTTAACCTTCCAGAAACTGATGCTTATATTGGGGATCCTTTTGAAATCAAATTTCTTCTTCCTGAGAAACCGTTACCTGGAAGTGTAAAAATGACATTTACTCCACAAAATGATATATCTGGTATTGCTGATAATACTGCTGCGCGTGTCATAACGTTTTCGAGTGAACTAGAGTCGACTGGTAATCATACAATTACGGCGACGGTCTTCAGCACTTTCAAACAAAGTTCAAAAGTTACATCTATTGTGCCTGATACCCCGTTGGTGGATGGTACAAAATATTCAGTAACATTTGAGTATCAAGATTCAGTTGGAAATCCATCGTCTGGTGTGGTTCATGACCGTGTTTCATATGTCGGATCGACTACAACTGATCCTATCCTGTTTGAACCAGCTGCGTACGACGTGGTGCCTGGAACATTTTTGTCTCGGTTTACACTACCCGAGGATGCACTTATAAATACTGCAAAAATTATTGTTACACCAGCAAACAGTGGCGTAGATAGTAATGGAGCAAGGGAATTAATTTTGTCGACGAAGTACTTTCTACAAGGCACATATGAAGCCAACGTAGTGGGTTCAAATTTTGACGCTATGTTATCTGCAAACGATATAATTTCGCCAGTTCCATCTGTTGATTTATTAGACGGTGCCGATTATACGTTTAGATTAGAATATCAAGATCGTGGCAATAATCCTATTGCCGGTGTTGAAGTTAGCATGTTACGTTTTGATACTACACGCCCCTCATTCACGAGTGCAACTTTGAATTTAAGTACGGGACTTTTAATTATAGCTGCTAGCGAGACGTTAAACTTGGATACAAACGATCGTAGTGCATATTATGCAGTAAACCAGACGGTGGATATGGCCCAATTTTTTCTTGGAAATGAAACCGCAACTGGTGATTTGTTAAGTTTGGGTGATGCAAGTTTTGTCGAAAGTGATGGGGCAGCCATTACAATGACAATTGTAGAGACCGATCGTATATCCGCTGTTGAACAATCTGCAACTCCTGGTGGTGATGGATCCTCCTTGATTGTAGATGTTTTAGCAAATGCGGTCTTCGATCTTGCAACAAATCCTAGTGTTGCAAGCTTAAATCTCGTAGTTACTGAATCGCCTGATATTATACCACCGTTTATAACGGGGGCTTCGTTGAATTATGATGTCGGAATGATTACGTTCACTACGTCAGAACGAATTGATGTAACGCCTTCAAATGGCATTGATATGTCAAAATTTTTCATTGCAAATACTAACGGAGGAAATACCATAGCATTAAATGCGGCACAGCTTCAAACGGCAAATGATGCTACAACGATTTCAATAAAAATTTCAGAAGCAAGTAGGGCATTAGCAATTGCAATTTCTGCAATGCCAGGAGGGGATGGTGTGACTGCCTTCTTAGATGTATCTGCTGCTTTTATGCATGATATTGGTTTAGTCAATAACCTTCTACAAAATGGTATTGTTTTATCGGAGACGCCTGATATCACGCCTCCAAATTTTGTTTCCGGTAGTATTAGTTACGACGATTCTATATCCAGTGGTGGTCGTAGAATTATATTGACGCTTAGTGAAACTATTGATTTGACGCCGATTTCGTTGGTAAATATCAGTTGTTTCATGTTGTCTGAGAATGGAGTCGATGACATTGTTATTTTAGACGGCGCGACTGCAACTGGCATAGATGGATTGACATTGACCATAGAAATGACAGAATCGCAACGTGTTCTATCTGTCCTTGCTTCGAATACACCTGGTGGCGATGGAAGTGGTATCAGAATAAATTTTTTGAAGGGGGGTGTTCAAGACATCGGTACTTTACAAAATTTAGCACAAACGAATTTGAGCTTAACAGAAATTGCTGATGTCCGTTCGCCAACATTATTGTCCCAGGCAATCGATTACGATACTGGTATTTTAACTTTGACATTTTCAGAGACAATTGATACTACGCCAAAATCGTTAGTTATACCTGGAAGTATGTACATCGGCCAAACGTCTAATTTAGCGGGCGCAGTTCAATTGACTGAAGATACTACGACTGCAGTGAATTCCGCAATATTAACGTTCCAGTTAACAGAAGTGCAAAGATCTGCTGTGATTAAATTTTCAGCATTTACATCTTATTATACTGCTACAGCGTCAAATCCAGCTGTACTTCGAATACATGGCAATTCTTCGTTTGAAGATTTGTCTGGAAACAAATTTAATCAAGAGGAAAACTTAATCGCTGTTAATTTAGCTGAAACGGCAGACACGACATCACCTGCGATTTCCTCATGTACTTTAAATTATAGTACCGGAATTATGGTGGTAACGTTTTCAGAAATAGTAAATTTTGATGAGCGTTCGGTAACTGATGGCATTGTGGCAGGTAAGTTGCATTTAGAGCGGATATTTTTGTCAAACTTAGCCAGAGTTAAAGATGCATCAAAAGGTTCTTATTACCACGATAGGGCGCATAATCATGTGCAATTGGCGAAGGATGACGGATTACATGAAAAAGCAACATTTGTAAATGGTAATGAAAATGAAGGCCAGGTGGTTACTTTGCAATTAACAGAAGAGCAAAGGATTTTGGCTGAGTCTATTTCTGGCGTGGCTGGGGGTGACGGATCAACGATTTTGATTAATTTTGAAAATGATACGATTGCAGATATAGGTGGAAATGAATTGGTTGAACAGTTTGGTATTACGGTATCAGAATCGCCCGATGTGATCCCACCCGTTGTCACCACAACTGTTCAAGTAGACTTAAATGATGGAAAACTAACTATTCTCGCAGATGAAACAATTGATGTAAATCCAACATCGCTTTTAGATTTATCGAAAATACATATAGAAAATATGACAAATGATGCTTTTATCACTTTGACAGGAGCGCAGTCTATATCTACAACAGAGACTACATCGTTGACGGTATTTTTGAACGAGGAACAACGTGTGAAGGCTATTGAAAAGTCAAATACGCCAGGTGGCGATGCGACGCAATTATTTTTACGTGTTGAAACCGATGCAATGATTGATATGGCAGGCGTAAGAAACGATCAAGAATTTGTTCATGTATTATCAGAGGTAGCAGATACGACTCTGCCAACGTTCCTTAGCTCATCTATTAATTACAGTACTGGTGTCTTAATCATATCCATGAGCGAAACTATTGACACAACGCCGTCATCATTGGTCGTTCCAGCTCAATATAGTCTAAAGCATATTTTTGGTGAAACATATGCTCTGACAGGCTCTACACCGACTGCATTTGATAGCACTTCAGTGACTCTTACGTTAACAGAGACATTGCGCGCACAAGCTTTGCGCATGTCCAATATGCGTGGTGGATTAAAAGGTGGACCAGGGGTTCAATTAGATGTGACAGCTGCTGGTTTGCAAGATATTGCGGAAAATACAAATAACTTACAAATCAATATTTCAGTTACAGAAAATGAGGATATTATTACACCGACAATCTCATCGTGTACGATCCATTATGGCACTGGTGAAATGACAATTACATCGGATGAAACCATGAGGAGTGATCTCGTAGATGTTTCCAAAATATATATTTCTAACGCAGCTGGAGAGAAAGCTATTAATTTAGCAGGTGCGGAGATCACGGGGCCATCGATTTACGGTACACCGTCACCAACCGTCACTATTGTTCTGACAGAGTTGCAACGAGTTGCAGCAATAGCAATATCTAATACTCCAGGTGGCGATAATACAGATGCCGTTGTCGCCGATTTTGATGCTGGCGCATTAAAAGACGTTGGTACCAACCCGACACTGGATACGAACGGCGTATCAGTTTCCGAGACTGCCGATACAATTATTCCAGTTGTATACAATGGAACTGTAAATTACAGTACTGGCGTTGTGACCATTGCAGCAAGCGAGACTATCGATACGACTCCAGCATCACAAGTTCTCTCAGAGAAAATTTTCTTGTCTAATAATGCTGGTGAAAATGAAATATCGTTATCAGGAGCAAGTATTGTCGAAAGCGATAGTTTAACCGTGACAATGACACTTGTAGATGAAGTTCGCAGAGCGCAAGCGGTTCAATCATCTGCTACATCAGGTGGTGATGGGACCGCTTTGCTTCTTGATCTTTTGACTGGTGCGTTGAAAGATATAGCACAAAATACACACGTACAACATGATGGTTTGACGTTGGTGGAAACAGCTGATACTATTCCGCCAGAAATTGTTAAGGGCGCTTTCCTTACCTTAGGTGATGGACGTTTAATTATTCAAGCAAGTGAAACCATTTTAAATACGACGGTATCTTTTAATGGCATGCGTGTCACGAATAATACGGGTGAAGGGTCTATATCTTTAGATGGTGCATCTCTTGTTCCGTCGATTGGCAGCACAGTGAATTTTACTGTTCAGCTCACGGAGCTCCAACGGGTTAGCGTTATAGCAATCTCAGGTACACCCGGAGGGGATGGTTCGTCAACCACATTGGATATCGACCCTAATCAAGTTACCGATGTCGCCTTGAATCCAAATATTGCAGGTGCGTCGGTAGTGATACACGAAGACCCAGATGTAATTATACCAACTTTCGTCTCTGCTGCGATTAACCTTTCGACAGGTGTTTTAAAAGTTCTGTTCTCTGAAACCATTGATATGACTCCGATATCCTTAGTAAACACTTCAAAATTTTCAATATCTAATTTCTCTGATAGCCAATTTGTTAATTTAGCTGGTTCAATTGCGTCGGGCGGTGATTTACCAACGGTTACGATTACTTTGACTGAGCCACAAAGGGTAAGTGCTATTGAAATGTCGTCACAACCTGGTGGCGATGGCATCGCACAATTTATTAGCGCAACGTTCGGTGCAGTTCAAGATATTTCAACTAATTCTTTGGGAACCGGCAACAATGTTACGTTAAGTGAAATTCCTGACACGGTCATTCCTCAGCTGGTAGCTGCAGCTATTGATCTTGGAACGAAAACGGTGTTTATAACATTATCTGAAACCATTGATAACACCCCAGCTAGTTTAGTATCTCCGTCCAAAATATCTATTTTAAACGCTACCAGCTTAAATGGCAATACTTTAAGTGGGGGAACAATTACAGAAACGGATGGATTGAATATTACTATTGCAATTAGTGAAGCACAACGCGCAGCTGCGTTGTACAAATCGAAAACTCCAGGTGGTGATTACAGCGGGACTGTTTTGAGGGTCATACCAGATGCATTTCAGGATATTGGTCAAGTTAGGAATGGACTTAATGAGTCTGTAACAATTACTGAAATTGCAGATTCAGTGCCACCAACGTTAGCCTCTGGTTCAATTTCCTTATCGTATGGGCATTTAACGATAGTCGCAAGCGAAACCATGGAATTATCGCCATTTTCCGTCGAGAAGTTTGACATTAGTAGATTTCATCTATCAAATGCTATTGGTTTGCAAAATATATCGTTAAATGGATCAACAGTAATTTACACGAACCAAGACAGTACGCAAGTAGTTGTAGAACTGACGGAAGCGCAACGTGTTTCCGCGATTCAAATGTCCAGTACCAGCGGTGGAGATGGAACGCCGCTGGTCTTGGAAGCTGCAGATAACTCTTTTACGGATATTGGTCAATTAAAGAATGCTGAATCGACCAACACTGTTTTGAGTGAAAGCGCTGATATCATTAAGCCATCTATCACAAACGCTACTCTTAGCTATGGGCTTGGAACGCTTGTGTTGCTGGCATCTGAAACGATTTTACTCAGCAGTCAATCAAAAGTAAATTTCACGGCCATCATCATCAGAAATGATGCAAACGATCCTGGGATACGCTTAACCGGCGCTGATGTTAACGAAATCAATGACTTGTCGATAACAATCAATTTGTTAGAAACTCAACGAATACCGTTACTGTATCTATCTGGTGTACCCGGTGGAGATGGCACTCCTGTCATCATAGATTTTGAATCTGGTGCATTTCAAGATATTGCCCTAAACCCCACAGCGCCAGTTACTGATATCGTAGCGGTGGAGTTTCCAGATAACATCCCCCCAAAAATATTGTCTGCATCAATTAATTATACCGATGGTATACTTAAAATTTTAGGTGACGAGTATATCGATTCGACCCCGACTAGCTTTGTCAATTTATCGCTTCTTGATATAAGCGATGTTGCTGAAGATAGAACAGTTCGGCTAGATGGTGCGGATATTGTTAGTTACGACGCAGAGACGCTAACTATTTTCTTGACAGAGAGCCAAAGGGCTACTGCAATTGCTATATCCAATATGCCTGGTGGTAATTCGGATACAGCATTTGTTGATGTTCGCCCTGGGTCATTAACAGATATTACGGGGGGAAATAGAATCACGACACTCACATCGAAAGCATTGACTGAATCGCCAGATGTACTTCGACCTACTCTTGGAAGCGCAATAATTGATTACAACGATGGTAAACTCATTATTAATGCTTCGGAGACTTTGGACGTTGATAATCTCCCAACTCAATCAGGCTATAATTTGGATAACATATATGTATCTGAAGTTTCAACTTCTTATCTCTTTAATTTAAATGGCGCGACTGTACTTCCTGCAGATGGCACTTCTATAACAATTATGTTGACTGAAGTACAACGCTCGGACGCCATTAATTCTTCTGGTACTTCTGGTGGAAATGGAGACCGTATCGTTTTAGATGCATTGGCGGGGTTTATTGAAGATGTTGGCAGAAACGATAATTTCCCAAAGAATGATATCTTTGTAGAGGAAATTGATGATACAACTCCCCCATTTGTTTACTCAGCAACAATTAATTATACTACTGGTATTGTTATATTCAATGCATCTGAAATTGTAGATGTAACTCCAACGTCAAATGTTGATTTAAGTTTAATTTCAATTGTCAATGATAGCACTACATCTGCAACGGAGGAAATTGTTTCACTTGCTGCAAGTACTGTCTTGGGATCCAATGATGTTTTAGTCACCATATTGTTGACGGAAGTAGATCGAGTAAAAGCCCTTGCATTTTCAAGTACACCGTCATTATATACAGATGGATTGCATGGTATTTTACAATTCCGCCCAGGCGCATTTCACGATGTTGCAATCAATAAAAATGCAATTAACCAAAGCATAACTATGTCAGAAAATCCTGACATTCTAGTGCCAACGCCAATATCAGGAACGTTAAACCTTTCAACTGGGGAATTTATTCTGTTGAACTCGGAAACGATTGATTTGACTCCTGCAAACAGAGTTGATTTTAGCAAATTCTACATCAGCAATGAAACTGGTGGTAGAGAAGTAAATCTTGCTGGAACTACTTTAACATCGAGTGCCGATTCTTTGTACATTGCATTTACAATCACGGAAAAGCAGCGAGTAGCATCTATCGAATACTCTGCTACGCCGGGTGGAGATAATGGAGATGACGTGTCTTTAAGCTTGGATATAGGAGCTTTTCATGATATTGGATTAAATGATGTTCAAGCCATCGATTTTATAAACGTGACGGAATCACCTGATATTGTACCACCAAAAATGAATAGTGCAAGTATTAATTACGGTACGGGAGTCTTAATAATTACCGCATCAGAAACGATAGACACTACGCCGGCCAGCAGAGTTGATGTAAATAGACTTTTTATCAGTGATGCCCAAAATGCAAATAATATTTCGTTGAATGGACAAACTGCCACAGAAGACGACGAAGTGACGGTTACAATAACTTTTAACGAAGTTGTTAGAATTGCATCGTTGTTGGTATCAGGGACTTCAGGTGGAAATGGGGATGCAGCTTTCTTAGATGTAGAACCATTAACCTTTATTGATATTGGTCAAAATAACAATCAGTTAACACAGTCCCTGCAACTAATAGAGACCCCAGATATTATACAGCCTACATTTTCATCTGGATCAGTAAATTTGTCTACAGGATTCTTCCATTTATTTTTCTCAGAGACCATTCATACGATACCAAGTTCATTAATTGTCACTCAGAATATTTCTGTCCTTAACCAAACAGGGGATGCTTCTGGTGTTACGTTTGAAAATGCTGTAGTCATCGGGGAGGACAACAGAGATCGAAGTTTGAAATTCACTGTTACAGAGCAACAGCGTGCATCAGCAATTAGAATATCAGACCGGTCCGGCGGGGATTATACTCCATTTTTAATTAATATGCTATTTGGAAGTGCAAAAGATATGGCTGGTAACAGCATAGTGCCATTTACGGCTAGTATTACCCAGTTTGACGACGTGATATTGCCTGTTGTGTTGTCTTCTGTTTTAAATTTGACAAATGGGGTCTTTGTGTTAGCAACATCGGAGACAATTGATGCGTCACTAATTGTTGCTTCGAAATTTGAATTGCATAATGTTAGTAACGTGACAGACGTGACGTTTACAGGTGCAACAGTGCATAATGTAGATGGTGTTAATATTACCCTGACGTTGACGGAAGCGCAAAGAGTACGAGCTATTGAAATATCGGCAACCCCAGGTGGAGATTCCATCCGGGCTTCCATCAAAATTAACGCTGGTGGTGTATCAGATTATGCTGAAAACCAAGTTTTGTTAACAGATAATGTGTTTGTAGATGAATTACCTGATATTGAGACGCCTAGGTTAGAATCTGCATCGATTAATTATGGAACAGGGGTTATCATCATACAGTGCTCTGAAACAATAGATACGACTCCAAATACACTAGTAGACCTAAGCAAGTTTTTCTTAGATAATGTGACTGGTGTCACTTCGATTCCACTTAATGGCGCTGAAGTAACGGCTATTGATGCAACTAGCATAACGATTACGTTACTTGAGAGTCAACGGGCATTAGCCATAGCGATTTCTGGTGAACCTGGTGGTGATTACCACGCTGCTGAAATCCGAGTAGTTACAGATGGTGTACAAGACATTGCAGGAAATCTATTAGCTAATACCGTTTCTCTTACATTGAATGAATCACCGGATATCATAATGCCTGGTGTTGAGTCCGGGATAGTGGATTTGACTACAGGCACGGTTACGATATTTGTAAATGAAACAGTGGATGTTACTCCTGTTGAGTTTATTGATTTGACGAAAATATCGTTTGTTGGGTCAGGGAAAGATCTTGCAATGACCGGCTCTACTATTGAAGCAGTCGATGATGTCCATTTTACATTTCAGATGTTAGAAATTACTCGCGTGGAAGGCATTTTGAATTCTAATACACCTGGCGGCGACGGCTCTGCACAAACACTGACGCTTTTGGCTGGTGCAATTCGTGACATCGGAACTAATTTATTGCCTGTAGATAATACTCTTATAACTTTAACTGAAATTGCCGATACAGGAAAGCCAGTAATTACGGAGGTAACTTTGAATTATAGCACTGGTGTGATGACTATCACCGCAAACGAAACGATTGATGGCAATCCTCCTAATTTGCTAAATTTGTCCAAGATTTTCTTATCTGATTCTTCTGGGGCGCGTGAAATCGAATTAACTGGAGCTGAATTTGAATCCCAAGAATCAACTACGGTGACAATTACTTTAACTGAGTTGCAACGGGTAGCTGCTATTCCAATATCCGGTTCACAAGGCGGTGATGCGGGCGCAATTGTCGCTGATTTTGTTTCAGAAGCATTTCAAGACATAGGCACAAATAAATTAGATGAAATACTTGGTGTCTCAGTAGTCGAAACAAGGGATAGTATCATTCCAGTTGTTTTTAACGCAACAATTAATTACAGTACAGGAATCTTGTTTATAAGCAGTTCAGAAACTATTGATATGACGCCGGCGTCAATGATTGATTTGAGCAAGATTTTTCTGTCAAACTCAACAGCTGAATTGACAATGCCGTTGACTGGTGCTACTATATATGAAACAGATGGTCTTATTGTGACTATCGGACTAACAGCACTTCAGCGTGCTGCCGCCATTGCCTTATCTGGAACTCCTGGCGGTGATGGCGGATCATTAGTATTTGACGTTCAAGCAACTGCATTACGAGATATTGCAGGTAACTTCAACGAGGATCATTTTGGCCTGTTTTTATTGGAACACCAAGATATAATACCACCTGTAATTATTAATGCTATTATAGATTATAATGACGGTACATTAATTGTCAACAATACAGATATTATTGATGTCACGCCAACAAGTCGCGTCATCGTAGATCGTCTGCGATTTAAAAACGCAAGTGATTCAAGCAACTTTGTAAATCTTGATGGAGCTATTGTTACAGCAAGCGATGATTCAACAATTACTTTATCAATTACAGAGGAAGACAGGTCGCTGAGCATTCAATTTTCCGGTACAAGTGGCGGAGATACAACAGCCGCTTTACTTGACGTTCTGGCTGGTGCATATACTGATATTGGTTTGGTGGAAACTCCACTTCAAACAGAAATTGTTTTAGAGGAAATAGCCGATACTGTTAAACCAGTACCTAACATCATGATCGTTAATTTTACTGATGGAACTGGGACACTTTCAGCGTCAGAGACTTTAGATGTCACCCCTACTTCGAATATCGATACAAGCAAATTTGTTCTGCGTGGAACAAATGACCCAAATGTGCCAGTCAGCTTTGGATCTTTATCTGTTGTTGCTACTGATGGTACTACAATTTCATTTACAATATCAGAGCAAGAGAGGGTTGATGCAATTAAATTAACGTCACATAATGGTGGCAATAATATACCTATTTTACGAATACAAGATAATGCAATGCGTGATAATGCGATTAATTTCAATGTTGATATAGATGGCGTGCAATTTAACTCATCTGCTGACATCCTTCGACCCTCTCTCGATAGTGTACATGTAGATTATAATGACGGGTTGATAACGTTTACTGCAAGTGAAACTATGTTAGCGGAATTAACCAACCTAAATAATTTGAACATACGTTCAGAATCGTATAATGAAAATTTGGTTGGTAGTGTTGTATACAATAACACAGGCATTGCAAATGCACCGTTATATGTAAAAATGTCGGAATATCAACGATCGCAAGTGATTGCTCACTCTGGTACTAGTGGTGGTGACAATACAGCTGTCTTAATGGATGCCAATTCTGGGGGCTTTTTCGACATTGGTCAAAATCCAAATTTTCCAATAACAGGACTCACTGTTACGGAAATAGCAGATACGACACTTCCGGTGTTAACTGGAACCGGTTCTATCAATTACAGTACTGGTTTTTTAATATTTGAATTCAATGAAACAATTGACGCAACTCCAGCTAGTGAAATTGATTTACAAAAGATTCAATTGATAGATGCAAGCGACACTGTTATTATTAGCGATTTCACTGGTGCTTCCATAGTAGCACAGGACGAAGTAACTGTTGCATTAACAATTACAGAATACAAACGGGCTTATGCTCAAATATTTTCAGGCTCAAGAGGTGGTGTTGGAAGTGCATTGAAATTGAAATTATTGACTAGTGCAGTGCATGATGTGGCACAAAACAATGTTCTGGAGGCTGACATTCAATTAGTTGAACACAACGATATTATTGTCCCAATTGTTGAATCTGTATCGGTCAATTATAGTACTGGAGTAATTTCCATTTTCATGAGTGAAACCATAAAAAATAATAGCGATACATATATAGATTTGTCAAAATTGTTTATTGAAGGAACGTTGGATCAAGATATTGTGGTTTTTTCATCAACCGATACTAGAAAATTCAATGCATACAATACGACCACTAGATCGGCTAGCATTGACGTTACTATTTCGAAACAAATAAATATTTTATTAACCGAATTTCAGCGCGTAACAGCCTTGTATAATTCTTCAATGTCTCCAAATGGTGATGGTAGCCCAATTCTTTTCCGGGTTCATGCTGGCGGTATAATAGATATAGGTTTAAACCCAGTAGTTTTTACTTCGAATATTACAATAAGTGAAAGTCCAGATGTTGTCCAAGGCACAATATTTGATGCGGAGATCGATTACAATACTGGAACACTGATTTTGTATAGCACTGAATATTTAGACAATACACCCTCTACTAACTTGGACCTCAGCAAAATCATCATGGTTGATGGTAATGCTGGTATTGATGGCGTTATGAGTGATTTAAATCTCGTAGGAGCTACTGTTACTAGCGGGAATGATCTAACTGTTACCGTAGTTTTGACAGAAGCACAAAGAGTCAGGTGCATGAAGGCATCTGGTACGAGAGGCGGTGATGGAGAGAATATATTATTAAGTGTTACTGCTGGCGCAATTAATGATTTATCCGCAAATCCCGTATTGTCGTCATCGAATGTACTTATAAAAGAGACGGTTGATTCAACCGTCCCAGTGATCGATGATGTAATTTTGGACCTTGATAGTGGCATCTTATCGTTATTGTTCAGCGAAACAATTGATGTCTCACCGGCATCTCGAGTGAACGTCACTGACATTGCACTAATAGACAGCGAAAGTGGTAGCGATCAAATATTGCTATATTTACGTGATAGCACGTTGATCACATCAGTTGATGCATTACGGGTCAATATATCATTGAATGCCTTTGAAAGGGTCGCTGCGGTTGCAAATGCGTCATTTTTAGATGAAACGCCGCTGAAATTGCAAGCAAACTACATAGCACATGACATCTCTTTTAATTACAATAATAACCCAGCTTTCTTAAGCATAACGGTAATACCGGATATATCCCCGATTGTCACCGTAAGTGCCACTTTGGACTACAATGATGGGACATTGGTAGTTTTTTTTAACGAACCAGTTGATATAACACCACTATCGTTAATAAATACTAGTAATTTTCATTTAGTAAATCAAACTGGTGAGGCCAATGTTCGTATTGATAAAGCTATAAAAGTGGTCGGGATCGACCATTTTAATCTCACGTTGATATTACATGAGTTAGATCGTGTTGAATTAATTACAATGTCAGGCACGCAAGGGGGTGATCTACATTCAGTCTTGCTTGATGTATATTCTGGTGCAGTACAAGATGTTGCAACTAATCTTAATTTGAATAATTTTGGTATTACCGTCACAGAAACGGCTGATACGACCAATCCATTTTTCATATCTGGCGTCATCGATTACAACAATGGTATCTTGGTTATAAATGCAAGTGAAACGATCGATACTACTCCAAGAAGTTACGTTAACCTAGCTGATTTCTATTTGACAAAAAAACACCCGACTACGAAAACAAGTGGCGATCATGTTAACAATGGACATGTTCAACTTACTGGATCAGCTGTTTTATCAGACGATACAGTACTGGGGATATCCATCCAATTAAGTGAAGCGGAGCGGGTTGCAGCTATTTCCTACTCAGCAACTCCAGGTGGCGAAGACGTCGCAAATCCCACTGAATTAGATGTGGAAGTTGGAGGTTTTAGGGATGTCGCTACAAATTTAAATGTTGAACTTATAGGATTACAATTAAGCGAAATTGCAGATATTACCAAACCTTTGGGAGATTCTGCTATCATACGCTTAACGGATGGTGTAATATTGCTGACATTGAGTGAAACAATTAGAACGTCAACAGTATTATTTAATCTGATCGATATTAATAATATCACGCAAACGGAAGAGATCGCATTGCCGGGAGCTACTGTTACAGGCTCTGATTTGCCGACGATAAGTATACAACTTACTGAAAGTATGAGGGCACGAGCGGTAGAAATATCTGGCACGCCAGGTGGGGATAATCACGCGTCTATATTAAACATATCTTCCGGTGCAATGAAAGACATGGCTGGAAATGATATTGTTGCTATTGAATTATTGCTCTCTGAGCTTGGTGACGTTGGGCAGCCCAGGATGAAAAGTGCTTCTATCCAATTGACCGAAGGTATTTTAATTATTGAATTAAATGAAACAATTGATGTTACACCAGTATCCTTATTTAATCTTGATACTGCATTTCTTTCAGATCTTTCACATGGGCTAGATATTCCTTTAACTGGTTCCGTTTTAACTGAAATCGATTCAACCAGTCTTACGGTTCGTTTGACAGAGATACAAAGAGTCGAAGCTATTGTTAGATCGGATTTGCCAGGTGGAAATATTGATCCAATGCATTTCAATACACAGCCAGGAACATTTGTAGATCTTGCTGGCAATAACAATACGCATGTCAATGTAGAAGTTACCGAATTTGCCGATACAGGCAATCCGTTTTTGATAAATGCAACCATCAATTATGGAATCGGTGAATTGATTCTTTTTTTCAACGAAACCATAAAATGCGATCCTTTAAATGCAGTGGACATAACTAAATTAAATATTGTTGATGACGGATCTAGCGGTTTCTCTTTGGTGAATACAACGGCAGTTATTGTGCAAAATGAAACATTTGTCAATATTACATTGACAGAGGCCCAACGTGTCGTTGCAATAGCAATGTCAGCGACACCCGGTGGTGATTCACAAGCAATAACGTTGACACTCAATGCTGGGGGTTTCCGTGATATGGGTATTAATTTAAATTTATTCCAGGAAAATATATTCGTGAAAGAAACTGCGGATAGTATCCAACCAACTGTTACAAATGCAACTATGCAATTTAGTGGAGGAATATTAATCATTACAGCAAGCGAATACGTAGATTCAACCCCTGTCACTAGAGTTAATTTGACTAAAATAGTACTTGTGGATGCAGCTGGGGATGGTAACGTACCGATGACGGGTGCCGACATTCTATCAAATGACGGTTACACATTGGTGATAGATATGTCTGAAGCTCAAAGAGTGGCTGCGCTGCGCATTTCCGATGTAACAGGTGGAGATGGCACGCAGCTGAAACTTGATGTATTTGCTGGTGCATTTCAAGATGTTGCAGGAAATGATAATATCGAGTCATTTGGATTTTTAGTTAATGAAATTGAAGATGTCATCCGTCCAACAATTACCGCCACATCATTAAATTACAGTGACGGCAAAGTAATTATTTTTGCCAGTGAAACGGTTGATGCCACGCCTGAAACGAATGTGGATTTATCATTGATATGGTTAGCACAGGAAACGTCCTTTATAGAGGATTACAATGCTAGTACAGGTATATATAATTACACTTACAACGGCAATACCAATAGAGTCTCTTTAGTAGGCGCGACGGTGACAGTTGGCGACGAAACAACTGTGACTCTTCACCTGACTGTTGAACAAAGAGCGCAGCTACAATACTGGTCGGGTACTCCCGGTGGGGATGGTACACCTATTGTAATTGATATGCTTGACCGTGCTGTCCGCGATATGTCGAATCTTTCGAGTGTGGTAAAAACCAACTTGACAGTGACTGAATACGATGATATCACTCCACCTACAATTACCGATGTTTCCATTGATATAGGTACAGGTTATTTAACAATTGTTTTTGATGAATTCATTAAAAGCTCGACTTTTAATGTTGCACTATTCCGTGTTTCGGAAGCGGCTGGCAGTGTAGGTGAGAATACGTCTAATTTTTCAGCTTCAACACTGCTTACAGGCGATGGATTGTCAGCTAGATTTAAAATTTCGGAGCAGGAACGTGTTAATGCGTTTTATATGTCAAACGATTGGGATGGTGTAAACATGGTATTTGTTGTCGAAATAGGCGCGGTGAAAGATTTAGGTTTGGTGGATATACAATTTGAAGACGGGATTGGTGTTAGTGAGATACCTGACCGTTTTGAACCATTATTGCAAATAGCCTCTATCGATTATGCTACAGGTATTTTACAACTGACATTCAATGAAACTGTCGATGTTACGCCACAACCAGTTGTCAATCAATCTCGTATCGGTATTGTTGATGTCAGTGGGGCTAGTGTTGGTATATTGAGTGGTGCAACAGTCTATCAAAGCGATGGTACTATCATTACAATAAAATTAACCGAAGAGCAACGTGTTCAAGCGATTCAGACTGGGCTTCGTCAAATACCCTCTA
>MDTB01182798.1_pt1 | contig 23694 bp, 21 predicted proteins | sample 811161 | NCBI WGS metagenome assembly MDTB01 (sample SAMN05326650, study PRJNA326480) | marine metagenome | isolation source: seawater | place: Mediterranean Sea | collected 2009
AAAGTCTTCTAGGGTATTTTTTCTTACATTACCTTTTGCAGTAGCAAAAATAACCATCATATTTTTCCATTCTGACTCATCCTCTGGTAAAGGCATTATTGAGCTTATAGAATGATGATTTTTTAGAGGCAATATATTGAATATTGATTTGCCTTTAGAAGCAGCTGTCCCCTCTGGTATTTTATGAGCTTTAATTTTATAAACTAAACCTTGTGTAGAAAAAAATAAAACTGGTGTGTGTGTATTAGCAGTAAATATTTGTACTACAAAGTCTTCTTCTCGAGTTGATATACCAGTTTTTCCTTTTCCTCCTCTTTTTTGTGCTTTTAGAGAGCTTAAAGGGCTTCTCTTTATATAACCTTGATTTGTAATGCTAATAACTACTGACTCTTTTTGAATGGTCTCTTCAATATTGTAATTTAGTACAGCGTCAATAATTTTTGTTTTTCTAGGTGAGCCAAATTTATCCTTTATATTTTCTAGTTCTTTTACTATAAGTTTATAAAGTTCTTTTTTTGAATTAATAATCTTATTAAATTCAATTATCAAATTTGATAATTTATTTATTTCAGACTCTATTTCACCGATTCCATAAGCAGTTAATTTTTGAAGTTTTAAATCTAAAATAGCATTTACTTGATCTAATGTTAATTGATAACTAGTAATATTTTTTTTCTTTTCTATTAAGTTTATTAATTTAATACTTTTTTTTACTTTCCATTTTTTTGATAAAAGCATCTTTTTAGCACTCTCTGTATCTTTAGAATTTTTGATTATCTTTATAATATCATCAATATTTTCTACAGCGGTAGCTAACCCAATTAAAATATGAGCTCGCTCTTCAGCCCTTTTTAAATCAAATTTTATACTTTTAGTGACTGTATCTTCTCTAAATTTTAAGAACTCAGAAATAAATTCTTTTAGATTTAATATTTTTGGTTTTTTATTAACAATAGCAAGAGTATTAAAACCAAAAGAACTTTCTATGTTAGTTAATTTATATAATTGCCTTCTAATAGTTTCTGGCTCTACGGCTTTTCTTAATTCTATAACAACACGTATCCCTTCTCTATTTGACTCATCTCTTATATCTCTTATGCCCTCAATTTTTTTATCTCTTACTAATTGAGCAATTTTTTCAATTAAAATAGATTTATTAACTTGATAAGGTATAGATTTTATAATTAGACATTCTCTACCACCTTTTTTTTCCTCTAAATCTATCTCTCCTCTAATTTTAAATGAACCTCTACCTTTATTGTATCCTTGTTTTAAAATATCTTTTCCAATGATAATTCCCCCAGTAGGAAAATCTGGTCCAGGCACATGTTTCATAAGTTGACCTATAGTAATATCTTTGTTTTCTATATAAGCCACAGTAGCATTAATAATCTCTGCCAAATTATGAGGTGGTATACTTGTAGCCATTCCAACAGCAATACCTCCTGCTCCATTAACTAATATATTAGGAAATTGAGATGGAAGAACTTCAGGTTCTTTTTCGGTTTCATCGTAGTTATTTCTATAAATTACTGTATTCTTCTCAAGGCTATCTGTTAGATATTCTGCTATTTTTCCGAGCTTAGTTTCTGTATACCGCATAGCAGCAGGTGGATCACCATCTATAGATCCAAAATTTCCTTGCCCAGATATCAAAGGAAGACTCATTGAAAAATCTTGAACTAATCTAACTAATGCATCATAAACAGATTGATCGCCATGAGGATGATATTTACCAATTACGTCCCCTACTATTCTAGCAGATTTTCTAAATGGCTTTGACCAATCATAACCACCTTTATACATTGCATAAATAATTCTTCTATGAACTGGTTTTAATCCATCCCTAACATCCGGAAGTGCTCTGCTTACTATCACGCTCATTGCATATGATAAATAAGACGAGCTCATTTCATCTTGCACGAAAATAGGCTTAAATGATTTATTCTTCTCTATAATAGTTTTTTCCATGATTTTTAAAATGGAATTTCATCATCTAAATCTGAATTCTCCTGATTTAGATTATCGTTTGGTAATGAGCTTTTTTTTTCTGATATTAATTTTGAATTATCACTGTTGCTGTTTCTGCTATCTAACATCGTTAAGCTAGAGTTGTAGCCTTGTAAAACAATTTCAGTAGAATATTTATCTTGACCAGAAGACTCGTCTTTCCATTTTCTTGTACTTAATTGACCTTCTATATAAACGTTCGCACCTTTTTTCAAATATTGTTGGACAACATTAACTAAGCCTTCATTAAATATAACTACTCTATGCCACTCAGTTTTTTCTTTTCGTTCTCCGCTAGATTTGTCTTTCCATGACTGACTTGTGGCTATACTGAGCCTAGCGACATTTTTACCGTTAACCATTTGTTTAATATCTGGGTCTGCGCCTAAACGACCTATTAATTGTACTTTATTTAAACTACCTGCCATAATGTTTTGACTAAATTTGTGATTTATTTTGTTAAAAAGTTTAGTAATTATATCATAATTGATTAATAAATATAAGTTCATTATTATTTAATAAAAAAATATGTTGAAAAAAATCGTTGTAAAAGGCGCTAAAGAACACAATCTAAAAAATGTTTCTCTTGAAATACCAAAAGAGAAATTAGTGGTCATTACAGGTCTATCTGGATCCGGAAAATCATCTTTAGCTTTTGATACAATCTATGCTGAAGGACAAAGACGATACGTAGAAAGTTTGTCTTCTTATGCAAGACAGTTCTTAGACAAAATGAAAAAACCAAAAGTTGACTTAATAGAAGGGCTAAGTCCTGCAATTTCAATAGAACAAAAAAATACTTCAAAAAATCCTAGGTCGACAGTTGCAACTGTTACCGAAATTTATGATTATATGCGTGTGCTGTTTGCAAGAATAGGTGTTCCCTATTCACCATTTACTGGGAAACCAATCGTGTCTCAGCCAATTAGTGAAATGGTTGATAAAATAAAAAAACTACCTAAAGATAGTACTATATACTTGTTAGCTCCAATAGTTAGAGGAAGAAAAGGAGAATACAAAAAAGAGATTTTAAACTTTAAAAAAAGAGGTTTTTCTAAACTTAAAGTAGATGGAAAATATATAAGTATTGATGAATTCCCTAATCTTAATAAAAAAATTAAACATGACATTTCTATAGTTGTAGACAGAATTATACTAAATTCTAAAGTAGGTAACAGACTTGCAGATAGTGTTGAAACAGCTGTAAACTTATCAAATGGATTGTTAATTGTTGAATATGAAAATGAAACTTTGCCTAAAAAGTTTAGAAAAATCGAAAGCATAACTTTTTCCTCAAAATTTTCATGCCCAGATAGTGGTTTTACCATAGAAGAAATTGAACCTAGGTTATTTTCTTTTAACTCACCTTTTGGAGCCTGTGAGGAATGTGAAGGTATAGGGCATAATTTAAATGTTGATCCAAATCTAGTTATCCCTGACACTAAAAAAAGTTTACAAGATGGAGCTATTGAACCTTGGTCAAAATCTACCTCAATGTATTATGCTCAAACACTTTCTTCTTTAGCGAAGCATTATAAATTTTCACTTTCAGATCAATGGAAAAGAATTCCAAAAAAAATTCAAGATATAATTTTATATGGTTCAGACGAAGAGGAAATTAAATTCTCTTATGACGATGGGTACGAATCTTATAATACCAAAAAAACATTTGAAGGTGTAATTAATAACTTAGAAAGACGTTATTTAGAAACAGATAGTGAGTGGAAAAGAGAAGAAATATCTCAGTATCAAAGTGAATCTAATTGTGAAAAATGTAAAGGAATGAGATTAAAAGATGAAGCTCTTTGTATTAAGATAGACTCACTGAATATAAGTGAAATTACAAAAAAATCCATAGATGAAGCTCAAAAATGGTTTGCCAATTTAGAAAACGTTTTAAATGAACGTGAAAATAAAATTGCTCAGCACATTTTAAAAGAAATTAATGAAAGATTAAATTTCTTACTTAATGTCGGTTTAAACTATTTAACTTTATCTAGGGAATCTGGAACTCTTTCTGGAGGTGAAGCTCAAAGAATACGATTAGCATCTCAAATTGGTTCTGGGTTAACTGGAGTTTTATATGTTTTAGACGAACCATCTATAGGATTACATCAAAGAGATAATAAAAAATTAATTACTGCTTTAAAAAAATTAAGAGACTTAGGAAATACAGTAATTGTTGTTGAACACGATATAGAAACTATGGAAAGCTCTGATCATATAATTGATATAGGTCCTGAAGCAGGTCTAAATGGAGGAAAGATTGTAGCCGAAGGAAATGTAAATGAAATAATAAAAAATGAAAAAAGTATTACTGGAGAATATTTATCTGGAAAAAAATTTATATCAGTTCCGAGAAAAAGAAGGTCTGCTAAAAATGGAAGATTTATTGAAATAAACGGAGCGAGTGGAAATAATTTAAAAAAAGTAAATTTGAAAATACCTGTTGGAACTTTCACATGTGTTACTGGAGTTTCTGGTAGTGGAAAATCAACTTTAATTTTACAAACTTTATATAATGCTTTTAATTTAATGCTTAATAAAAACAAAAGTAGAAAAGTACCAAAAGCTTTTACTGGATTTAAAGGTACAGAACTAATCGATAAGATAATTGATATTGATCAATCGCCTATCGGACGAACCCCTAGATCAAACCCAGCTACATATACAGGAGCCTTTGGTCCGATAAGAGAATGGTTTGCTGCTTTACCTGAGTCAAAAGCTAGAGGTTATAAAGTTGGAAGATATTCATTTAATGTAAAAGGAGGTAGATGTGAAACTTGTGAAGGTGACGGTGTAATAACTTATGAAATGCATTTTCTTCCTGATGTGTTTATTCCCTGTGATACTTGTAAAGGAGCAAGATATAATAGAGAAACTCTAGAAATTCGCTTTAAAAATAAGAACATTGCTGATGTTTTAGACATGACTGTAGATGAAGGATGTGTTTTTTTTGAAAATATTCAAACTATAAAATCAAAATTAATTACTCTTAAACATGTTGGCTTAGGTTATATGAAGATAGGTCAACAAGCTACAACCTTATCGGGTGGTGAGGCTCAAAGGATTAAGTTAGCTAAAGAATTATCAAAAAGACCTACAGGAAGAACTTTGTATATATTAGATGAGCCTACAACAGGATTACACTCGCATGATATTAAAAAGTTATTAGAAATTCTTCAAGCATTTGCAAGCACTGGAAATACAGTAGTTGTAATAGAACATAATTTAGATGTCATCAAAACGGCTGATCATATAATTGATATGGGCCCTGAAGGTGGAGTTAACGGAGGTAAAATTATCGCTGAAGGAACACCAGAGAAGGTGGCTCAGATCGAAAAAAGTTATACTGGCAAGTTTATTAGAGAATTATTAGGCAATTCTAACATGAAAAAAACTGCTTAAAAAAATAAATTATGATATAGTAGAATCATGGTAAATATCTTACAATCATTATCTAGAACAGTTCATTATTCTTTAGCAATTGCTTTAATTCTTTTTTTAGGATTACATTTCGGTGGAGATGGATTTGCTTTTGACCGGAACTTTTTCAGTTGGTTATTTAGATATTTACATGTTTTAAGTGGAATAATGTGGATAGGTTTATTGTGGTATTTTAATTTTGTTCAAATTCCTTCTATGCCTAATATTCCAGATGAACAAAAACCTGCTATTGGAAAAGTGATTGCGCCTAAAGCGTTATTTTGGTTTAGATGGGCTGCTTTAGTAACAATTATATCTGGTTTAATAGTTGCGTATCTGCAAGGCTATGTTCACCAAGCAATGATTTTAGGAATTGGTGCCTCAGATCCAAAAAGTACAGCAATAGGCATAGGAATGTGGCTAGGAATAATTATGGCTTACAATGTATGGTTTGTTATTTGGCCAAATCAAAAAAAAGCTTTAGGTATCGTTGACTGTGCTCCTGAAGAAAAAGCAAAATCTGCTAAAACTGCAATGTTATTTTCAAGAACTAACACATTGTTATCTTTTCCAATGCTTCTTTCCATGGTCGCTGCTCAAAATCTTTATTAATTAAGGAACTATTTTTTCTTCTTCCTTTTCCAAAGTTTTATAACTCACTTTAAAAAATTTCAAAACTGGTGCAGCTACAAAAATAGATGAATAAGTTCCAATCAGAACTCCAAGTATCATTGCAAATGAAAAACCACGTAATATTTCACCCCCTAAAATATAAATTGAAAGTAAAGCTAATAAAGTTGTGACAGAAGTTATAATTGTTCTTGATAAAGTTTCGTTAATAGAAAGGTTAGAAATATCACTGATATCTAACCTTGTATATTTATTTAAATTTTCTCTTATGCGATCATAAATTACAACCGTATCATTCATGGAATAACCAACAATAGTTAAAACTGCTGCAATAATTGATAAATTAATTTCTAAAGATAAGATCGAAAAGATCCCAATCGTAATTATTACATCATGAAAAAGTGCAACTATAGATCCTATACTAAACTGCCATTCAAATCTTATCCAAATATAAAATAGCATAGCTGCCAAAGATAGGGATATAGCAATTAATCCAGATTGTAAAAGTTCAGAGCTGACCTTAGGTCCAACATTTTCAACTCTTCTAAAACTTATTTCTGCATTTAAATTATTAACCAAAGTCTTTTTAATTTCTGGTATAAGTTCATTTTTACTTCCTATTTTTTCTTCTACTTTTATTAAATAGTCACCTTCCTTTCCAAATTCTTTCACACTCACATCTCCTAAATTCATGGAATTTAAAGATGATCTAATTTCAGATATATTTATATTTGTGCTATTTGCTCTTAATTCTATAAGGGTTCCGCCTTTAAAATCTATACCATAATTAAGTCCCTTAAATAAAATAAACAAAATACTCACAGAAAAAATAAAAAATGAAAAATAATTTGCTGATTTAAATTTTGATGAGAAGTTTATATTTTTTTCCATTATAAATTAACCTTTCCTTCCTTATTGTTTAAAACAACGATTGAAGTTAAATGTCTAGCCAAAAAATATGCCGAAAATAAAGTTGTTATAATTCCTATACCAAGAGTAATTGCAAAACCTTTAATTGGTCCTGAACCAAAAGTAAAAAGTATAATTGCTGCTATTAAAGTCGTTATATTAGCATCTAAGACTGTAATTTTTGCCTTAGAATATCCTATATCAAAAGCATGTATTAAAGATTTTTCAGTTTTTAACTCCTCCTTTATCCTCTCGAAAATTAATACATTTGCATCTACTGCCATACCAACTGTTAAAATTATCCCTGCAATACCTGGAAGTGTAAGAGTAGCCTCTAAAATAGTTAAAATTCCTAACAACATAACTAAATTTGCCATTAAAGCTAAATTAGCTATTAAACCAAATAATCTGTACTTATAAATCATAAAAATAATAACTAAAATAAATCCAATTAATAAAGATGTTATTCCTGATTTAATTGAGTCTTCACCTAAATCAGGTCCCACTGTTCTCTCTTCAACTATGGTTAAAGGAGTTGGCAAAGCTCCTGATCTTAATAATAAAGCGAGATCTGTGGCCTCTTGAAATGAAAAATTACCAGAAATTATTCCACTTCCTGAAGTTATAGGTTCATTTATTGAAGGTGCACTAATAACTTTACCATCTAAAACTATTGCTAATCTTTTCCCTACATTATCGGAAGTAGTTCTTCCAAATTTTTGGGCGCCTAATCTATCTAAGGTAAAAGAAACTGTTGGTTCACTAGATTGATTATTAAAACTTGGTTGAGCATCAATCAAATTTTCACCACTCATTACAATTCTTTTACTTACGTTAAGATCTTCTCCATTTTCTGATACAAGTTTATCTATACCAAATTCTTCATTATCTGAAACTAATCTAAAATTTAATTGAGCAGTTTTTCCCAAAAGATTTTTAATTCTTTCAGGATCTTTAAGACCAGGCAATTCCACTAAAATTCTTTTTTCTCCTCTTTGTAATATTGTTGGTTCTTTAGTCCCAACATCATCAATTCTACGTCTCACTATCTCTATGGATTGTTTTAAAGCTGAATTATTGATTGTTAATAATCCATATTTTGAAAATAAAACTCTCACCTTTTTATTCTCCAATTTTTCTAAATCTAATTCAAATGAATTATAGTTATTTAAATAAGGATTTAAAAAATTATCTTTTTTTGAAAAAAGTAATAATTCAAATTTTTCAATATCATTTACTAAAAATGTCAAATCTTTTTTATTAATCTGAAAATTTGAATAATTAAGATTATTGTCTTTTAGCAATTTCTTCAAAGGAATTACTTTAGATTGAATTTTTTCTTTTAACAAAGGATCAGAATTTATTTCCAATAGAAGATAAGAACCTCCTTGTAAATCTAAACCTAAATTAATTTTTTTATCAATTAAAGTTTTTTGTTGATTTTGAAAATTTAGTATAGAAAAAAAGGATACAAATAAAAAAATTATATAAATAAAAAAAATATTTATTTTAGAAAAATTTAACACGAAAAAGAATTATTTTTTAATTTCTTCTTTTTTAAGTAAACTTGTTATAGTTGATCTTATAATTTGAACTTTCACGTTTTCACCTATAACTACCTCAATACGATCGTCTTCCATAACTCTATCTATAGTCCCAATAATTCCACCTGACGTAATTATTTCATCTCCTCTTTTTAAAGATGCAACCATAGCTTTGTGATCTTTAACTCTTTTTTGCTGTGGTCTAATTAAAAAGAAATAAAAAATTACAAATATTAAAATTAGAGGTATGAATTGTGCTATTCCTTGGCCGTTCATAATTGGATAATTATAATAAAAGAGTTAGTTAAACAAGAAAATAATAATCAAATTTTATCTAAATTATTCATATATTTTTTTAAACTATTAGGGATGTTAATTGATCCATCTTTATTTTGATTATTCTCTAATAAAGCTATCATTAGCCTTCCTACGGCTAAACCAGAGCCATTTAAGGTTCCGACAAAGTCATTTCCTTTTGGAGTTTTATATTTAGTTCCCATTCTTCTTGCTTGAAAAGTTCCACAAGATGAGCAACTTGAAATTTCTCTATACTTATTTTCTGAAGGAATTGAAACTTCAATATCAAAAGTTTTTTCAGCGCTAAAACCCATATCTCCAGATGATAAAAGTACGACTTGATATGGAATATCTAATTTTTTTAGAATTTCTTCTGCGCAATTAAGCATTCTGTCTAACTCGATGATACAATTATTTGGTTCTACTATACTTACAAGCTCAACCTTATAAAATTGATGTTGTCTCATCATACCTTTGGTATCTTTTCCATAACTACCTGCTTCTTTTCTAAAACAAGGAGTAGCTGCAACGAATCTTTGCGGTAGTTCTTTTAAATCTAGTATCGATTTTCTTACTAAATTAGTTAAAACAACCTCAGCAGTTGGTATTAAAAATTTTCTTTCTTCGGTATTATCAAACTTTATTTCAAATTGATCTTCTTCAAATTTTGGTAGTTGACCAGTTCCATACATTACTTCCTCATTAACAATTAAAGGAGGTGAGATTTCAGTATAACCAAACTGACTAGTATGAATATCTAACATAAAGTTAATTAAAGCTCTTTCTAAAAACGCAAGTTTACCTCTAAGAACTACAAATCTCGAACCTGATAGTTTTATAGAGGTGTCAAAATCAATAGCTTTATCTTTAAGACCCAGATCTATGTGAGACTTAATTTTAAAACTAAAGTTTTTTAAATCACCTACCTTTTTAATTATTTTATTTTCTTTGTGATCTTTACCTACTGGTACATCTTTATTGGCAATATTTGGAAGATTAGAAATAATCTCATCTAATTTCACTTGAATTTTTTTTTGTTCACTTAAAATTGTATCGATTTTTTGAGAAATATTTTTTGATTTTTCATAATTTGATTTATCTTTTAATTTAGATAAGTTTTTTTTTTCTTGCTCTAAAAGTTCTTTTTTACTAATTAATTCTCTATTAATTGTATCTAATTTGGTAAATACATCAGTATCAAAATCTAAATTTCTATCTTTAAATTTTTTCTTATATATCTCTAAATTTTTTCTTAGATCTTTAAGATTATGCATCTTCTATTTTTTTATCTTTTTTTTCAGTAAACTTTACAGTTAATATAGATAGTTCATAAAGCAATAATAAAGGTATAGCTAGACCAATCTGCGTAATAGGATCTGGAGGTGTTAATATAGCAGCAACAGTAAAAATAATAACTATAACGTATCTTCTCGTTTTTTTTAAATAACTAGAATTTACTACACCTATTTTTGCCAATAAATTTAAAAGTATTGGAAGCTGAAAACTGATTCCGAAAGCAAATATTAATCTCATAATAAGAGACAAATATTCATTTACCTTTGCTTCTAATTGTATTGGTAAACTTGTATTAGTTCCAATCGACTCAAATGATAAGAAAAACTTAATAGCTAAAGGCATTATCAAATAATAAACTAGTAATCCACCAAATAAAAAAAGTATAGGCGTAAATATCAAATACGGTAAGAGCGCTTTTTTTTCATTTTTGTATAATCCTGGAGCAATAAATTTATAAATTTGAATAAGTAAAACTGGGCTTCCTAAAAAAATTGCAGAAAAAAAAGCAACTTTTAAATAAGTAATAAATGTTTCATGCAAAGCTGTAAAAATAAGTCTTCTAGAATTTTTATCATCTTTTACGGCATTAGCATAAGGATCTACTAAAAAATTATAAATTTGTTCAGCAAAAATATATGAAAAAATAAAAATTAATAAAATAAATATTATTGATTTTAATAATCTAGATCTGAGTTCAACAAAATGACTAGTAAAAGAATTTGAATTACTCATCTATCTTATCTTTTTTTTTTAAATCTTTGTCTTCATTGATAAATTTATCTGGATCAACTTCTTTTGTAATTTGAGATATTTCTCTTTGAAAACCACTGAATGTATTTTTTAGTTTTCCTATATAATGACCTATCTTTTTTAAAGCAATAGGAAATTCTTTAGGGCCTAAAACTAGTATTGCAATTATGACTACTGCTAAAATCTCTAACCAACCAATTTGAGGCATTTTGATTATTTATTTTCAGAATCTGAGTTATCAGAATTGGTATTATTTTCGTTACTATTTGAAGATGTATCATCGGACATGCCTTTTTTGAAACTTTTGATACCTTTAGCAACATCTCCCATTAAGCTTGAGATTTTACCCCTTCCAAAAAGTAAAACTACAATTACAACAACTATAGCTATCTGCCAAAAACTAATTCCCATAATCATAACTATATACAATAAATTTAATTAAATAAATATATTTATTCATTAGTTTCAGGAGCTTTCTTAATAGCATCTTCAATATCTTCGTAAATATTCTTTTTTTCATTTATTGACTGTTCTTTAAAAAATTTTCCAGTTCCAAAGATAGATTTATCAATAGTAGACGTATCAATTAACCCAGCTGAGCCTAATTCTTCTATTGTCGGTAGATCAGATAATTTTTGAACATTAAAATGATTTAAAAAGTTTTCTGTAGTTGTGTATTGAATTGGTTTTCCAGGCACATCTTTTCTACCAGCAGGTCTTACCCAATCTAGTTCAAGTAAAATTTCCAATGTATTTGTTCCAAAAGATACACCACGTATCTCTTCTATCTCTGATCTTGTAACTGGTTGGTGGTACACAATTATAGCTAAAGTTTCGATCGTAGCCTTAGATAATTTTTTTTGTTGTGATTTTTGTAATGACATTAATTTGGACAAGTCTTCTGGGGTTCGGAAAGACCATTTATCTCTTATGCAAACTAAATTGATACCCCGATTTTTATAACTATCTTTAATTTTTTCTAAAATTTTACTCACATTAGTAGTTGTTTGAACTCTTTTTTCAATTGTTTCAATATCTAGTGGTTCTGAAGCAGCAAAAAGAATTGCTTCAACTTGTCTTTCGAGTTTCGATAAAGTAGATGGAAAGGAAATTATATTATTTTTGTTTTTTTTTTTCATGTAGTATTTTTCTTAATCATAATTTTTTCAAATATTTTATCTTGTAGAATTTTTATCACTCCTTCTTTAGCTAATTCTAAACTTGCAGCAAAAACTCCAGAGACTCCCGTTTTTTTCATCTCTTTATTAGAATAAAATCTTGGTATAAATTCGTTAATATCTTTCCACTCTTTTAATTCATGTAAATTTTTCTTTATTAGATTAATAGCTTCTTCAGTTGTTAAAACTGGTAATTTAGGAATATTCATTACTTGAAAAGATTTTTGCATTTGAATCTCGGAGTAAGATTTAAGTAATTCATATAAACTTACTTCATAGACAGGAGTATTTATGGATCTTATCCCACCTTTTATACCTCGTGAAAAAATATGAACACCTAATCTTTTTTTATGTAATATTTGATCCGAAAGTATCCTAATTAATTCTAGTTTTTTTAATTGTAATTTTAATTTTTCTGCTACCTCTAGTGCTTTAAAATCTTCATCTTCATCTTCAGGAAGAAGTAGTTTAGATTTTAAGTAGGCTAGCCAAGTAGCCATCAATAAATGCTCTGAAGCAACTTCTAAATTTAAATTTTCATTATTTTTAATAAAAGCTAAAAATTGATCAGCTAGTTTTGTAATTGATATTTCTGCTAGGTCAACTTTTTGGCTTTTTGCTAAATCTAGTAATACTTCTAATGAACCAGAATAATTAGGAATATCTATAGAAATATAATTTAAATTTTTTGATTCCATAAGATTATTTTATCTTAAAAAATTATAAAATTCTGAAGTTTTTTTTGCAGTAAATTTATCAATAAATGGAACTTCTTTTATCAATTTAGAGGTGTCATTATAATTTCCACCACAATACAATACTAAATTACACCCTGCTAAAAGAGATCTTTTTGCATTAGTTATTAAATCATATTTGAGAGCTTTCATAGCAATATCATCAGAAATCAAAATACCTTTAAATCCAATTTTTTTTCTTATGATGTTCGTTATGATTTTTTTTGAAAAAGTAGCAACATTATTCCTATCAATTTTTGTGTACAAAACATGAGCAGTCATCGCAAATAACGATCTGTTAGATTTAAATGGTAAAAAATCAACGGACGATAAATCTTTAAAATTTAGATTTACTCTTGGCAGTTTTATATGACTGTCTTGAGTTGCACATCCATGTCCAGGAATATGTTTTATAACTGTGGCTAATTTATTTAATTTATACTGTTGTACACAAATTTTACCCAGTAATTTTACTATATTAGGGTCATCTGAAAAACTTCTGTTTCCAATTATTTTATTAGTATCTTTTCTTAATACATCCAGAACAGGTACAGTATTAATATTAATACCAATTTTTTTTAATTGTTTAGTTAAATTATTAATATATTTTTTATAAAAAATTAAACAAAATTTTGAACTAAAGTTAAAAGTATCTCCAAATAATTTTTGAGAAAAGCTGTTGTTAATTATCTTACTTAATCTTGAGACGGAAGAACCTTCCTCGTCAATCATTACTGGAAATTTCGGATCCTTGGATATTTTTCTAATGTTCATTATTAATCTTTTGACCTGTTTTAAAGATTTAATATTTCGTTTAAAAAGTATCACCCCCCATGGTAACTCATTGGCTAATAGAGATTTTTCTTTTGGTAATAACTTATAACTTTTAATACTTATTATTATAGCTTTTTTCTTCATTAAGGTTTTAGCAGATTCCAAAAACTTCTTGTTTTTCGGTCTTTGATTTCTTCATTAAAAGATGAATTAAATTCTATTATTGAGTCGGTGTCATTCTTTAAAATTGGTATGTTTGTCATTTTTGTTTCTATCAATTTATCAGAGTTACTTCGGTTTAAATTTATATTTTTTACATTTTTATCAGAAACATAATATCTATAAATAGTTAAAAAAAAAATAATAACAAATATTAAAAAAAAAAAATTTAAAAATTTATTCATTACATTTTAGAAGGAAGTGAAACTCCTAATATTTCCATACCTCTTTTTAAAACTACAGCTACCATAGAAATAATTGCTAAAGTTTCATTTCTTTTTATTTGACCATTGTTAATAAACTTGAATTTTTGATCTTCATTGCCTTTGCTCCAATAAGCATGGAATAAAGTAGCAAGCTCATAAAGATAAAATGGAATTCTATGAGGTTCATATTTAAAAGAAGCTGTTTCAATAATTTTTGGCCATTCAAAGATTTTTTTTAAAATTTTTTCTTCACTATCATTTAAATTAAATTCATTTGAATCAAGTATAATTTCATCATCTAAATCTTTTTTTAGAGTTCTATATAAGGAGCTTATTCTTGCAAATGAATATTGAACATAAAAAACTGGATTTTCTTTATTTTTTTCTAAAACTTTATCAAAATCAAAATCGAGTTCGACATCATTGCTTCTATTAAGCATCATAAATCTTATAGAGTCCCTATTAACTTCATTTATTAAATCTTGGGCAGAAATAAAATCACCCTTTCGTTTTGACATTTTAAATGGTTGCCCTTCTTTATATAATTTTACCAACTGGCAAACTTTACAATTTAATTTAACTTTATTTTTAGAAAGTGCATTAACCGCAGCTGATATTCTTTTTGTATAACCTGTATGATCAGCTCCAAGGACATTTATCAAAGAATCAAAATTTCTATTTATTTTATCCATATGGTAACCAACATCATTTGCAAAATATGTCCAAGACCCATCATTTTTTTGCATTGCTCTATCTGCATCATCTCCAAATAAGGTTGATTTAAAGATTAATCTTTTAGTTTTTTTCCAGGTTTTGTCCATTTCGCCTTTAGGAGGTTGTAAATATCCTTCTTGAACATAATCATTTTCTTTTAATTTATTAACAGCCTTTTCTACCAATTTATTTTTAATTAACTCTGTTTCTGAAAAAAAAATGTCATGTTCAATTCCCAACTGTTTTAAATCTAATTTTATTAGATCCATTGAATGTCTTAGTGACTCTTTTTTAAGCAATATAAAAGACTCATCAAAGTTATCGAATTTTTCACTTTGATTAGAATTTATAATCTTTTTTCCTATTTCAATTATGTATTCTCCTGGATAAAGATCTTCCTTTAAGATGAATTTTTCACCATATTTAATTTCTCTTATTCTGAGAAAAACGGATTTTGCAAAATTTTCGATTTGGTTTCCATAATCATTAATATAATATTCTTTAGTGACTTTGTTCCCATTAAACTTTAATAAATTTGCCAAAACATCACCATAAATAGCTCCTCTACAGTGACCTACGTGCATAGGTCCAGTTGGATTTGCTGATACAAATTCTATATTATAATTATTATTAGAATTTTTTTTACCGTATACTTTTTTATTTTTTAAAATTTGATTTATATTCAAAACTAAAGACTCTTTTGTTAATTTCAAATTTAAAAACCCAGGACCTTCAATTTCTACATTTATAAAATCTGTTAGTTCACTAAGAATTAATGTTTTAATTTTACTAGATAGATCTTTAGGGTTTATTTTATTAATTTTTCCTAAGACGAGACCAGCATTACAAGATAAGTCAAAATTGAATTCTATAGGAGGACATTCTACAACAATACCTTTGAAATTATTTAAATTATCTAGTTTAAGATTTTTTTGATTTTTTTGTATTAAAGCAGTGACTTTATTTAGATATACTTCAAATATATTCATTTTGATTTATTGTATAGATTTATTGCAAATCTATCAGTCATTCCAGCTATAAAATCGCATATTGACCTATCTATATGATTTTTTCTAAGATTTTTAGTATCAATGTATTTTTTAGGGTTTTTTTTAATTTTAAGGAATAGATCTTTTATAATTTTTTTACCATATGCTGTCTTTTCTATAACACTTCTATGGTAGTACATTTTTTCTTTTAAAAATCTTTTTATACTTATGTCAAACAATTCCATTTTTTTGGAAAAACATACAATTCGTTGTTTTGATTTATATATATCATTAATATTTTTTAAATTACTTTTTTTTATGTTTTTTTTTGTATTCAAAATAATATCTTTAACCATTTCATTAATTATATCTCTAATTATTTGTCTCAAAATCAAATCTTGGGAAAATTTCTTAAATTTAGTATTATGTTTTTTTAATATTAGATTAAGAATAGGCAAATTTTTAAGATCTTTTAAATTAAATAGTTTTGCTCTTAAACCATCCTCTAAGTCATGGCTATTATAAGCTATATCATCAGAAATTGATGCTATTTGAGCCTCTAGAGAAGGACTATTTATAAAATTTATTTTATTTTTAAAAAAATTTTTTCCTAAAATATTATCAAATCTATGTAAATTATACACAGGTCCATTGTGTTTTATTAAACCATCTAATGTTTCAAAAGTTAGATTAAGACCTTTAAAATTATAATATTTATTTTCTAATAGTGTTACAATTCTAATAGTTTGAATATTGTGATCAAAACCTCCATAATGACTCATACAATCATTTAAAGCTTCTTCGCCAGCATGACCAAAAGGAGTATGACCTAAATCATGAGCTAAGCTTAGCGTTTCACACAAGTCTTCGTTTAATTTAAAATATTTAGCTAGTGTTCTTGCAATTTGAGCAACTTCTAATGAGTGAGTAATCCTAGTTCTGTAATGATCGTCTGTAGTATTAACAAAAACTTGGGTTTTATGTTTTAATCTTCTAAAGGCAGTGGAGTGAACTATTCTGTCTCTATCTCTTTGGTATGGGGATCTGAGATTATTTTTATTTTCAGCGTAAAATCTACCTCTTGATTTGACAGGAACTGATAATTTTAAGAACCTATTTTTTTGCATAATTGTCTATTAAAATATATACTACATAATAACTAATTATGACAAAAAAAATAAAATTCACAAATCGAGCAAAAGAACAAATAGAAAAGATTATTAATAACAATCAATTAAAAAAATATTTTAGAATTTCTGTAAAAGGTGGAGGTTGTTCAGGTTTTAAATATGATTTTAGTTTTGATGATAAAATTAATGATGAAGATATATTATTTGGTAAAGCAATAATAGATGATAGTTCTCTAAATATTATTTCTGGTTCCACTATAGATTTCAAAAAAGAAATGATTGGAGAATCATTTGTTATAAATAATCCTAAAGCATCATCTTCTTGTGGTTGTGGATTATCATTTTCTGTTTGATGAAAATTATATCATGGAACGTAAATTCAGTTCGAGCAAGAATACAAAATATACTTAGTTATATAAAAGACACAAGTCCAGATATTCTTTTTTTACAGGAAATAAAAACACAAAATGAAAATTTCCCTACAGAAACCTTTAAAGAAAATGGTTATGAATCTTTTGTATTTGGTCAAAAAAGTTATAACGGTGTAGCTTTTTTGTCAAAATCTAAAATAGAAAATATTAATTATGATTTCATTAAGGATAAACTAAAACAATCTAGAATAATTACTGGTGAAATTCATATAAGTAAAAAGAAAATTAAGCTTATCAATGTTTATGTGCCAAACGGAAATCCTATAGATACAGAAAAATATACCTACAAAAAAGATTGGCTGAACTCTTTTCTTAAAAGAATTAAAAAGGAACTAAATTTAAACTCTAATCTTATTATTTCTGGAGATTTCAATATTATTCCTGAAAAAATAGATGCATACGATTACAAAAGATATGAAAATGATGCTTTATTTAAACTAGAAATTAGAAAAAAATATAGAGAATTAATTAACTTAGGTTTTAATGACGTTTATAGACATTTAAATAAATCGAAACAAGAATATACTTTTTGGGACTATTTTGCTGGATCTTGGCAAAAGAATTATGGATTAAGAATTGACCATTTTCTAGTTTCAAATAATTTATTAGACAATGTTAAATCTATAAAAATAAATAAAAAACCTCGATCTCAATTAAAACCTTCAGACCATACTCCAATTGAAATGGAAATTATTTAACTCTTCCATATATATCTTCAAATCTAACTATATCCGTTTCTTTTAAAATAGAGCCTATTTGAGCTTCAATTATTTTAACTTCTTTCTTATAAGGGTTTTCAATTCTATGGACAGCTCCAAGTGGGATATAGACAGTTTCATTTGGTTTTTTTTATAAAAAATTTTTTATTTAGGGTAATTTTTGGCTTCCCTTGAGTTATATACCAATGTTCTGATCTATGAAAATGTTTTTGAAGACTTAATATTCCTTTTGGCTTAACATAAATTTCCTTTATCAAAAAATCTTTACCTTTGAATAAGTTTATATATTTCCCCCAAGGCCTATGAAAGATATTCTTCTTTTTATAATATCTTTTTTTATTTTTATCATACATTTTGCAAATTTCTTTCCAGCTACCTAGATCTGACCAAGGCATATTAAGTCTAATAGCATTTATTTCTTTTGTTTTTTCCAAAATTGCATAATCAAAAGACTTAGCGGGGATTTTAGAGAAATAGAAATTATTTAAATAATAAATATTCCTTTTATACTTTCCATTAAGAAAAGAATTAAAACAATTTTTAAATATTTTTTTTTGATACTTTTTAAAATTATAAACAACTGAATCTTTTCTCAAAAAAAACATTCCTGAATTCCAGCATCCCTTTTTTTTAATTATTTTTTTTGCTATTTTAATATTAGGTTTTTCAACAAACTTATTAACTATATTATTTTTGTTCTTTTTTTTTGTTAAAAAATATCCATACTCACTAGATGGGTTATTTGGTTTTATTCCAAATATAAAAATATTTTTATTACTTAGTTTATTTAAATTGAATTTTAGAGCATTTTTAAGAATATTAGGTTTTTCTATTAAATGATCTGATGAAAAGAACATCATAGGTTGTTTATTTGGTACTTCTTTAATTAATGCTGAGCTTAAAATAGCAGAAGCTGTATTTCTTTTAGCTGGTTCTAATATTATCTTAAACTTTTTAATTCTATGTTTTTTAAGATGTTTTTTAATTACCTTAAGATACTTTAAATTAGTACTTATTATTGGTTCATCAAAAATAGAGTCTTTTATTCTATCAAGAGTTTTTCCTAATAATGTCCAATTTCCAAAATCGATAAATTGTTTTGCCTGATGTTTTTTAGAATTAGACCAAAGTCTAGTTCCAGCTCCTCCACATAAAATAACTGGACGTATTTTCATCAAATTTTAGAATATTCTTTGACTTCTTTTTTTTTACCAGGATGAGTAGGAGCACCTAAATAAGCTGGTCCAACAGTCTGAGCATATTTCCACAAAGTGCCTGATCCGAAACTTGATTTTTTAGCTTTCCATTTTTTTCTTCTTGATACTAACTGAGCTTTACTTAATCTTACGTTTATAGTTCCTTTTTTTGCATCAATATCAATTAGGTCACCGTTTCTAAGTAATGCTATAGGACCACCTAATGCGGCTTCAGGACCAACATGCCCCACGCAAAAACCTCTAGTAGCACCAGAGAATCTTCCATCAGTAATTAAGGCTACTTTTTCTCCTTTTCCTTGACCATATATTGCTCCTGTAGTTGACAACATTTCCCTCATACCTGGGCCACCTCTTGGACCTTCATATCTAATAATTATTACGTCACCATCTTTATATTTTTTCGTTTGAACTGCTTTCATAGCATCTTCTTCATTATCAAAGCATCTGGCTTTACCAGTAAATTTTAATTTTTTTAAGCCTGCAATTTTTACAATCGCTCCTTCAGGAGCTAAATTTCCTTTAAGCCCAACAACACCTCCATCAGGTGATAAAGGGTTATTAAATTGTCTTAAAACTTTTTGATTAGGATTAAATTTAATATTTTTTAAATTTTCTTTCATTGTTTTCCCGGTTACAGTCATACATTCACCGTGAATATATCCACCATCATATAAAGTTTTTAAAAGCATAGGAACACCTCCTGCTTCCCACATATCTTTTGCTACATATTTACCTCCTGGTTTTAAATCAGCTAAATAAGGTGTTTTTTTAAAAATTTTAGCTACATCCATCAAATCAAATTTAATCCCAATTTCATTTGCTAAGGCTGGTAAATGTAATGCTGCATTAGTAGAGCCACCTGTTGCAGCAACTATAGTAGCAGCATTTTCTAAAGATTTTTTTGTCACTATATCTCTAGGTTTAATATTTTTTTCTAATAAATTCATAACTGTTTTTCCACTTTCAAAAGCATACTTGTCTCTTTCTTCATATGGAGCAGGAGTTCCTGCTGAATAAGGTAAAGCTAAACCTATAGCTTCAGAAACACATGCCATCGTATTAGCTGTAAATTGTCCTCCACACGCTCCGGCACTAGGACATGCAACAAGTTCTAATTCTCTTAGATCTTCTAAAGACATTGATCCTGAGGAGTGTTTTCCTACTGCTTCAAAAACATCTACAACAGTTACATCTTTACCTTTATATCTTCCTGGTAAAATTGAACCGCCATAAATAAAAACACTTGGTACATTTAATCTTAACATGGACATCATTAAACCTGGTAGAGATTTATCACATCCGGCGATTCCAACTAACGCATCATAGCAATGTCCTCTAACAGTTAATTCTGCTGAGTCAGCGATAATTTCTCTTGAAATTAAAGATGACTTCATTCCTTCATGGCCCATTGCAATTCCGTCTGTCACAGTTATTGTGCAAAATTCTCTTGGGGTTCCTCCAGTTTCTTTTACACCTTTTTTTACTGACTGCGCTTGCCTCATCAATGCAGTGTTACAAGGTGCAGCTTCATTCCATGTTGAAACAACACCAACAAAAGGTTTTGCTACATCTTTTTCAGTTTCACCCATAGCATAGTAAAAAGACCTATGTGGTGCTCTGTCTGGACCAAGAGATGTATGACGACTTGGTAATTTTTTTTTATTAAATTTAGACATTTTTAATCTATGCTTGATACAATACTTCTTAATTTTTCATCTTCAATGATTAAATCTTTGAGTAATGCTTTATCATTTTCCACTACTTCTTTAGGTGCATTCTTCAAATAAGCATTATTTTGTAACTTACCATTAAGTTTCTTTTTTTGAACCTCTATATTTTCTAGTTTTTTCAAAATTTTATTTTTTTGGGATAAGATATCTATATTTTCATCAAATTTTAATGCTATTTTTTCATTTAAAACTAGTATCTCAATTATATTTTTTTTGGCATCAGTTTTATTAATTATATTATTAACTCTGCCCACTTGTTTAATAAGTTTCACGTTTTGATTTATTAAAGTTTTTAATTTTTTTGATTTTTCTAAAAATATTATATCACAAAAAAGTTTAGGTTTAATATTAAGTTCAGCTTTAGTAGAACGAATATTTGAAATTAACTCTTTCAGAATATTAATATCTTTTTGATTGATATTATAAGCTGTTTTCGATCTATATTCAGGCCAATAAGCAGAAATTAAATTAGAATTATAAATTACATTAAGCTTGTTTTTTTTCCATACAGTTTCTGAAAAGAAAGGAATAAAAGGATGTAACATTTTCAATAAATTAGCCATCATAAAAGCTGAAAAATTTCTAGCTTCTTGAATTTCTGAAGTGTTATTTGAGATGAATATTGGTTTTAAAAACTCAATATACCAGTCACAATAAGAATGCCAAACAAATTTATATACATGTCTAGAAGCCTCATCAAACCTAAAATTCTCTAAATGTTTTGATACTAAATTTTGAGTTTTAACAAATTCATTAAAAATCCACTTATTAACTGGTAATTTAATATTATTTAAATTTATCTTTTTTTTTAAAAAACATTTATTTAGTTTAAGAAAATTATTAGCACTCCATATTTTAGTAATAAAATTTCTATTTCCAACCACTCTGTCTTTAGATAACTTTACATCTCTACCAGGAGAAGCCATTGAAATTAAAGTAAATCTTAGACTATCTGCTCCATAGTTTTGAATTAATTCTAAAGGGTCAATAACGTTACCTTTTGATTTAGACATTTTTTGACCTTTTTCATCTCTCACTAATGCATGAACATAAACTTTCTTAAATGGTGTAGATTTTTTAAAATAACTTCCCATCATCATCATTCTAGCTACCCAAAAAAAAATAATATCAAAACCTGTAACTAAAATTGAAGTTGGATAAAAATTTTTTAATTCTTTAGTTTTTAATGGCCATCCCAATGTTACAAAAGGCCATAAAGCAGATGAAAACCAGGTGTCAAGCACATCAGTCTCTTGTCTCAATTTAATTTTATTTTTTTTATTTTTTTTCTTAGCTAAATTTAAAGCTTCTTTTTCATTTTCTGCTACATAAATATTTCCTTCTTGATCATACCAAGCAGGTATTCTATGTCCCCACCAGATTTGACGTGATATACACCATGGCTCTATTTCATTCATCCATTGAAAAAATACTTTTGTCCAACTTTTAGGATAAAAAGAAGTTTTTCCTTTATTAACTATTTCTATAGGTTTTTTTGAGAGAAACTTAGCGTCTACAAACCATTGTTCTGTTAATAAGGGTTCTATAATTGTATTTGATCTGTCTCCGTAAGGAACTTTGTTTTTAATAGACTCTATCTTAACAAGTTGACCGCTTTCCTTAAGTTTTTTTATTATCAATTTTCTAGCTTCAAATCTGTCTAATCCTATACACTCTGCTATTCCATTTTTATTAATTTTTCCGTCTTTTTCTAAAATATTTATAATCTTAAGTTTATTTCTTTTTCCTACATTATAATCATTAAAATCATGAGCAGGAGTAATCTTGACTGCGCCAGTTCCTTGTTCAGGATCGGCATAATGATCTGCTATTATTTTAATTGTTCTATTTACAAGTGGTATTTTAATATTCTTGCCTATTAAATTTTTATATCGATCATCTTTAGGGTTAACTGCTACAGCTGTATCTCCCATCATTGTTTCTGGTCTAGTTGTGGCAATAGTAATTTTTCCTAATGAATTCTCTAATTGATAGTCGATATAATACAATTGAGATTGCACTTCTTTTTGATTTACTTCTAAATCAGAAATAGCAGTTTGAAGTCCTGTGTCCCAATTTACTAGTTTTTTATCTTTGTATATTAAATTTTGATTATAAAGATCAACAAAAACTTTAGTTACAGATTTGGAAAAATCCTTGTCCATCGTAAATCTTGTTCTAGACCAGTCACATGAACAACCCAATTTTTTCAATTGATCTAAAATTATTCCACCTGAGTCCTTTTTCCATTCCCATACTTTTTTAATAAATTTTTCCCTACCAAGATCATTTTTTTTAATGCCTTTTTTTTCTAGATTTTTTTCTACAACTGCTTGAGTAGCAATTCCTGCATGATCTGTACCTGGTTGCCATAAAGTTTCATTTCCTTTCATTCGATTAAATCTAACAAGTACATCTTGAAGACTATTATTTAGCGCATGACCCATGTGCAGTCTCCCTGTAACATTTGGAGGAGGTATAACTATAGAAAATGTATCTTTTTTTTTATTTTGCTTAGGTTTAAAACAGCCCTTTTTTATCCAAAAATCAGAGATTTTTTTTTCTTCTTTTAAATGATTATATTTTTTAAATTCCATTTTTTTTTGAATATTCCTAGAAATAGTTTATATCAAAAGAGCAAAAACCTAAAAGGGATAGATTTAGCTTTATAGAAGGTCTTAAATGATTTAAATACTTTAAAAGCTTAATTAGGCCACGTGGCGGAATGGTTACGCAGAGGATTGCAAATCCTTTTATCCCAGTTCGATTCTGGGCGTGGCCTCCAAAGATT
>MDTB01078378.1_pt1 | contig 23690 bp, 16 predicted proteins | sample 811161 | NCBI WGS metagenome assembly MDTB01 (sample SAMN05326650, study PRJNA326480) | marine metagenome | isolation source: seawater | place: Mediterranean Sea | collected 2009
CTATGCTGTAAGTGTTAGTGGTACGATTTTATTTTGTTTGGTTGCCCTTATGTTGCGATTTTCTAGATATGCCAAGTCAGAAGACATCTTATTTGAGGTACTTATTTCCCATGAGAATCCTATTACATTTTCGTTGCAAGAATATTTAACGCATACGTTTGAAATCAATATCGTCTCGCAGCGAAAATTGTCTGATGGAAGTTTTAAAAATGAATATCATTTATTGACAAAATCAGAAATTTTAGAAAAAGATGTTTTCAATCAACTTACTGCTATAACAGGGTTAAAAGAACTTAAAGTGGTAAGGAAAAAAATAAATACTCAATTGTGATCAGGTCTAAATCATTTGTATTTTTCTGGCTAATGATTATGGCCTCATTGGCCTACCTTGGATTTCATTATAAGGATAAGAGCAAAGCGATGGTTGCTCAGGTAGAAAACCAAGTTACGGTCATCAGTTATCAAAAGCCTATTCGTATCAAAGCCATTTATGTAGTTCCAGGCCAGGAAGTTAAAAAAGGTGACAAACTTTTTGTTGCAGAAAGCACCAATTTAGAAGCTGATATTTATAAAAAAAACAGTGAATTGAGCAGTCTTAATATCCAAAAAGTTGGACTGAATAATCATTATCAGCTTGAACAAGAGATATTAAAGTCGGAGACTTCTTTTAAGATCTTGGCAATGGAAAATGAGCGTAATGAATTGGTGTTTGAACAAAGAATGCAAGATCAGAATTCGTTAAGATTAAAGGCTGTTTTTGATGGTACAGTCAATGCTCAGGCAGATTCTATTAAGTTAGCCAGAATCCTCTTTTTAGAAAAAGAGATGGTTAATCAATCCAAACAAATGGAGGTGAGAATGATCCAAATGGCTTCAAGATTTACTCAAGATACCAGCTTGATCAAAGGGAAAATAAAAATTCTCAAAAACGATTTGCTAAAGTTGAAAGACGAATCAGCTGATCTTATTCAATATGCTGAGCAGACGGGTAATATCGGTAATCTCAATGTACAACTGAACGAGTTGGTTCCACCTTATCAGTCTATTTTATCCATCTATAGCCTTAATCCTACTGTAATTAAAGCTTTTATTAATGAACGAGGTATTGCCGGACTTAATGTGGGAGCTCAAGTTCAAGTGGAATCTACGAATCGTATGTATAGAATTTCTGGAGAGATTATTGAGATTGGATCGAGAATTACGTCCTATCCTCAAAAATTGAATGTAATCAATGGAGTGAATTCATATGGTCAGGAGATATTCGTTAAAATATCAGAAAACAATCAATTTCTGAATGGTGAAAAGGTTTATGTCTATATATCCGATGGCATTGAATAGGATAGGTTTTGCCGTTCTCTTGTTTTTCTTAAGTGGGTTGGTTTTGGCACAATCCCGCATTGACCAGGTGCTTCAACAAGCCGTCAATGATACTCGTTTTTCATCCATCAATCAACAATTATCATATTATTACTCAAACTCATTCAAATCGCCTGCTTTAAGAGAATTAGAACTGCGCGTCAGGGGTAATAATTTCGACTCGTCTCCTGATAATTACTCCCTGCGTTTAGGCATTTTAAATCCAAAGGAACGTACCGCTAATAATGTTTTTAATGTCGCTAAAGAGGATTATCTGTTAAAAACCAGAGATCATTTACTCAATGAGATATTGTCGGAAAAATATAACGGTCTCATCAACAACTTCGATCTGGTCACCACTCTATCTTTGTTGCAAGAGGAAAAAAATCAAATAAAGGCTTTTAAATTAGCTCAAAAAGGAGTTCTTGTTTTGAATGATTGGATCAAACTGGATCAGACATTATTAGAACTAGGACTAAAACAGGCTGATTTTGAAGCCCTAATTCTTGCTAAAAACAGTGAACTTATGATCAATGATTCTCTTTTCTTAAATATAGACTGGGATGAGTTTGAATTGGTAACTCTTGATGAAATAAAAAGTACAATAGCCCTTCATAGAAATGAATCTTTCTTTTTGGAAGTGGATTTGGCTTCTAAAAAGCTCAATTTAGATCGATTAAAGCTCAATATAGATTATGCTGAAAGTTGGAATATTGGATTTGTTCAGGCAGGTTATGATACAGATGGAGGAGTGGGCATTAAAAACCAAATGGACTATCGGATTGGAATAACAATTCCCCTATTTAACGAAGACAAACCTAAACTGAAAAGAGAAGAACTTAGTTTAATAGGTACGGCTAATGAATTGAGACATTTAGAAGAAATAAACGTCTTGATAGACCTCCAAAGAATGAAGCATTTTAATGATTTAGTATTTCGTTATGAAATGCTTCTGCAAAAGGAGCAAGAATTATCAAATTTGGCAGCGGATGGAGTAGATGGTATTGATGGATTTCTAGCTTTGAGCAAATACATGACCTCTGTAAAGAAATCATTGCACAAGACCAATATAAAAATACTCTTGCTTTATATTGAAATTTTAGAAAAAAAAGGAATACTTGGAGCAGAACCTTATCTTAATTATCTTTCGAAGGGATTAAATCCTTTTACATTTAATTAAATTTCGAATCTTTGAATTTCAAACCTTTTTTTTTTAAAGAATTTCCTCATTCTATTGTATTACTTTTTTTTATCATTGTTTTAGCCGCGCTGGCTACCCATATTATACCGGCTGGAACTTTTGATCGTGTTTTGATCGATGGTAGGCTTAGAGTAATTGCCGGTACTTATCGCTTGATCGCTGAGCAACCTTTCGGTTTGATGGATATGTTCATTGCGATGCCGAAGGGTTTTGGTGTGGCGATAGAAGTGATTTGGGTCGTGATGGCCAGCGGTATCATGTTTGGTATTTTAGAAAAGTCTAAAATGATCGAAAATGTGGTTGGGACACTTATTTTTAAGTTGGGCTTGAAACGTAGACTAATAATTGTAGTCGTTCTGACCTATCTTTTTGGCTTATTAGGTGTGATGGTAGGCTATGAAAATAATATAGCTATGATTCCTATTGCTGCAACAATCAGTATGGCGTTGGGGGGAGATTTGATGTTGGCTGCTGCGATTGCTGTTGGTGGCGTGACTGTTGGATTTGGCTTGTCTCCAATCAATCCTTATACAGTTGGAACAGGACACAAGGTAGCAGAACTACCTATGTTTTCAGGAGCATTAATGAGAAGCATGTTGTGCTTTTCAGCGCTGACGGTTTTGGCCTATTTTAATCTTCGTTATTTTAAAAAAATCATCAAAAATCCAAAGCAAAGTCTTACTCAAGGCGTTGATCAAAGTGGATTTGGTCTCACTAAAGATTTGTCAACCTATCGATTACAAAACAAGGATTTAATTATATTATTTATTTTTTTATCAGGGTTGGTCTTCATGCTATTTGGAGTATTTCAATGGCATTGGTATTTAAATCAAATTTCTGCAATTTTTTTAATGATTTCTATCATTGCTGGTTGGACCTCAGGTATGAGTAGTAAGACCATTGGGGAAACTAGTTTTCAATCCATCAGTTTAGTCGCGCCGGGAGCGTTTATGGTAGGCTTTGCTGCAACTATTAAAGTGATTTTAGAGGAAGCCAGTATTGGAGATACCATTGCCTATGAGTTGGCGCAATCCTTAAACGGTCTCTCCGTCTATGGATCAGCCCTTGGCATGTCGTTGGCGCAATTATTGATTAACTTTGCCATACCTTCAGGTAGTGGTCAAGCCCTAGCCACCTTGCCTATCATGATACCAACCGGAGAGCTGTTAGGCTTGACAAGGCAAACGACCATACTTGCCTTTCAGATTGGAGATGGCGTTTCAAATCTCATGAATCCCGCATTGGGTGGACTGATTGCCATGCTGTCCCTTTGTAGAGTGACTTTTGACCGTTGGCTAAAGTTTATACTACCAGTAATGGGAGCTATTTTATTAATAAGTTGGTTGTATTTGTTAGTCAGTGTAGCCATCAATTGGGGACCTTTTTAATGTAATTATGAATGTAGAACAAATATTAGCAAAATTAATCTCTTTTCCTGTTTTAGGGGGTAAATCAAATCTTTCCATTCTGTCATGGATAGAATCCTATCTTACCAAATTGGGTATAATTTCTTTTCGAGTATATAATGAGGAGGGTAATAAATCGTCCTTACATTGTAGGATTGGTCCGGCGGTAGATGGGGGAATTATTCTTTCTGGTCATACCGATGTTGTACCTGTGGCAGGTCAAAATTGGGATACAGATCCCTTTGTATTGACTGAAATCGGAGACAAGCTTTATGGCCGTGGTTCTTGCGATATGAAAGCTTTTTTGGCTTGTATCATGACCGCAGTCCCGATGATGGTCAATGCGCATTTAAAAAAACCTATTTACTTTGCATTTTCTTACGATGAGGAAATTGGATGCTTGGGAGCGCCTGATTTGATTGAAGCCATCGCGTCACATTATGATGAAAAACCCGCATATGCATGGATAGGAGAGCCCTCTATGCTTATTCCGATCGTAGGTCAAAAGGGAATTTGTGTCCAGGAAACTATTGTCAATGGTTCTGCTGGACACAGCAGTCGGATTAGACAAGAAGTCAGTGCCATTCATGAAGCTTCAAGATTGATCCTCTGGTTAGAAGATAAAATGAATCAATTGGCTAGTAAAAGTTCAGATATCCGCTTTAATCCACCCCATACTTCCATTCATGTAGGCACTCTTGTTGGAGGCATAGCACCTAATGTCATTGCAGATCGATGTTCATTTAAATGGGACATCCGATGCATACCACAAGATAGTATCCCTCAAATACTTGAAGCGTTTGATACGCATTGTAGGACACGTGAGCGGGAATTAAGAACAATTTTCCCGGATTTTGTTATAGAGACTATTAATGATCATCCAGAGGTACCCGCTTTAGACACTAAGGAAGATCAAGAGATTGCACAACTCATCAAAGAATTAACGGAAGCCAATCAATTTGATACTGTTTCTTATGCTGCAGAGGCAGGTCAATTTGATGAAGGTGGATTTCCCTCTATAATATGCGGACCTGGCGACATCGCTCAAGCACATAGAGCTAATGAATTTGTAAGTAAGACTCAATTAAAAAGAGGCGTTGAATTGATTCAGAAATTAATTTCGAAATTTAGTTGATTTGATAATGCCCTAAAAAGACCTGATTTTACATCTATAAATTAATCTAGGTTAATTGCCTATAAAGTTTAATTTGCGAATTTTATTTATTGAATATTGTAACTATCTAAAAAACTCAATAAGAGATGTTTAAAAAATTAATGAATACTCAGTTGCGACCCGGTACTGTAAATTTTGGATTACTATTTCTGAGGGTGACTATAGGAGGTATGATGCTCACACATGGTTATGGTAAGTTTTTAAGATTATTGAACGGTAATTTAAAGTTTTCAGATCCTTTGGGTATTGGCTCAGAACTGTCATTTGTATTGGTCGTATCGGCAGAGTTTTTTGCAGCCATTGGCTTAATATTTGGTTTTTGGACTCGAATAAATGCTTTTTTGTTGTCTTTTACTATGTTTGTCGCGGCTTTTATTCGTCATGGTGATGATCCTTTCTCCAAGCAAGAAAAGCCCTTAATGTTTTTAGCTGTATTTTTAGTTTTGATATTTTTGGGTGGGGGTAAACATTCTATAGATGATAAAATCAATTAAAAACCGGCTTTTTGAAGCTAATCCTACACTTTTTGAACAGGCTACTTTTTAAGGTTGAAAAACTTATCAATGTCAGATATTAAGCTAATGCTCTCAGATCGACAGGGATGACTTTTGAGATGCCTTGTTCGATCATGGTGATGCCATAGATAAGGTCCGTGCTAGACATCGTCCGCTTGTTATGGGTAACGATAATGAATTGTGAATCCTTTGAAAATTCACGAATAATTTGATTGAATTTATCAATATTGGCATCGTCCAAAGGAGCATCTACCTCATCAAAAATACAAAAAGGGGCAGGTTTAATCAGATATATAGCGAAGAGCAAAGCAGTAGCCGTTAAAGTTTTTTCACCACCAGATAATTGATTGATGGTCAATGGCCGTTTTCCTTTTGGCTTGGCAATAATATCAATGGGGGATTCCAAAGGATCATCTGGTCTTGTTAAATTTAAGTCACAATCATCTTCTTCTGTAAATAAGGTCCTAAATACTTTAACGAAATTCTTTTTAATACTCTCAAATGAACTTAAAAAAGTTTCTTTGGCCACTGCATCAATTTCTCCAATAGTGGAGATTAATGTATCTTTTGCCTTTAGTAGATCTTCTTTTTGGGTGATGATAAAACTATAGCGCTCTTTGATTTCGTCATAAGCTTCCATAGCCATCGGATTGATGGCTCCCATGTTTTCGAGTTTTGTTTTAGAGATTTTCACTTGGTTCTCAAGGGCATCAAAGCCTAGTTTTTCATATTCAGGCTTTAAATCATTATCTTGTATATTTTCTAAGGTAACATTAAATTCAACCGATAAACGGTCTTTTATAGAATTGAGATGCATTTTAGCATCACTTAGTTTTTCTCTCCATTCCATCAACAACTGATCTGCAGACTCTCGATTGTTCTGAATTTCTTTGAGATTTTTTTCTCGTACTTCAATGTTTCCTCTATGTTGATAATAGGCTTTCTCAACTTCGCTTAAAGCCAATTCGAAGCTTTCTTTTTGAGCGTACATTTCGACAAGTTGATCATCTTCTGTAACGGTATTACTGATTAATTGATTTAATTCTTTTTCGCTCTTTTTTAAATCTTCTTGATCATGCTCAATACGTTTTGTGCTATTTTGAAAGGATTCTTCTTTGTGAAGGATTTCTTGAGCAATGCGATCTACTTTGTTTTTTTCCTCATGGTACTTGACATTGGCTTCATTGTAACCCGATGAGTCTGCAGCCAATAATTGATTTAGTTTCTCAAAAGATAGTTTTTGCTCATTAACCTTCTGCTCTGAGTCAATGAGACTTGCTTGTTGTTCCTTTTGCTGGGGTTGCAGAAGCTTAATTTCTTCACAGATGACTTTTACCTGATTTTCAATATCTTCTTTCTTTGTGGTATTTGAGTTGAGTAAGCTGAAAAACTGTTCTTGGCGCGTTTTAAAGGTAGCATAAGATTCATTTATTTTATTTATCTCATCTTTTAAGCCCTCCAATTCAACTAATTTATCTTTTAATTTGATCTTTTCAAATTCGTTTTGACTTTCAAGTAATTTTTGAGATAACATTTGCTGTTGGTCCTTCAATTTTTTGATTTCGATCGATAAGGTTTCTAGATTTTTGGCCCTACCAATTCTTTTACCTTCAAATAAGCCTACAGAACCCCCGGAGATACTGTAAGTTTTATGAATGATTTTACCTGACTTTTCAATCAATACAAGTTCATCAGCCCCTTGGGGTTTACTGCCTTCATATATGAATACATTATGAAGTAAATACGTAATTAACTTTGTGTATTTAATGTCATAATCGATCAGCTCAGTGGCAGATTGCAAACTATCAATGGGCAGGATATCATGGGGTTTAAAGGTTTCTAAAAGTTCCATGATGAAAAAATGTGCCTTACCCTTATTCCCATCACTAAGTAGCGTGATGGCATCTATCGCATCAACCACGTTGTCAAAGACATAATGGTTCATATAAGGCTCTAAAAAGTTCTCTATACAGACTCTATAATCCACTGGGCAAGTAATGACATCGGAAAGTAGGGGGGTATTTTTCCACTGACTTTTCTTCTTTAAAAACTTGATGGCTTCAGGGAATCCTTCCAAGTTGTCAATCAATGATTTGGTCAGACTATATTCATTTTGTTTAGCATCTAGGTTTCTATTGACCAAATTAAATTCATCTTTGATTAAGTAAATTTTACTAATCAATGCCTTTTTCTTTTCATCTAAGCTTTTTTGTTCTTTAAATAGTTTATCGAAAATGGATTGCTTTTGTTCTTTTTCTAAAACGATTTCATTCACCTTTATGTCAAACTCCTGTAGACTGTTATTGTGATCAGATGAATCACTATTGGTTTTTTCAAACTCAACTTTGAGCGTATTTAATTGAATTTCTTTAATTTCTAAATTTTTGGAGTATTGAAAGACAGATTCACGTGCATTCAAATAGATTTGATTACTGATATCCAATTGATCCTGCACCTCTCGGGTAGCCTGTTGTTGAGCCTCAAATTTTTCTTTCATTGAATTTAAGGCTCTAAAATGAGCTGTTAAATCTTTTTCCGCTAGAGCAAATGTCCTTTTTAATCCTTGAATAGCAAAAGAAGATCGATCAGCACTTTCCTGATCACGATTAATTTGATTCTTTAGTTGGTCAATTTTATCCTGAAGAAAGCGCTGTCTAGCCACTTTAATTTTCTTTTCATTTTCATAAGATCGAATGCTGTGAACATGATCATTTAATGATTTTTGCTGGGCAGCCAGTACTTTTTCTTTGATAATAAGATCGGACTTTAATTTTTCTATTACCACCTCTTCTTTTAAGAGTTGTGTGTTTAGGGCCTGCTTTTTATCATTTTCAGCGGTAATCCGTTTTTGAGTATTATCAAAAGTCTCTTGTTGATCGAAGATCCCTTTACGGGCCATGCTGATACTTAAAAGCCGATAATCTTTCTTTATTTCATAGTATTTTTTAGTCTGCTTTGCCTGTTTCTCCAAAGATTTGAGATTTTTTTCAATTTCATAAAGGACGTCCTCTACGCGATCTAAATCTGCATCTGTGTCACTTAACTTTTTTAAAGTTTCTTTTTTTCTTTTTTTAAATTTTGAAATACCTGCAGCTTCTTCAAACAAACTTCGCCTGGAATGATCTTTGTCGTTAAGTAAATCATCAATCATTTTTAATTCGATGATGGCATAGGAATTGGAGGCGATTCCGGTATCTAAAAATAGGTTGGTAATATCCTTGAGTCTACAGTTTACTCCGTTGAGTTGATATTCACTCTCTCCCGATCGATAAAACCGCCTACTGATGGTCACCTCGTTGTATTCAGTGGGAAGTAAGTTTTTGGTATTATCAAAACTTATAAATACTTCGGCGAGTTGTGTAGGTTTTCTGGCTTTGGTTCCATTAAAAATGATATTATCCATTTTATCAGATCTTAAGACCCTTGATTTTTGCTCACCTAAGACCCATCTAATAGCATCAACCACATTAGATTTTCCGCAACCATTTGGACCAACGATTCCAGTAATTCCTTGATCGAAATTGATGACTACTTTATCTGCAAAGCTTTTAAAGCCTTTTATCTCTAAGCGGGTTAATTGCATAGACAAAAATAATTCTGTTTTAGTGCCAAGCTAGTAAAATTAGGCTATTTTTAACTTTAATATTATGGACAACATTCAAAATTGGATATACCTCATATTAGGTGCGATATATTTTTTATCGAAGTTAAGAAAAAAGAACAAATCAGAAGCTCCTGAATCGCAAGATAAAGGGAGTACTGTAAAAAAGAAAATTAAAACATTCGAAGAATTATTGGGAGAATTTACGGGTTTGAATGCGCTAGATAAATCTGAGAATGAAGAGGTAATAGTCACAGAAAATGAGAAGATGGCTCAGGTTGAGCCTGAGAATACTATTATTCAAAACTCAATCTCAGAGGACAAAACACCCGAGCCCGCTTCGGAGTTAACTTTTCCAAAAATTGCATCCCTAAATAAAAATCAGCATTTCAAAGAATTTGAGATAGAAGATTCTCAAAGCAGACCTAAACAAATCACTGCTCGTGAAATCAGAAAAGAGTTTAAATCTCCAAGGGGTCTCAAAAAAGCCATTATTTTAAGCGAAATACTTAAGAGAAAATACTGATAATAGGTTGGGATTATTATCGTTGACTTAAAGGGAGATACGCTCTTTTAGTCTTCCCCGTATAAATTTGTCTGGGACGTCCAATAGGCTCCTTATTTCCCCGCATTTCTTGCCATTGCGCAATCCAACCAGGTAATCGGCCAAGGGCGAACATGACAGTAAACATTTCAGTGGGAATACCCAATGCACGATAAATGATTCCTGAATAAAAATCCACATTGGGATAGAGCTTTCTTTCTACAAAATAAGGATCAGCCAATGCTTTTTCTTCTAACCCTTTGGCTATATCCAAAATAGGATCTTGAACGCCAAGGGCAGTTAATACCTCATCTGCAGATTTCTTGATAATTTTGGCTCTGGGATCAAAATTTTTGTACACCCGATGTCCGAAACCCATCAGTCTGAAAGGATCGTTTTTGTCTTTTGCCTTGTCCATCCATTTTTGAATGTTGCCCCCATCTGCTTTTATGGATTCCAGCATATCAATGACCGCTTGATTTGCTCCACCATGCAAAGGTCCCCACAAGGCATTGATCCCTGCCGATATGGAGGCATACAAACTTGCTTGAGATGAACCTACAATACGTACGGTACTGGCGGAACAATTTTGTTCATGGTCAGCATGCAGAATTAAGAGCTTATCTAGCGCTTTGGTAACCACCGGATTGATATCATAGGACATGGTGGGTAAAGCAAACATCATGTGAAGAAAATTGCTGCAATAATCTAAATTATTATTGGGATAATTAACTGGCTGACCCATTTTTTTCTTGTAGGACCAAGCGGCGAAAGTAGGCATCTTGGCCAAAAGGCGAATGATGCTTAAGTTGATTTCCTCAGGACTTTTATCTAAATTTGTGCTCTTTGGATAAAACGCATTTAATGCCGTTACCAATGAAGAGAGTACTCCCATAGGGTGACTCGTAGAGGGGAATCCATCAAGGATCGTTTTGAAATCTTCATGTACTAAGGTGTGCTGTGTCGTCGCATTTTGGAATGTCGCCAACTCTACGGCAGTAGGTAGCTCCCCATAAATGAGTAAATAAGATACCTCAGTAAAAGTTGAATGATCAGCCAATTGTTCGATGGGATAACCACGGTAGTTCAAAATCCCAATTTCCCCATCTAAAAAAGTAATGGCACTCTTCGTGGATCCAGTATTTTTGAACCCAGGATCCAATGTAATAATGCCTGATTGACTCCTCAATTTACTTATGTCAACGGCTAATTCATTTTCTGTGCCTCTTATGATGGGTAGCTCATAGGTTTTACCATCCACAATTATTTGAGCAAATTCTGACATTCTACTATATAATAGATTTAGATTTTATTAATTATTTCCTCCAAGAATAAGAGGTAGCCCATCTTTACCACTACCAATAATAATTGTTTTGGCATTCGGTGATTTGGATAGCTCAATCGTTGCTTCAATACCTCTCATTTTCAATAGCTCATTTGTCAAGCTATTATTGATAATCTTGTTAGCGATCGCCTCACCATCGGCTGCAATACGCTTTCTCTCAGCTTCACTCTGCTCTTTATCCAATCGGAATTGGTAAGCCAATGCTTCTTGTTCTTGCTTTAGCTTGTTTTCGATCGCTTTTTTAATTTGTTCAGGAAGCGATATAGATCGAATAAGCAAGGCTCTCATGACAATACTGTTTCCCGGTGAAGCCAATACCTCAGCCGCTTCAGTTTTAATGGCAGTTTCCACCTCCGGTCGTTTGGTGGAATAAATTTCCTCTGCAGTGTACCTACCGGTCACTTGTCTGACCGTTGACCTTACTTCTGGGATGACCAGACGGCGGATATAATCTTTTTGAAAGGTCTCATGAATTTCTCCAATAGAATCGTACATGGGATGGAATCTTACAGTTACGTCGATATTGATACTCAATCCGCTCTTATCGAGTACGTCCATAGTTTCTTCAATTTGATTCTCAGAAACATCATAAACGTATACTTCATTCCAAGGAGCTTTCACATGAAATCCAGGTTCGAAAATATTGTCTTTGTCCAGCCCACCACTGAATTTTTTAAACATAACTGCCCTTTCGGTAGCTTGGATGGTAAAGAATATGCTATTTGAGATAGAGAAAAGGACTAGTAACGAAGCTCCTAAAATTAACAAAAGGGGTAAATATTTTCGATTATCCATAGGGTAGTTTTTTATTTTGAAATACAAATATAGGTGTCAAATGTTTACTGACAGATAGATTTTCAGGTTTTCCTTGTTAATATTGTGGTGCACCCCTCGTTTTTGTCGATTCAATAAAAAAAAGTGTCTAATCTAGTTTAGATCCGTAAAACAAATCATTTATGAATAATGTCTTCAATGCCGTAAGGGGTAAAATAGGGAAGCCTTATGACGATCTGTATTTTTTATTAACAGCTCTGAGAGAAGTTCTTGAAGAGAATGATGCCTTAGACATTGCCAAGGAAATTCCATGGATCAATACAGAGAGCCAAGGAAATCATGAGTTTTCCTCAGAATATCTGCAATTATATTCATTGGTTTTTCAATTGATAAATATGGTTGAGATCAATGGAGCGGTTCAAAATCGTCGCAGAGAGGAGAGCAGAGATTTATCTGCTGTCAGTGGTCTTTGGACCTCCAATATCAAGGAGTTGCATGCTCACGGAATATCCAATGTAGAGATTATAGAAGGGATCAAGCAAGTTTTTGTTGAGCCTGTGCTTACAGCACATCCTACCGAGGCGAAGCGCGCGACCGTATTAGAGCACAGAAGGGAATTGTATCTTAAAATGGTGCAGCGCGAAAACTCAATGTACAATGCGCATGAACTGGGGGATTTAAGGCAGGATATTAAGCAAATTCTTTACCGTTTATGGAAAACAGGTGAAATATATTTGGAAAAACCTGATGTAGCCTCTGAATTGAGAAATATTTCTCACTATTTAACCAACGTATTTCCCGATGTTATCTCAATATTGGATAAGCGATTGATTAGCGCTTGTAATGATCAAGGTTTCGCCCAGAATGAAGTTTCAGAGAATGATGCCTTTCCGAAAATTAGATTTGGAAATTGGGTGGGAGGTGATCGTGATGGTCATCCTCTGGTTACCAGCACAGTTACTCGAGATACCTTACTGCAATTGAGACTCAATGCATTTGTTGTTATCAGAAGAAAATTATTGGACTTGGTTAAAAAATTGAGTTTTGCCTATTCTTTGGAAGACTCTAGTGAATCTTTACAATCTAGAATGATGGAAATGAAGGAGAAATTAATTGTCTATGGTGAAGAAATTTTGGCGCGTAACAAAGGAGAGGTTTTTAGACAGTTCATAAGTTTGATGATTGCTAGACTACCCGTAGATACCAAAAGGGGTCATGCTACTGAATTATTAGCTTCTAAAGGGGCGTATCTCCATTCTTTTGAGTTGCTGTCCGATTTAAAAATATTACAAAAAGAGTTGATTGAGTTTGGAGCCCAATCAACAGCTTACAACGAAGTAAATGCTACCTTAAGGATTGTCGAGATTTTTGGTTTTCATCTAGCGGCATTGGATATTCGTCAAAACAGTACTTTTCATGACCAAGCCATGGATGAGCTTCTAGAGGCCTCATTGGCTGAAAAGACTAATTTTTCAGAATGGAGTGAAACGGAGCGGCTTGATTTCCTCAATAAAGAGTTGCTTTCTGCTCGTTTGTTCACGCATTCAAAAACAGTTCTTAAAATGCATGCCCAAAAAGTTATGGAATGTTATGGGGTGATCGCTGATCATACAGATAAATATGGTCTGAATTGCATAGGGTCTTTGATTGTGAGTATGACCCGATCATTGTCTGATTTATTAGTGGTATATGTTTTAGCAAGAGAGGCTGGACTTACACAAATGACAACAACCGGATTAATTTCTAAAATACCCGTAGTCCCTCTATTTGAAACCATTGGTGATTTAGAAGTGGCTCCTGAAATCTTACATGGCTTCCTGAATCATCCTTTTACAAAAAGAACATTACAAGCCCTCAAGGGAGGTGAAAAGGAACCCGTGCAGCAGGTAATGGTGGGTTACAGTGATAGCAACAAAGATGGGGGAATCATGGCCAGTCAATGGAACCTTTACAAAGCCCAATACAATCTAAGTCAAGTGGGTGTTGACAATGGGGTAAGAATTAGGTATTTCCACGGTAAGGGTGGATCGATCAGTAGGGGATCTGGACCTACCCATTATTTTATTGATGCCCTTCCACATTCAGCGCTGAATGGTGATGTCCGTTTGACCGAGCAAGGGGAGACGATTGCTCAAAAGTATGCCAATAAGGTAAATGCGGCCTACAATCTAGAACTATTAGCAGCCAATGCATTGTCTAAAACCATCTTAGATAGACATTCTCCGAGAGTTTTCCATACGCAGGCAACTATTTTAGAGCAGTTATCAATGAATTCTCAAAAGACCTACGAAAAGATGATCAATGAAGAAGGGTTCATGGAATTTTTCAGACAGGCAACACCTATAGATGCCATTGAGACCAGTAAGATTGGGTCGAGGCCAGCCAAGAGAACTGGCGCCAATTCACTTTCAGATTTGAGAGCGATCCCTTGGGTTTTTTCATGGAGTCAATGTAGATTTCATATGACCAGCTGGTATGGGATCGGTACCGCATTGGATCAACTAAAAAGTGAATCTCCTGCGGATTACAATTTATTTAAATTGAAAATGAAAGATGATCCTTTTATAAGATATGTATTTACAAATATAGATACCAGTATTGCTGCTACCGATGAGAGAATCATGCTTAAATACGCTGATTTAGTTAAAAATAAAGAAATTAGAGAAAAGTTTACGGACTTGTTTTTGAACGAACTGACGCGTGTGAAATATCATTTTGAAGTGTTATTAGGACGGCCAATTGAAGAGCGGCGCGTGAATCATTATTACTCAAATATGCTGCGCGCATCCTTGATGGATCCACTGCATGAGCGACAAATTGATTTATTGAAAAAATGGCGTACAGAAAAAGTGCACGATGAACAAACGGCGCAAGAAACACAAACGGAGATTATGCTTTCTATTAACGCCCTTTCAAGCGCTATGAGGAATACAGGGTGAAGCGTGCTTATTCAAATAATATAGCCGCCTCGTCATTAAACCATTGGTTATATACGTCTTGATGAATTTTCTCAACTCGATTCCTCTTTATTTTCATGGTCGGCGTAAGTAAACCATTGTCGATGGTCCAATCCTCCTTCATGACCACTATTTTTTGAATTTTAGCCACACTTTCTAAGGTTGGATTCAGAACTTTTATGGTTTGCTCAAGACTTTCTATCAATGCTGCTTGCTCTTTTTCTTTTCCTGTATCAGACAAGACGATGAGTCCAATCGGTTGAGGAATACCTGTGCCAACCACACATACTTGATCAATATCCGAATTTTTCATCATTTCGAGCTCTATTGGTGCTGGTGAAATATATTTTCCTTTATCTGTCTTGAATTGATCTTTAATTCTTCCGGTAATCCAAAGAAAGCCGTCATGATCATATTCACCGATGTCTCCCGTTCTTAAAAAACCATCTTCTGTGAAAACTTCGCTGCTCATTTGTTCTTCCTTGTAATAGCCTTGCATCAAACATTCACTTCTGATCAAAATTTCATCTTCAGGAGAAAATTTCAATTCAACACCAGCAAGCGGTTTGCCTACCGATCCAAATTTATTTTGTCCAGGCAGATTAAAATGAGAGAGAATACAATCTTCAGTAAGACCATAGGCTTGACAAATGTCAATATCTAGTCGCTTGAACCAAATCAATTGACTTATGGAAATGGGAGCCGCACCCGTAAAAATCGCTTGAGTATTTAGTAAGCCGAGTTTTTTCTTAATTTTTTTTCTAATGACGTTATTAATAATCGGAATTGACAGTAAAAGATCTAACTTTTTTTGAGGGATGGTATTTAGGATACTATCTTGAAATTTAGTCCATATCCTAGGTACCGCAAAAAATAGATCGGGTTGGGTAGCTGCTAAATTATCAGCGAAGGTTTCTATGGATAGGGGAAAGTTGAAACTCCCCCCTTGATACAATCCGAACATTTCTATACCTATCCTTTCGGCGATGTGCGTGAGAGGTAAATAGGAGAAAAAACGAGGCTTGCTAGCATTTATAGCAATTGCACTTACCGCAGTGTTGGTTACCGCATTGAATGAACCCACACGGTGCATAACTCCCTTTGGAGATCCCGTAGTACCAGAGGTATACATGATCGTTAACAAATCTTCAGCATTTTGTTCTGGAACTTCTTCCAATGCTTCATTTTGGGCAATCATATCTTCCCAATTCAATTTTTCTTCAACCTGATAAGCCTTAATTCCTATTTTAGTGAATCCTTCTAAGCCAGATTTTTGAGCCTCATAGTTGTCCAACTTTCCTACGATAACTGCTTTTGACTCACTGTGAGACATAATTTCTGCAATGGAGTTCGCATTTATGGTTGGGTAAATAGGGACAGAAATATGTCCTGCCATTTGGATGGCTAAGTCTGCCATGATCCAATGACTGCAATTTTTTGAAAGTAGGGCAATTTTGGACTTGGGAGCATAATCCATTGCAATCAAGGCTTGGGCGATTTTTCTAATTTCGATGCCGGCTTCTCGATAAGTCGTTTTTACCGAACCTTGGGCAAAGGGCTGATGGAACATGAGTTGATCAGGGGTACTTTTTTCCCAATAGGTAAACGCATGGAGTGGTGCCGTAAACTTCATTTGATGTCGTATTTTTTTTTAATATTAATTTTTAGTTAATATTAATTAAAGTTGGTTTAAATAACATAATACGAGCATATTAAAATTTCTATTAACCCGAAAAATATTACTCAGTAATTATTGAGTACTTAAAAATAACTTCAATCAAGGTTTTGAGCTATTTATAGAATTTTATCATTTTTAATTGGGTCTTATTGAGGGTCAATATTTAATTATTGAAGAATAAAAACTTATCCTCGAGTCATTTGATTAGCTTTGCGCTTCATTAAAGAAAATCCCATTGAGTACTTTTTCTAATTTAGGATTATCTAATCCATTGGTTGATGTTCTTAACAATTTAGGTTTTAGAACGCCTACCCCTGTTCAAGAACAATCAATCCCTTTGCTCTTAAGTGATACGCCTATTGATTTTATCGGTTTAGCACAAACTGGAACTGGAAAAACAGCTGCTTTTGGACTTCCTCTTATTGATCTTGTAGAGAGTGAAAACCGATCGGTTCAAGCTTTGGTGTTGGCACCTACTAGAGAATTAGTGCAACAAACAGCAAAGCAAGTTGCTCAATTCGCTAAAGGTGTAAAGGGAGCAAACGTAGAGGTAGTCTTTGGAGGCGCTGCGATTACCAATCAAATAAGTGCTTTAAGAAAGCCTACTCAAATTGTAATTGCTACCCCAGGGCGATTGATAGATTTAATCAAAAGAAAGGCAATTAAATTGGATCAAGTACAGTATGTTGTTTTGGATGAAGCCGATGAAATGCTTAACATGGGCTTCAAAGAAGATATTGATCAGATCCTTTCGTTTACTCCAGAACAAAGGGTGACGTGGCTGTTTTCAGCGACGATGCCCAAGGAAATCAGAAGAATTGTAACGAAATACATGAAGACTCCAGTTGAGGTCTCAGTAAATTCAAAAGAACAAAGCAATAAAGATATCACCCATAAGTACGTGATCACAAAACCATCGAACAAAGTGCCGGCGATCAGGCGGTTTATGGATATTCAGTCAGACATGAGAGGGGTATTGTTTTGTAGAACCAAAAGAGAAACCCAGGAAATCGCAGATGACTTAGGTCATTTGGGATATGGGGTTGAAGCCCTCCACGGGGACTTGTCCCAGGGTCAACGAGATGCTGTCATGAAGCGCTTTAAAACACGATCTATGCAGTTATTAATAGCTACCGACGTAGCCGCCAGAGGCATCGATGTAAATGACCTTACCCACGTGATGCACCACACCTTACCCGATCAGTTAGAGAGTTATACACACAGGAGTGGTCGTACGGGACGGGCGGGTAAAAAGGGTACCTCTATTGTTTTCATTACACCGAGAGAGGGACGAAGAATCACCGAAATTGAAAAAAGAATCAATATTAGTTTTGAAAAAATTGAGGTGCCCGCACTTGAAGAACTCAAGTCTACAAGGATCAATAATTGGGCCAGTTTGATTATCAATACAACGGTAGATTTGCAAGCGGAGAGCATCTTAAGCAAACTCAATGGACAGTTTGAGCATTTGGATAAAGAAGATATACTGAAAAGATTAATTACGACTCAATTGGATCACTTAATGATTCAGGGAGGTGGTCAATCTGATTTAAACGAAGCTTCAGGCTCAGGATCACGGTCAAGCAGGTCAGATAAGAAAAATAGGGGCGCTTTTAATAGATATTTTGTTAATATCGGCACAATTGACGGAATGACTAGGGAAGACTTGATTCATTTTTTATCCGATAATTCCAAAATAGAGCGCAAATATTTCGGTCCTCTAAGTATTCAAAAGAATTGTGCTTACTTTGATGTAGACGCCAATCATGATCAGAAATTAGGCGAAACTTTTGTCGGCATCGAGATCAAAGGGCGAGATATCAGAGTCAACCTTGATGAACATGCTAGAAAATCAAAATTTTCTGCCCCTTCGAAAAAAAGAAACTTCCGCGATAAAAGAGCGCCAAAAAAAAATCATAGAAAAGGAAGACGAAGAAATTAAGCCCTGACTTAATCCCTTGTGTTAACTCCCATTCAATGCGGTTAAGTCCGAGAGATATGTGGAATTCTTATGATATTTATTGCCCATAAAATCTCGTTTACCCATTCTAATATTATTTAATTGTTACGTAGATACACCTTTTTTTATTTTTTTAGGGTGTTTTACTACACCCAAAGTGATTTTTTTGTTTAAATGTTAATTAAATATTAAATTAGTGTTAAGGAATTAATCCATGCCACGATTTATTATTTATTTTTTAATCACACTAGTCGTTTCGGGTACGATTTATGGGCGTCACATATCAGGGGATGTTGCTGATAAAGAACGTGGCATTATTTCTGACTATTTAAAGGAGAAAAATAGCAATCCTTTAGATTATTTAGTCTTAATTGGTAGTGGTGAACATTTTGACAAGAATAAGGGGGAGATCCTTAATTTTTTAAACCATCTTGACTCAAAAAAGAAACGATTTGATTCAAATAAAAAATTTCTTGAATATGTATTTTATAAAGTTCACAGCAAGTATTTAAGGAGCTTTGAGCCGCTGACTGATTTTTCTGAAATTTTGGAGCAAGGTAAATACAATTGCCTGACTGCCACAGCTTATTATGCCATCATTCTAGAGCATTTCGACTTTCATTATGAGTTGATAGAATTAACTCATCATATTTATTTAAAAGTAAATTTAGATCAGGAGACGGTTTTGTTAGAATCAACCGATCCTGTGAATGGGTTTATTGATAGTTCAAGTGCTGTTGATGCACAACTTATGGCTTATAATTCATCAATGAATGAGGCATTGAGTGATGATCATTTCGAAGCTGAGCTCATCGATTTATATCAGTTAATTGGATTACATTATTATAATTTAGCCATAAAATCATTTAAGGTTGATGATTTTAAAAAATCTTATGTAGCTATTAATAAAGCATTAATTTTTCATAAATCAGCGAAATTGTTCACTTTTTTAAATTTTATTTTGGAAGAAACTAACCTTACTACAGCAGAAAAGGCTTTAGTACTACAAAGTATCAATCTATCTTAGAACGTAAGGATGTTTTGTTTTTATTCATTTAATTGCTTTTGTAAGTCTAAAAACTTTTTTAGTTCATAGGACCAAATCTCATATCCTTTACGGTTCAAATGTAATCCATCAGATAAATAGAGATCCGATTTGATGCACCCCATCGAGGTCAGCATGGGGTAATACAGATCAAGAATGGTTCCTCCTTCGATGCTGATCATGTATTTTTTATACATGGCATTAAGTTCCTGAAATTTCTCTGATAATGTCGCACGACTCGGACTCGGTTTGATACTGATTACCGATATTTTAACCTTTGGAAAGGTATTCCTTACTTTTTCAATAAGCATTCTAAAATCGTTGAAAACTTGCTGGACCGGTAGTCCTTGACTTAAATCGTTTTCACCGGCATAAAAAATAATTCTTTGGGGGACTATTCTATCGAACAATGTGTTAAAATAGCGTAAGCACCAAGCATATGACGATCCACCAAATCCAAGATTAAGTACATTGTGGGGAGCTAAATCTTTTTGAAGATGCACCCAAAGTCTGATTGAAGAACTCCCATACAATACAATAAGATGCTCTTTTTGATGATGGGTTGAAATTCTCTTTTGAAGTCTCTTAATCTCTTTCTCCCAATTATCGGGTGGTTTTAAATTCATATTATTTGAATTGATCTTTCATATTGATTACTTCCTTTTTGAATTTTTTTTGATAATCATTTACGAAGGCGATAAGCTCAAGTTTATTCTCATGATTATTAATAAAGTTACTGATTTTAAAGGGCTTAAGAATTTTACACTTCACTGTGTTTTGTACCATTCTTCTATCAAAATCTCTCAATACTATAGGCACAATATAAGGTTCAATCTTTTGTTGTAATGCTAATTTGAAAGCACCGGTTTTAAATGTACCCGGAGAGGTTTCTGTAGTATAGGATTTGCCTTCAGGACTTATAATTATATTTCGATTTTCACATAACAATTTACTTGCTACTTCGTAAAATGACGGGTTCTCCAATTTTTTGTGCGTTTGAGATGCGGTGTTTTTAGATGATAAAACGACCTTGATATGACCTTGATTTTGATAATAATTTTGATGCCCATATTCTCCATCATCAGGAATTCTGACAATTCGAATGCCAGGGTCGTCATACTTTACATCTAGTACCATAGCGCTTAAAAAATGAGAATCCAACGTGATTTGAAAATCATTGGGTAATGTATAGCTCTCATGGTTGATAAGGTGGTTGTAAATGAAGATATGACCTGATTCATTGGGTAAGTTTTCCCATCCTTCAATATGGAAATCTACATGGCGAAATAATTCTTTGACCCTATTCGCACAGGCTTTCCTGACCCCAAAAGAGCTTAAGTTAGAAGTATTTTCGGTCACTTCTTGATAGATATTGATGAGTCCTTGATAGAAGTTGAAATCTCTATTTTCTTGTTTAAGGAGGTCTAAAGATATCGAGGACAGATGACGCTCCTGGGCATCTCCAGTTGTGTTTAATTCACTAAGCGTTTGAAAAGCGAGCGTCCGTGTATCTTGGTTGGTTAATAAATGAGGTACTTGATGAAGTCTTGAAGCCACTTTCAATTTAACACTATTTTTTTTTATCAGATTATGAATAGTCAATTGATCATGCCTAAGTTTTGTTTTCAAAAATCTTGAATAGCACAATTGTAACTGATTGTCCATCATCCAGAGCAATCGCATATATAATTGATGCGTGAATTGAGGGTTATGGGCTACTAATAGTTGAACTTCTTGATGGGTGATAAATAACGTTTGAGTAGCCACAACTGTTACTGCTGAGGCTATATTTTTTTCATGGATAAGACTTTCCCATCCCCAGACAAATCCAGGCGTGGAGAGGGTTCGTAATTGTTGGGAAACACCTAATTGAGAACGCTCAATAGATACTTCACCATTGATCAGGATATAAATTCCTTGTGAAGTATCTTCTTGCCGATATATCTTTTTATGGGCTGGAAACCATTTAAAAGACAGTTTTTTTACAAATTTTTTTAAAAACAGGTCATCCATTTCACTTAAAAATGGAGAACGTTTAATGAGCAACAAACTTTCTTGGAAATGATCTTTTTGGATAATTTGATAACTTTCGCGTCGTCCTACTGCATTAAGGTGATCGGCTTTGATTTCAGGATGCTGACTTTTAAGTATCTCTAAATATTGATTAAAAATAGTTTTTGATAATTTTAATAAGCTATTTTGAAGATTTAGTTGTATTTCTTTTTTAAATATTTCTATTTCAAAACGCTGAAAAACAGCTTCATCTGATGCTATCACTATTTTATTAAGGCTTCGTGCAGGTGGGAAAAGACCACACCATCCTATGAGGGTTTGAGAAACTCTATTTCTATGTATAAAAACCTCTTCTCTAGGATGATCGAGGCAACTGTAATAGTCAACCGTACCTTTAATTAAGAAATAGATATACGTGATCTTTTCGTTAGCTTTTAAAATAATATGACCCTTTCCTAAAGTAACTTTTTGACCACTTATACTTAACACACCGGTAGTATCCATGAGAGCATAATAGGTATTATATTAGTATGATTACAAAATTAATTATATATGCATAAATTATTAATAACTTTAAGCCATAAATATTAAAATAATTTAAAATTATATTTTTTTTGATCTAAGTAAAATAGTGCATTTATTTTTCAACTTTAAGTAAGAAAAGGGTTTGATTAAGCAATGCTCTATCTTTGATTTTTAGCGTAACTATGAAATTTTCCCAATATAATATTAATACCACTCTCAAAAGAAACATTGAAGGGCAAGGCTTTAACAGACCTACAGACATTCAATTTAAATGTATTGAGCCCATACTAGATGGTCAGGATGTTTTGGCCATTGCCCAAACGGGTACAGGTAAAACGGCAGCATTTGCCATCCCTATTTTGGATCTGGTAGCTGCTGATAAAGATCGAATAAAGGGTATTTTTGCCTTAATTTTAGCGCCTACCCATGAATTGGCTCGGCAGATTCATCAGACTTTCATTTCTTTAGGCAAAGGAATGAAAACTTCTGCCGTTTGCGTTTATGGTGGTGTGGATCAAGAGGAGCAGATTAGGCAGCTTCAATCAGGGGCCTCTATTTTAATTGCTACTCCGGGAAGGATGTTTGATTTATTGAATCAGGGAATGATTGATGTCACTTGTTTGAAAATGCTGGTCTTGGATGAAGCTGATCATATGTTAGACTTAGGTTTCATAGAAGACATCAGAGATCTGATCCGAAAAGTACCTTTAAGAAGGCAAAATTTATTTTTTTCGGCTACCATTAATAAAGAAATTAAAAAACTAGCTTATTCAATCGTTAAAAATCCGATTCGGATTCAGATATCACCCAATAATTCAGTAGCAAAAAGTATTGATCATGGGGTTGCTTTCATTGAGATGGATGACAAGCGCTATTTTTTAGGTTCATTTATTCAAAAGAATGAACAAGCAAAAATATTAATTTTTGTGAGAACCAAAGTTCGTGCAGAGCGCGTAAAATTGGCCCTGGATCGTGATAATATTCAGTCGGTAACGTTGCACGGAGATAAGTCTCAAGAAGAAAGGGAATTAGCCATGAAATCGTTTCATACCGGTACAATTAAAATCTTAATCACTACCGATGTAAGCGCAAGAGGTATTGATGTCCCCAATGTTGATTTTGTTGTTAATTATGATTTGCCCGATTCTAGTGAAACATATATCCATCGAGTAGGCAGAACGGGAAGAGCAGGAAGGAGGGGCACGGCTATTTCTTTTTGCAGCAGAGAAGAAAAGCATCTCTATGATCTCATCGAATCTGATTTAATGAGTGAAATTGCAAGCATACCCATAAATAAAGCAGACTATGCGGCAACCTTAGATTTGGCCTTTGAATCAAAAAATGATTGGAAGGCGTTAATCAAGGCTAACGAATTGATTATTGAAAAAAATAGGAAACAAAAAAAATTCAAAAAAAAGAAATAATGTATGGATAAGTTTATCTTTCAGCGTAATTCATTCAAATTTTATCTATATTTGGAACATTTTTTCATGATCCAGCGTTACAAATTAAAAATAATACTATGGTTAATCAAGAAGATTTTATTGCTCTCCCCAAATACGAAAAAGATCCAAAAAAAGAACACATTTTAGGACA
>MDTB01019168.1_pt1 | contig 23689 bp, 15 predicted proteins | sample 811161 | NCBI WGS metagenome assembly MDTB01 (sample SAMN05326650, study PRJNA326480) | marine metagenome | isolation source: seawater | place: Mediterranean Sea | collected 2009
TAGTGGAGCTGAGCCCGAGGATCTGGTTGTAATACAACATGATGAAACTGCCGATAGCAAAATTCATGTGCTGCCCAGGCATTTCTCCGAGGGCATAAAGCAATTTCTGGATTACACTGAGACGCCCGACTCGCTCTTGCGAACGTGCATAGGTCCCTCGACTCCCAGCGGCCATATCCAACATCTCAGCGCCCGCCACTGGATGCCCAGCAGTCTCCCCTCCCTCTTGGTCTGCATCAAATTCAGCCACATATCCCCCCTGTAATGCTTAGCCAGCCCCTGCATCGCCCACATAGGTTTTCGCTGACACGGCTATGAGTCTCAGCCGCCTTTACTAACCAGATGCTTTGATCTCACCTTTTTGCCCGATTATTTGGTCTTTTTGCAGGCCTACTCTTTTATTGATTGTTTAACACGACTTTTGGGCGGTAAAAAAGGCCACGCTTTGACCTGCCCGGAAGACCGATTTGAGCGCCATCCTAATCAGGTAATGACTGCACTAAGCGAAGCATTATGTTGCCCTCTGCTCGCGTATCAAAATAACGACTGCGCCCGTCTGCACTGGTTCGCAGACAAGCCACGCCCTTGGCTTCCAACCGATCTGTCTCCGCAGACAAATCAGCAACAGCGAAAGCGATATCGTTCACGCCGTCGCCACGCACTTGCAAGGATTCTGAGTAAACGCTGGTGTCAGTGATGGATGCGAAGAAGTCGAAGGTCAGCGGGCCGACAGTAACGCTTGCGCTTTGCGCTCCAATTTCATTATCGCTAACAATATCAGTTGAGTTGGAAAACCCGATTTCAGCATAATAGGCGATCGTGGCCGGGAGATCTGCAACCCCGATACCCACACCGAGAAACCGCCATTTATTGACTAACGGATGTGACTCGTTATTTGCCTTCCACGCTCTTTCCCAGTCTGTTGCCGGTGGGCGCAAGGAGATCATCAGGTCGCCATGGGTGCGGGTGTCCAAATAGTTTTCGACGGTTTTGCCATTAACCAAAGCGTTAAACATCAGGTCGCAACCTTTGCCTAAAAAGAATTGCGTATCCGTCTCGACCGACGCTGTGTTGAAACAGATGTGATTAATACCAGGGCCTTTTCGAGCCAGGTACTCACTGAGGAACATGCCCGGCCCAGGCCGCATCGGATAACACTCCAACTGGCAATCGCCAATCTGGGTTTCGCCATCGTTGAAAGTATGTGCGCCGCCTGTGGTATAGGTGTTCGTCACCGGGTCTCCTTCAAGCGTTCGGAAATAGGTTAGCGAACCTTCGCCTGGCTCATAGGGCAGTAGCGGCTGAGGGCCGACACTGACACCAACGCCAATCGATTGGTAATGCCGCAATGTCGCGTTACGGTTACTGATTGTCATGCCAACATGATTGACTTCCCAATCTTCTCCCATGCTCAGCCTCCTCGCTTTGACCGGCTTGTAATCTGTTCTAAACCCGTTTCAGCGCGCTATTATTCTTTACCACGCGACCTTTCTTTTTAAGTTGAATCAGGCCCAATTTATGCTGGATGTCTGCCTTCGCGGCTTTTTAATTTTCTTCTGATCTCGCGCTGTCCCGCGTTTTATCGCTAAGCCTGCTTTGCTTTTAGCGCCGGGTCTATCGCAGGATAGGTATGCGGGCTCCACTTCGACGCGATACCCAAATCATTCCCCTCCCGCTGCCAGTTGTCGATACCCGGTCGGGTTTTCACCAATCCCCATGCAAGCAGTGAATCGGCATTGTCACGAATCGACTGTTCCACCGTATGGGGAACAAGTCCCAGCTGGCTGATTACTTTCTCCAACACCGCGATCGGCGCGCGATAGGTTTTGCCTTCGCGATAAATTCCACCGATGCCGATTCCCGGGTAAAGTTTCTGTAATATACTTTGCAACGCTTGCTGCGTAATCATGCCCTGCTCATCTGTTGCCACAAGGTTGTAGCGGTCACCGTTTTTGTTATCGGGACTTTCCGCCATCAAACGCTGCGCCTCCGCTACATCCCGCACATCGATAATATTCCATAGCATCCGCGGATGACTGCAACCTTCTAACATATCGCCTATGCGGGTCTGCCAAGACCATGGACGTTGATGAGAAACCGATAGCAGCGGTCCGATGACATGACATGGACAAACCCCATTGGCAACGAACCCATTCTGCGCCGCCTCCTGATACACAAAACGCTCCGCTTCAACCTTCGTCATGGCGTACGCTACTTCACGGTTTCTGGCGACCACTTCCATGGTCCACGCTGACTTTTCGCCGCGACGCTCCTGCGCCATATCAGCCCAGCTGGCTTCGGTGTATTGGTAACCTTCGTCACTTGGATGCGCCACCGCAGCAAAGGAACTTGTATAGACCAAACGCTTCACAGAACCGGCTTTCTTGATGGAATCGGTCACCAGCTTGGTTGCCTCCAAACCACCTTCGTAAACTTTCATGGGCGTAGAACCTTCTAAATTGCCCATCTCTGCCGCGGCATGAAAAATGCCGACGCACCCCTTAAAAACTTCATCATATGCGCCGGGCACGGTCATATCGCAGGCAAACAGTTGCACTGATCCAGGGCCGATATGATTCATTGCGTTGAGGTGGGCAGTATTCGCCAAATTGGAAACATCTCTCACGCAGGCGCGCACGGTATAACCGTTTTGCACGAGATTAAGGACAATATGCGAACCTATGAAACCGGCGCTACCAGTAACGGCTACCGGACCGTCGGCCGGGCTAATTGGACTAGTCATGGGTGTTCCTCCTAAACAATGCTGATGAAAACGGTTACGTGGACGTCACTCGAAGTGTTGTAGCAAGATTCTTAGTCTGCTGAAACGGGTTGCGACAACGTTTTTCGAGACGATTGGTATTGCGAAGAAAATACTTCGGTATCTCCCCAACGCTCTCGATCTGCCGCGTGTATGTTGTGCATCACTCGCAGATTGCCATCCAAAATCAGAGCTTCGCGGGTCTCGGCGGTATAGCGCGGCCATTGCGGTAATCCGGCACCGTTGGGATTACCCGTTTTTGCGAATTGGATTATCGTGCGCGACCAAATCTGTGCCAGCTCCTGCACCACCGCATCCTGTGGGTCATATAAATAAGCCGTTTCCGCCAACTGGCGCGCAAACAGGTTGAAGGTAAACGCAATTTCGGCAGCGTGTGTGGCGCCAAAACCCGGTACCCGCTGTACCGGCAAATCGAAGCGATACAACCAACCACCTGGACCCGCTGCGCTTGCTCGAGCTGCTGCATTGGCGCCACCGCGAACCAGTAAATCTTTCCATATTCGTTCAAAGCGCTCGGTGCTATCGTCATCTGGATAAGCTACTTTAAGGCCCTCAACATAATCCTTGCCGCTTACGCCCTCGAGGATATTCTCCGCAACCGCCTCGCCAACAAAACCATAAAACGGCGAAGGGACTAAAAACGAAAACAAGGTGCCCTCATCCAGATTACTACCGGCAATCAACGGCACGCCGTCTAGACCGCGTTCGATGATTGCGTCCTTGGCACCGCGAGTAATTACTGTGCCGTCAATCCGGCCACCACCGCCCCAGCGTATTGTACTTTGCATGGCGACCAGTTCCTCCGCTGGCAGGGTTTGCAGCGTTGCGAGCAACGCATCCTCGCTCACCTCAAGCTTTTCTGCCAAAGCGGTCCGGGCATCTACTGCGTGCGTGTTGACTTCAGCGCCGCTGTGCTCGATTGCTTTGTGATAAAGGCCATCCGCCGAAGGCGCCGACATAATCGCCATAACCGATTGACCGCCCGCGGATTCGCCAAAAATAGTAACGTTGTCTTTATCACCACCAAAGGCACCAATATTATCCCGCACCCATCGCAGCGCCGCGATCTGATCGCGAATGCCATTGGCAGCGGAACCGGCATAGGCTTCGCCAAAACCCGAAAGATCCAGAAAACCAAGCATGCCAAGGCGATAGTTGATTGCCACCACGACCACATCACCCTGTTCCGCGAGGATGGAACCATCGTAGTTGTTCGCCGAGCCGCTCGTAAAAGAACCGCCATGAATCCAAAACAGCACGGGGCGCGGTTCGCCATCCGTCGCCGGTGTAAAGATGTTTAGATATAAACAGTCTTCCGTTATTTGCGAGCGGTGCGTATCGCCAATCCGCTCACGTGGTTTGTCCTGCACACAAATATCCGGAAGCTCGGTAGCGTCCAATACTCCGGACCAAGGATCAACAGTTTGCGGCGGTTCAAACCGGTTTGTAGCAGTTGGCGGTTGCGCATAAGGTAAACCGAGAAAAACCAATGATTGGCCGTTACTAAGCCCAGTTACAGTACCCATGCCAGTCTCGACAATGACACGCTCTGGCCAATCCAACAAATAGCTTGTAGTCGAGCTCATTTCTATCGGCGCCGGCCGGGTAAACCACCAGGCCGCTCCCACAGCAACAACCAGCAGCAGCAGGGTGAAACCGATTTTCTTTTTCATACGCCGTGCTCCGCCGCGGTTTCATCTGTGGATTTCGACTCTTGCTGTCTATCGTTGCCGTACAAATCGACTCGATCATAGCGCAGCCAAGATGTGTCATAGCCACTAGTACGATCAAACTCTTGGGGTTCTCCCCAAGGCGCATCATCCGGCGCATAATCGCTTGGCAACTCTCCGGAGGTCCGCTTCGACATGGTGTCATGCATTGGAGCAAAGACACGCGCCAATGGGCGCGGCATCTGATCGCGCCCTGACGGTGAGGATTGCGCCGCCGCCGGTAGCCCCCCTGAGACATGGCTGAATGCGGCTTTTTTGTACCGGCGTTGCGCGGCTTTATCTGAATCGTTCGCCACTGCATCAACTGTCCGACCAACCGGTAGACACGCGCCGTACCACCCCTGAGTTAACGCGTCAGGTGAGGGCATTCCGTCTGGCGGCGAGCCACTGCCAACGGTGACGTCGCCATTCGAGCAATGCACCCAGAAGCCAGCTGCAGCACCGTCTGGAAAGAAAAATTCAGGGGTATGAAAGAACGTCTCAACAAAGACGTAATCAACCCCGGCTAAATCTGCCCGATATTTATCTGAGGTCGCACGCGACGTTAAAAATCGGCGGGCGATAACAACCCATTCCGGACTCATCCAAACAAAACGCGGCATCGTTCGGAGAGCCATCGCATCATGCAAGCGTTGCAACAAGACTTGCAAATCAGCATCGCCGGGGGACTTTCCAGAAAGCTTCCAACGGGTCAGTTTTGTTAAGCGCGCAACCACAGCAGCCACTATGTCAGCCGGATTGGCTGCGTGCACTACGCAGGCCAGGTTGCTGAGTATGGAATGGTCGGCTTGCACTTTAAAATCGCACTCGGATTCGGGTAACTCGTGTGCTCCCATTTCGAGGGCGCCATCAACAAGGCGCATATACCAGGCGAGCTTGTCGCCCGCGTGCATCCATACAGGCGCATAATGGCCCACCTCGCAAAGCGTAAATTTTACGTTAGGTAACGGCGTCTCGGCCAATAGCCGCGTCATTTCAGTACGCGCGGCAGACACCCACTCAGCGGATGCAAACGTTAGTTCGCCAATCCCGTCTGCCATGACCGCGGTCACGTCCTGACTAGTCACTTTTCCCCCTTACTACCCCTGGCCGCAGACGCAGTGGCGTTGTCTGCCTGCTCCGCATCGATATGCTTTTATCCGACCTCTTTGCGCTTCCTGATAGCTAATCCAAAAGAGCCGCCAACAGATGCTAACTATGCCCGCTCCGGCCACCGAGCCAACACCAGGCTGCGAGATGCGCGCGGCAAGCACGCTTTGCAAAAAACTAGGCCATATACCCGCCATCCACGCAAAGAATTGCTCCCGTCACATAACTCGCCGCATCTGACGCCAAGAAAACTGCTGCATTAGCCATTTCCTCAAATGTTGCAACGCGCCCAAGCGGCAAATTCTCTGGGCCGGTAGACCAGGCCTCGAATTTTTCTTGTTGGCTCATCTCGGGTCGCGGTGGCGGTGGTTGCTTTGGCGCACGATCGGGATTTTCACGGTAGAAGTCTCCGGATGGATGTTGCTCCCATTCGACCAAGGACGGCGCAATGGCATTAACCCGAACATTGGATGGACCGAGATAGCGGCTGTACTGCCGCGTCATCATCGCAATGCCTGCTTTCAGAATGGCGTAGTTGCCCATGCCTTTATCCGCGTGCGCCTTCAAACCGCCACGCGATGTGAGATTGATGATGCTGCCGCTACCCTGCGCTTGCATGATGGGTGCAACGGCCTGATGAGTATGCCAATACCCTTTTAGATTAACGTTGGTTAATTCATCCCAATCTCGGTCATCGAGTTCAAGCAGCGATTTGCGATGATAACGAACCGCTACATTCATAAGGATGTCGATGCCGCCAAGCGAGTCGATGGTTTGCGCGATTAAGGCATCTACATCCGACTTTTGCGAAATATCGGTTTTAACTGCGAGCGAGCGACGGCCCATGGCTGCAATTTCATCAGCCACAGACTGCAGCGCGCCGTCTTCATTATTTACGTCGGTTACGACCACATCGGCACCGGCTTCGGCCAAGCCAAGCGCAAACCCCTTACCCATATTGCGCCTGGCACCAACAACAATTGCCTTTTTCCCGGCAAGCGAAAAATCTGCAAGAGCCATACGTCCTCCTATATTCTCCCTTGTCTATCAGGGTATGAGTATCACGCGCCCTACCGCTTGTCGAGATTCAATATAGGCGTGCGCGTCTGCTGCTTGCGCAAGCGGATAGGTTCGATCAATCGGCATGTTTAAAGTTCCCGCAGCCATTTGCTGCAACAAACCACCGATCATTTCTTGGGCGCGCGCGGTCGCCATCTCAGCGCCTAAAAAAACGCCCGTGAGGCTTTTGTTGCCGGGCGCCAGACCACCCACGTCAATTTTGCTGAAGTCGCGGCTAGCAGTACCTACACTAACTATGCGGCCTCGCCGTCCAGCCGAGGCAATACTCTGCTCGAGCACTTTTCCGCCAACGGGATCGATCACCAGGTTTACGCCTTTGCGTGACGTCAGCCGCATCACCTCCTGAGTTAAATCCTGCGTGGTGTAGTTAATGCCTTCGTCTAAACCCAAATCAGCCAGGCGAGCCAAACGCTCAGCAGATGAGGCCGTGGCGTAGACCGTAGCGCCTGCTTGTTTCGCCAACTGAATACAGGCTATACCAACGCCACCCGCACCACCTTGCACCAGCACGGTCTCGCCCGCCTGCAAGCGACCAAACTCAAATAACGCATCGTGAGCGGTGCCGCAGGTGACTGGAATACAAGCGCCTTGCTCGAACGAAACGCTGTCTGGTAACACCCAGCAAGCGAAGCGACTCACAACACGTTGTTCTGCATGTGAACCGGCGCCGCCGAGGGTGGTCACACGCTGCCCCACCCGAAGGTCGGAAACCTCCGCGCCGACCTCCGACACCACGCCCGCCGCGGTATAACCGACAATATGCGACTTGCCGCCGGTATCGATATAGGCCCGGGCGAGCACATCGCCGCCTTCCACAGAAATGGCCATCACATCGATCTTGACTTCTTTTGGCCCGCAAGACGGTTCCGCTACATCTTCGTAGCGGAACACCTCGGGACCGCCCGTTTGATGATAAACTGCTGCTTTCATTTTGCGATCTCCTTGTCTATAACTTATATCAGCGTTGCAACACTGTTTGCTGCATGTAGACAACAGTAAACCAATTTAGAGGAGGAGAAGAAATGCCGCACGACATAATCATTCGCAACGGCCTTATCGTTGACGGACTGTTAAATCCCGCCTACGTAGGCGATGTAGCCATCGACGGCGACACAATCACCGCCCTAGGCAAAATAGACGCTACCGGACACAGGGAAATCGATGCTGAGGGTGCCGTTGTCACCCCTGGTTTTATTGACCTGCATACCCACATGGACGCACAAATTGGCTGGGACCCACAGGTAACCCCGGCATCCTGGCACGGCGTAACGTCAATTCTGATGGGCAATTGCGGCGTTTCATTCGCACCCGTGCGTCCAGAAGATAAAGAACTCTTGGCAGGCATGATGGAGTCAGTTGAGGACATTCCGCGCCAAGCGATCATGTCGGGACTATCCTGGAAATGGTCAAGCTTCGGCGAATATCTCGATGCAATCGAGGAATGCAAGCCAGCCGTCAATGTCGCTGCCTTAGTCGGACACGCTGCAACTCGCTTCTACGTAATGGGTGAACGTGCCGTTGAGGAAGCACCAACTGCTGAGGACATCACCCAAATTGCGAAGCTCGCTGGGCGCTCCGTACAGGAGGGCGCGGTCGGATTTTCGGTAAACCGCCTCAAAGCCCACAGGCTGCCGGACGGACGCTGTATTCCCGGCACCTTTGCGCCGGAGGAAGAACTCGTCGCAATTGCCAAAGAAGTCGGCGCTGCCGGCGGCATTATGCAAAGCGTTATCGAAGCGCATCCACTCGATGAAGAAATGGGCTTAATGCGCAAGCAGTTGGAAGCAGCTGGTACCCACATGCTGTTTAGCGCACCGTGGCTGCCTGGCGAAAATGGCGCAAGTGCTTATCAACCCGCTATCGACTCGATGCGTTCAGCGGGTCTCGACATCACCGGCACTACGCAACCCCGCGCTGCCGGATTTTTATCAGGCCTGAATACTTTCATCCTGTTCAGCCTACGTTCCGAAAGTGAAAACTGGCGCAAATTACAGCGCACCCCGGTCCCGGAAAGGCTGGCTTTAATCAAAGACGCTGCTTTCCGCGAACAACTTATCCAAGATGGCAAAGCAATGGAGCTAGCCGAACACATCGGTCAAACCTTGTCTTCGGCAAAGTATGGGTTGCCCTGCAAAAAAACTTTCTGGATGGGCAACGCAGATCGACCTAACTATGCACATCAGCCGGACCAATCATTAGCGCATCTGGCGGAGGCAGCAGGGGAACATCCGGTAGAAACCTGGTTGCGCTTACAGCTTGAATCCGAAGGCCAAGGGTTTTTCCATGTTCGTTTTGTAAACGAAGACTTAAGCGTGCTGCCGAACTATATGGGCGCGGACTGGGTCGTGCCCGGCGTCGGCGATGCAGGCGCACACGTCAGTCTGATTATGGATGCAGGCTGGACGAGCTTTTTCATATCGCACTGGCACCGAGACACCGGCACCTATTCGCTTGAAGAAACCATCCATATGCTAACCGCCAAGCAAAACCGCGTACTGGGACTGCCAGATCGCGGCTCGTTGGTCATTGGCAATAAAGCGGATATCAACGTGCTGGATATCAATCGCTTGGAAGAGCGCCAGCCACAACGCGTGGAAGATTTTCCTGGTAACGCACCAAGGCTAATTCAGCGCGGCGTCGGCTATCTCCAAACGCTGGTGAATGGCCAGGTCATCCTGGAGAACGATGAACTAACAGGAACCCGCAGCGGCATGATGCTGCGCAATTCGCAGACCTAGCATCGCGTCAATATTGGCATCGTGCAGAAAACAGTGCGGCGTTAATCGATGTGTCGCCAGAAATATCTCACCTTGCCTTGCTACCGGCAATAATAAAGCTGAGCCTTCGTAGCGCGCATCCTCGTTATCGAAAGGAACGAGGATGCGCTTATGACGGCAGGCCGAATAACATCCGTACCCTCTGTTTTCACTTTAAGATCAGGGGACACTGAAGATTCTTACCTTGTGCATGCTAACGAATCTAACAACGGGTGAGTCGTTAATAACAAATCCGGGACCCCGTTAGCCCGCTATTGCAGCGAGCAGAAGCGTCCCACGACAGGTTCATACCTGGACTGTCCCAGCAACGGCTATGCAATCCCTTTTGGTCTGCGACCTCGCGCACGCCGCAGCTCTCGCTTTGATGTTGAACAATAGGGGATCTTTAGCAGATCACAGTGTACGAGTGGGTTAACACTAATGAGACAGGCGCTAAAAGCGTGTTGATGGGACAGGTCGCGCTCCGAGACCAATGCTCTCCGACTGCGACTGAACTGATCCGTCTTTAACCTGTTCGCGACCAGCGAATAGTTTTGCTGATCAAACGACAACCTGGGCTTTTTCCAATCTTAAGCGACGCCTGCAGTTGCAATCGCTACCAGGTATCCACATAGGGATACTTCTTCTCAGTGCGATGCGGTGTAGGCGGCAGTCGTTTTAGACTTGCAGCTATCCAAGAGCGGGTTTCCGCCGGATCAATGACATCATCAATGCCGCCACCGGCTGCCGCATTGACTGCTTTAGCCGAGTCGTAAGCTCGATCGACGCGCTTGTTAAATTCGTCGGCGCGCTCTTGAGGATCTTCAATCGCCATCAGCTCTTTGCGATAACCAAGCTTGACCGATCCTTCTATGTTCATTCCAGCAAACTCAGCTGTTGGCCAGGCAACCGTAAAAAAGCCTACCAATGCGCTGGCGCCACACATAGCCTGAACGCCAAGCCCGTACGCCTTGCGCACAACAACGCCAAACAACGGCGTTGTTAGATTAGCACCGGCGTTGAACATGCGCACGCAGTGGCGCACTAATGCAGTCGCCTCGACATCAGGACCGACCATCATACCCGGGCAGTCCATAAGGCTGAGAATCGGAATATCGAACGCATCGCAAAGCTGAATAAAGCGCGTCCCCTTATCCGCACCGTCAGAATCGATAGCACCCGCTAAGTGATGCGGGTTGTTAGCAATTACGCCCATAGGCCGCCCTTCCACGCGTATGAAACAGGTGATAACGCCAACACCAAAACCTTCACGGATTTCCAGGACGGAATCTTCGTCCGCAATCGTCGCAATCACTTCGCGCATATCGTAAAGACGCAGGCGATTTTCCGGCACGATATGACGCAATCTCCGTTGATCTGGTGCTTCCCAGCTGTCTACGGAACCCTGGAAATACGACAGGTACTGCTTTGCTACCTGGACGGCTTCCGCTTCATCTTCAACCAAGATATCGACCACACCGTTGGGCACCTGGAACGACATAGGGCCCACTTCTTCCGGCGTGTAAATGCCTAAACCACCCCCTTCGATCATGGCCGGTCCGCCCATCGCAATCGTAGAATCCTGCGTGGCTATGATTACATCGCAACACGCCAACAGTGCGGTATTGCCCGCAAAACAGCGTCCATGGTTAACGCCGATCATAGGCACTGCGCCAGAGAGCTTTGAAAACTGAGTGAACGTATGCGTATCAAACGCAACCGCAGGGCCGGTTGAATCATCACCAGGACGACCGCCACCGCCCTCGCCAAACAGCACGATCGGCATACGAAAGCGCAGCGCTAACTCAAACATACGATCCTGTTTGTAGTGGTTACGAGAACCTTGCGTGCCTGCCAGTACTGTGTAGTCATAGTGCACCACCATGGCACGCGCTGCTTCCTCGCCAAACAAATCCGCGTTGATGGTGCCAGTTCCGGCCACGACGCCATCACCCGGTGTGCGCTCGCGGAGCGTCGCCATGTCTTGGCGCTTATGCTGCCGCGCAACAATCAACGGCCAATATTCTTTAAACGAACCCGCATCCATCAATTCGGCAATGTTTTCGCGCGGCATTCGACCACCGCGCGCATGGCGCTTAGCAACCGCCTCTGGACGATTTTCATCGAGGGTGAAGGCGTGACGATCGTAGTTCTCCTGCAGGTCGCCACGGATGTTATCCAGGTCGACCGTTTCGGATTCGGTCGCCGCGCCGCCGGTCACCTCTGCTTGTTCAACAAAGACAATCGGATACGCTTCGCGCACCACATCGCCTGCGGCCATAGTCACCTGACGCACGATGCCATCATGATCAGCGGCAATTACGTGCTCCATCTTCATGGCTTCGACTACGGCTAATTGTTGCCCAGCACGCACCTCATCGCCAGCCACCACATCAATGCTAACAATCGTGCCTTGAATCGGTGAACTCACTGCTGTGGAACCGTTTGGACCCACGATGGTCGGCGCAGCTTCCGCTGCGGCGGTCTGGCGTGATTTTACTTCCGCGTCGTGCGCAAATAACGCTAACGGGTCTGATGTATCAACTTTTGCTCCGGCGAAACCCTCGCCTGTGGGGCTAGCATCAGCACTGAAAAAACGCTTACGCGCTTCGGCAGGCGCGGCCAGCGCGGCCATATTTGCGTCCACCCAACGGGTGTGAATGTCGCCCTCTGCAAAATCGGCATGACTGATTAAATTGATGAGAAATTCTGTATTGGTACTGACCCCTTCAATCCGAAACTCAGCCAGCGCTCTGAGCGTTTTTGCGCAAACAGCAGCAAAATTCCTGGCTTTATGCGCAACGATCACTTTAGCCAACAGCGAATCAAAAGCGGTAGAAGTTTGATAACCAACATAGCCAAAGCCATCGACCCTAACCCCGGGGCCGCTGGGTGGTTCATAAGCGCTGAGCGTACCAGAACCCGGCAACACACTACCGTCAGCGCGCAGGGTCTCCATATTGACGCGTGCCTGGATGGCAAAACCGCGGGGTTGTACCGGCTCACTTAAACCCAGCGATTCAAGGGTGGCGCCCATTGCTACTTGAATCTGACTTTGTACCAAGTCGAATCCGGTGACTTCTTCGGTGACGGTATGCTCGACTTGTAGGCGGGCATTGGCCTCGATAAAGACAAACTCCGGTAGATTGCCAGATGCGTTCACCAGGAATTCGAACGTGCCGAGACTCTGATAGCCTTCCTGTTTGGCAAACGTCATGGCCGCTTCGATAATGCGGCTGCGGAGTGCGTCATCTAGAGCCGGTGCAGGTGCGATTTCCACTACTTTTTGATTGCGCCGTTGAGCGGAACACTCGCGTTCACCTAAATTGCTAACCGCGCCGATCTCGTCGCCGATGATTTGAATTTCGACATGTCGAGCCCTCGGCATGAACACTTCGACGTATACATCGGCAATCCCAAACGCAGCCTTAGCCTCAGACTGACACCGCTGAAAGGCAGCTTCTAACTCAGCCTTATCCGTTACGGCGCGAGTGCCGCGCCCTCCTCCACCAGCCAGTGCTTTGATCATAATGCCGTCCGGGTGCGCATCAAAAAAGGCCTGCGCCTCGGCCAACGTCACCGCGCGGTCAAGACCAGGCATCACCGGTACGCCGGCAGCTATAGCCGCGGCACGCGCCCGAGCCTTATCTCCAAACAAGCTCAAATGTGCGGCGCTGGGGCCAATGAACTTTATACCTGCCTCCGCACACTGCTGCGCAAATGCTTCCTGCTCAGAAAGAAAACCATAACCCGGATGAATCGCGTCGCAGTTCGCCTGTTTGGCCGCCGCGATGACACCCTCCATATTCAAATAGGCGGCAGCACCGACGCCTTCTAACCGAATTGATTCGTCTGCTATCTGAACGTGAAGACTGAGGGCGTCGTCATCGGCGTAGACTGCGACAGTACGCAGGCCCAGATCCTGCGCGGCTCGTGTAATACGAATCGCTATTTCACCTCGGTTTGCTATCAAAATGCTGTTAAAACTCATGGTTTCGCTTCCGTATGGTTATTTTTCAATGCTGCTAGTAATGGCCAAGGGTGCCAGTGACCCTGGCTTCTACTAACGCGTTATATTCGTTTTCTGAAATGCCGAGCTCGGTCATCAACACTTCGCGACTGTGCTCCCCGACTCGAGGCGACGGACGCAAGGCCAGCGGTACCGAAGCAGAGAAGTGCCATGGCTCGCTAGGCAGCAAGGACGACCCTGCCTCGGGGTGATCGACGCGCTTAATAAAGCCACTTTGGCAGAGCGAATTTTGCGTATCAGTGTACAGCTCAAGCAAAGGCATCACTCTAGCGGCGGGTATGCCAGCCTGACACAAGCGGTTTTCCAAGTCGTGGGCATCCCGATTCTGGCACCATTCCGCGAGCAAGGCTTCGAGCTGATCCTCGTGTTGCTTCCGATAGTGTGCCTCACCCCATATTTTTTCTGTCAGTTCGCCGCCAACGATCTGTGCCAGAGCCTGCCACTGCGCATCAGTCTCAACCGCGAGAGCCAACCACTGCTCTTGCTGACACTGGAAATGATTATGAGGTGCCATGCGCGGATGCCGATTACCAACTGGGCCAGGGACTTCGCCGGTAAGCTGATATTCGATTATCGCGTCTCCGCAAACTGTGGTCACGGCTTCCATCATCGCGAGGTCTACCCGCTGGGCCTCGCCGGTTCGGTCGCGTTGATGTAGTGCTGCCATTACCCCTGCAGCCGCCATATACCCCGACAATGGGTCCGGATATAAGCCCGCCGTATTCATACCCGGGTCACCGGCATAGCCATGCAAAGACGAGAACCCCGACATCGGCTCTGTGCTGGCCCCATTCGCCGGATAAGCGCTATACGGCCCAGTCGTGCCGTAACCAGATATCGACGCCCAAATCATGCCTGGACGCAGTTCTTGCAATTTTTCCAAGGTAACGCCCCAGGAAGGCATAACGCTAGCGCGGAAGTTATCGAGCAACACATCAAATTGAGGCAGCAGACGCCAAAACAAATCCATCCCTCGAGGATCTTTCAAATTAAGCGTGACCTCGCGCTTGTTGAGATTGACCGAGTTATATAAAGAAGATGTATTTAATGGATGCTGTTCGCGAGTAGGGTCAAACACACCCGCAGGTACTTCGTTGCGAACACGCCGCCAGACATCCGGGCGCTGCAAACCGCCGAGTTGAATCACGTCTGCACCCAGCAAAGAAAAAATCTCGGAACCAAACGTGCCGGACCAGGCTTGGCCCAAACTCAGGACCCGCACGCCGGCCAACGGACCCGCCCCTTTGGCGGTGCCTTTAATGGCGCGGGTAGACGCTTTACCCGATTTTTGATTGGCCAAGGGCGCAGCGTCAAACTGGGACGGCGCGTCGAAAGTGACTTGCCGCGTGTTCACTGCGGGGGCCGATCGACGCAGTTTCCAAGGCGTTGGCGAAAGTTTAAAGGGCGCGCCGGCAGTGGTAATCGACTTGCCAGCGACGGTAGTCTCCGCCAGATATTCGCGGGCTTGGTATTGTGAATCCACCAGCAAATCCGTCGTGTCTTGCATGACACCAACCACGCAGCGCAGATCAGCCAGCTTAGCAAACACCTCCCAACGGTTCATATTAGGCAATGTCTCGGCCACACCCTGAAACACGCCGCGCAAATCGCGGCCGTGACGGCCACTGTCAGAAATCAAATCCGGTTGGCGGGCGATTTCCGGTAATCCCAAGAAATCCATCGCCTCCGTCCAATTATGAAAATCGCCAATCGCTAAGTGCATGCGCCCATCCCGCGCATCCCATAAAGGGCTTGGCGCACCGCGTGGCCGCCATCCGGCCGGCCCATGCGAGTCGTCCATACCCGCGTAAATGGACATAACGCCCCAGGGGTGTACTGTGTGGGCGAAAGCTTCTACTTCGCTGACATCAACGCGCTCGGGCTCGGTCGCATCGGCACGGCGCAGCAGGGCCGCCGAAGCGGCAATGAATCCCGCAATGCCGCCCACATAACCCACTTGATGACGCGGCATTTGCAAAGGCGGTTCGTCACGCAAGCGATTGATATACGACCAGCCCGTGCGCGCGCTGGTGGTTAAGTGATTGCCGGGCAGGCCAGCCAGCGGGCCAGTCGCGCCATGCGGCGTCACCACCAATATCACGCCATCCGCTCGCAGCCAGGGGGTCACCGCAGCGGCCGTATCGAGTTGCGTACAAATCACCACATCGGCCTCAGCGACCAAAGGCTGCAGATCCGCCAGCGTAACAAACGCCGTGGAACGCTTGTTCCAATTCACATAAGCATGCACCGGACTCGCGTCTTCTGCGTTGGCATCAGCGCGCTTAGAAAAAGGCGGCTCATGCCGAAGGCAATGGCCCTCGGGTGGCTCAGCAAGCAACACATCAGCGCCAAAGTCGCCGAAAAAACGTGCAGCAAACGCGCCCGAAAGACGCTCGGAAAGGTCCAATACGTTTAAACCCTGAAATGCGCTCTTAGACTGGCTCAACGCCCCTCCCTACCTTCTAATGACAAGGCGCGAACCGGCAGCCGCAAAAAATTGATTCCCATATACAAATCCCCCATACGCTAATAATTCCAGAAGCGGCGGAATGACTCAAATGCGTTGGATAAGATGAATGAGGAAAAAACAGCGACAACACCAAGACGTACCCAAAAAAATCGGAAAAGAATCACGGGCAAGCGATGTTGCCGGGATCAAGGACCAGCAAGAAGCGAAGGGCTAAAGGGCTAAAGGGCCAAAGGGCCAAAGCGCGAGAGGCAGAGGAATAGAGAAAAACTAAGTGAATTAATAAGCAGATCGAATCGACAAGCTGACGACCTAGGTAAAAGCAAAGGCAAGGAAAACCGATTCAAATCGCACCCAGCCCCGCCAATCAACGCTAGCGCCGCTCGCGCTAAACTGGACTCACTGACTCACCCGGAAAGCCCGCTTCCGAAAAACTACGCGGCTCTCAAAGTACAACCGCCTCGGGCGAAATCCAATAAACCAAACGCAGGCCAGCGATAAGGGCAGACACCCTTATCGGTGCGTACTCATTTTTCTGCTTACTAATGAATGGTAGCCAACCGACCTTACCTCGGTAACCGGAGGTTGCTCCGCGGCAATTTTAAATGCTAGGCCATTACTCGACAGCAATCTCCAATCCACGCCGAATCAACAACGCATCGGTTGTCGGCTCACGACCACCAAATGCGACGTAAGATTCCATAGGATCCCGTGAGTTTCCCTTTGACAAAATTTCGTCACGGAAGCGCTGTCCGTTTTCTAACTGCAAGCTGCCCCGACTCTGCACAATGGCATAAGCATCCGCTGCCAGTATTTCGCTCCACATGTATGCGTAGTAACCCGCGGAATAACCCCCGCCCATAGAGTGCGAAAAATAAGTCGACTTATAGCGTGGCGGAACGGCCGCCAAATCTACGCCATGTTTTGCTAAAGCCGCCGCCTCGAAAGCGTTAACGTCCTGTAGCGGCTGATCAGCGCTCAACGAATGCCACTCCATATCCAGCAATGCGGCAGACAAATATTCCAGCGTATCGAAACCTTGGTTAAAGCTGCGCGACGCAATCGTCTTTGCCAACAGTTCTGCCGGGATCGGCTCGCCGGTTTCGAAATGTTTCGCATAATTCGCGATCACGTCAGGGTGCCCGGCCCAGTCCTCCTGAAACGTAGATGGAAACTCTACGAAGTCACGCGGCACCGCCGTACCTGCTAAAGACGGATACGTTACGTTAGAGAATATGCCATGCACGCCATGTCCTAACTCATGGAACATCGTGGTCACATGGTCATAGCTCACCAGCGTTGGCTGTCCATCCGGTGCCTTAGGAATATTCATCACATTGACGACTACTGGCTTTTGTCCGGTCAGATGCGATTGACCCACAAAGGAACTCATCCACGCGCCACCACGCTTACCTTCACGCGCAAAGTAATCCGCATAAAAAATAGCGATGCTGGATCCATCCTTATCAAACACTTCGTACGCCGCCACATCCGGGTGATAAGTTGGCAAGTCGGGCAGCGGTTTAAAGGTGATACCAAACAGTCGGTTGAAGGTATAAAACACACCATCCTGCAGGACGCGGTTAAATTCGAAGTACTGCTTCACTTCGCTTTCGTCGAGGTCAAATTTAGCCTGACGCACATACTCCGCGTAATACTCCCAGTCCCAAGGCTGCAACTCGAAATTTCCACCCTGCTGCGCAATCATTTGTTGGATTGCTGCTGCTTCTCGCTTGGTATTGGTCACGACCGCCGGTGCCATACTGCCCAACATGTTGAAGACCGCCTCTGGCGTTTTCGCCATCTGCGCTTCTAAGCCATAGCTGGCCCAGTTGTCGTACCCCAACAGTTTTGCGCGCTCAGCACGCAGTTGCGCCAAACGCGAGACCAGCGACCGGTTATCATAGTCGCCGCTTTGGGCGCGATTCGCAGAAGCTTCCCAAAGCCGCTGACGCAACTCGCGATTGTGCAGCTGAGCCAACATTGGTTGGCGCGTTGTATTCGTAATATCGAGCAGGAATTTGCCAGTATGGCCTGACTCCTCAGCAGCTTCTGCTGCAGCGGTGATTTGCGCTGCAGACAGACCTTCAAGTTCTTCTTTGGTTTCCACTAAAACCGCGATGTTCTCGGTTTCGGCCAATAGGTTCTGCGAGAACTGATTGGTCAACGTAGAGTGTTCTTCGTTTAGCCCACGAATCGCGACTTTCTGTTCTTCAGTTAACTGCGCGCCGGCACGAACAAAGTCCTCGTAATACTCTTCGATCAGCCGCACCGCCTCGCTGTTTAACTGCAGCTCGTTACGCTGCTCGTAAAGGCTCTTAACCCGGGCGAACAATGCAGGGTTTAAATTGATGTTGTCCCGATGAGCCGCCATTTTTGGTGCTAATTCGGCCTGTATTTTGCGACGCTCTGGGTTAGAACTCGAACCGGCCAGGTTGTAAAAAATTTGTGCGGCTCGATTCAGCAATACACCGCTCCGTTCCATCGCGACAAGCGTGTTCTCAAAACTTGGCGGCTCAGGATTGTTAGCGATTGCCAGCACTTCGTTCATTTGCTGTTCCATTCCTGCAGTAATGGCGGGCAGGAAGTGCTCGTCTTTTATGGCGTTAAAATCGGGCGCTTCATATTGGAGTGCGCTCTTGGCAAATAACGGGTTTGTTGCATTCACTTCAGATACCGTAGTTGTGTTGAGTTGGGTGTCGGTTTGCGGCGGTGCTGTATTGTCCGCGCAGGCGCTGAGCCCAAGCGCAGCACCGACGGTGACCACAATGAGTAATTGACGCATGGAAATCTCCTTTAGGTCAGTTTTACAGCACATCTCGTTGCTTTAGTTTTAAAAAGTTAATTGGCTACTTGGCCGCATGCTCTTCAGCGGCTTGCAAAAGTCTGATTAAGTTACCGCCCCAGATTTTCGCGAGATCTGACTCGGAATAACCTTCTTTTATAAGCCGTTCAGTAAGATGCGGCATCGCTGCAATATCGTTAAATTCTGCTACGCCACCGCCCCCATCAAAATCACCGCTAACGCCAACATGGTCAGGACCGATGAGTTTCAGCACGTATAAAAAATGATCAATGTAACTTTGGAAACTGGCAAGCTGACGCGGAAACTTGCGATCAATTTCGCGACGCTCTGCGTCTAACTCTGCCGCAATCGCATCCGTCATTTTGGTAACGGCGTTACTTTTTGCACGAAGCGCATTCAATGCCTCTGTTCGCCGCGGATTTTCTGGTAGCTTGGTTAAGTATCCGCCAAACGCATTCATTTGAATAACGCCGCCGGTCTCCGCCAGCTTTAACAAGATGTCGTCAGGCACATTGCGTGCATGATTGTAAATGCTATTAGCACCGGAGTGGGATAGAACGATCGGGGTCGCGGAAAGCTCCATCATTTGCCTGACCAGGTCATCATGGGCGTGAGAGCCATCCAAAATCATACCTAAGCGATTGGCCTCTTTGACCAGTTCTATGCCAAGCGGCGAAAGACCCTGCCATTTTTGCCCGCCGAGATCAGTCGCGCTATCGCCAAACTGATTGTTAGCAAAGTGCACAGGACCCAGCATGCGCACACCTAAATCGTAGAACGTTTTGATAAGAGACAGGTCTTCACCCAATGGATAAGCATTCTCGATACTTAAATAGACAATACGTTTGCCCGCCGCGTGGATACGCGGTCCATCGGCAGCAGTGGTCGCCAGTTCGAATACGTCTGGATAAGCAGCGACCATCTTGTGCACGGCCAATGCGCGCATAACCGCGATATCGCGAACAGTTTGAAAAGCTTTCTGATTTATCGGACCCTGGCGCGAAAAAATGACCCAGAAACCGCCATCCAAGCCACCCTCCTGCATGCGAGGAAAATCGACTTGGGAATTGTCTTCGATAACGTTGTAGCGCTGCATAATGTCAAAGTCAGGATCAATGAGCTTGACCGGCGTATCCAAATGGGAATCTAAAACCATGATGCGTTCGTGCAACTCGCGGTTTGCATCAGCGGCAGCGGGGTAGCTGATTAACGAGCCCAAGAGCAAAATGACTAGGACGCTTTTATGCACTGTTTATCTCCTGATCAGGTGCGACAACTCTAGGTCGCAGCGACTTTGGTTCTGGCCATAATCCTATCTTAGTTCGAGCGCTGTCGTAGAGCTCAATTTAGGCATCAACTTAGACTGCGCCAGCTCACGCACAACATGTGCCATAACAGGGAACCGGAACAGCCGTGGGTACTTATTTGAAACTCGGCAAACTTACGATGTGCTCCATACGCGTTAATACTTGCAAGCCGATGAGCAAACAAAACCTGAGCCAACGCCGGTAACCAATCCTCGGAAAATTAAAAAAGGAACATTTCTAAACATCCGAAGAAAAAATTAAAGCGCGCGATCGCACAAACCCCACGCAATGGAAAAATCGCCGCAAGCAAAAAACCTTGGTAATCTCGTCCACCACCGCTATACAGAGGCCGATATGTCGCTACTACGCCTACTCATCTTTATCCCGCTCCAGATCCTGTTTGTTCCAATGGCTATACTTGGCGTTATCCTCGTCAGCTACCGGCAAATAAAGGTAAGCAAGACACTCGGCGTTTCACAAACGGCCATAGAAGTCTTGAACGGACGCTGGACGATGCACATTTTCGGCATACGCGAAGACGAGGCAACTGACAAACTCGCGAACACGCTCGCCAATACGTCTGTTATCGGATTATGGCTAACCCTGGCCCCGCTCTGGTTAACCGCGAAATTGACCGGCGGGTTATTTCTGTATCCGCGCATTCCCGATGCAGGCGATGAAGACCTTCGCGACCTCATAGTTGCACGAACCCTTTACATCGATCGCTTAATCGAAAATGCGATGGACAGGGTAGAGCAAGTGGTTTTCTTGGGTGCAGGCTATGACACTCGAGCCTACGGCAAACTAGCCCGCGAAAACGCCACATTTTTTGAACTTGATCAGATTGCTGTTCAGACTCACAAACGACAAGCCTTAGCCGATGCAGGCATCAGCAGCGAGCAGGTCAGATTTGTGCCCGTCGACTTCAGCAACGACGACGCATTTAGCAAATTGGCCGAAGCAGGCTACGACCCAGACAAAAGGACTCTGTTTCTATGGGAAGGCGTGACCTTGTATTTGAGAGAAGCAGACGTGCGCAAAACCATCCAAGAAGTCCGCAGACATTCACCGGCAGGCAGCGTATTCATCGCAGACCTATATAGCGAAACCTTCGTGAAGAAACTGGGCCGCAGCGGCGGCGCGAAGAAATTATTGGAATATACGAATGAAGGCCTCGCCTTCGGTCTACCGATGGCGGCAGACTACGAAAAAAACCTTAGCGATTTTATCGAAAGCGAATCAATGTCTGTTGGGGACACCTGCTTTATGGGCGAAAATAGCAGCAAGGGACCGTATATGGTGATTGTGGAAGTGAAACAAGAGTCGGCCATCTCTTAGTAGCCAAGATACCTTTAGCAGAGCGCATCCGCATTTCGCACCTTTTCATATTCAAAGGATGTCCATCAGGCGAATGGTCGCACAGGATTCGCGAATGCCTAGCCAAATTAATGCTCAACGTGTCATCAAGGCGTGAGGCTGATCAGCCAGCATCGAGTAGAGAGAATACGGGGAAAGACGCGCCCTACTCAACTAAAGGAATGCCACCCGGAATAGATGCACCGACAACCTTCCACCCCGCGTTGGTCATACTCAAGGTATAGACCACTTTCGTAGTACTCATGAGCGAGTCATCTTTTCGATAGCGATTAAATTCCACCAGCGCCATAGCGGACTTTTTGCCTTCATATAGCACAGATACGTTAATCGGTTTGGTATACGCCCAACCTGTGGCTTTAATGACTTTGTAGTCAAAAACCTTTTCAGAGGCATTGTTAATCACTCTGACTTTTCCATCATTGATGAAGACTGCCGGGAACGTAAAACTCTGTTCTGGATTCTGCTCTAGGGTTGTCGTGTTAAAAAGCTCAAAGAACTCAGCTATGAAAGCCTCCACTGATGATGCTTCATGGTGCCCTGCATAAGCAGCTGAGGAGAGGCCAGCTAATACCGCCATGAGGAGAGACCGCAGTTTCATCACCTGATCCTTTTTTATTGCATTTATTTAAATCAAAACCGCAACAATCCCAGCACAGATCACTCAGCCGGCTGAAGCTACTCCGCCGGCACAATGGCGATGCATTCCATCTCTATTGCCGCACCAAGCGCTAAACCGTCGGCACCCAGCGCACTTCTAGCCGGGTACGGCGGCTTAAAATAACTCATATATACCGTATTGAAGTCTGCCCACTCATCAATATCGTCTAACATCACAAGGCACTTAACAACATGGCTGAGATTTAAATCCAAACTGCCTAAATGGCTTTGTAGTTGCCTAAAGATCGAATGAGTCTCTGCAGCAATACCCCCATCAACCAAAGTGCCTTTTACATCAATCCCAACCATGCCTGACAAGTACAGTGTATTTCCCGCGAGCACCGCATCAGAGGAAGGGGATTGATTCTTCACCGTTAAATCTGAGCTCATGAAGATTCCTGAACCGCTCTCGGCCACATTCATCTGTGTGGCGTCTTTTTCTTCATGATGACCGGCATTTGCAGGATTTACGAAAAGAATTAGTGGAAGAATGTGGAAAATATTAAATTTCATTTCTATGCCTTGTTCGGAACGTGATGATTATAAGGTGCTTTGATGAGCATGAACCGTTAAATAGTTCCTGCGCAATTGCAACATCCGCAGGATATTCCTTACCACCGTCTGATGCCCAAAACTTATTCATAGCCGCTACAACCGCCGCCGAATTAGAGCTTTGCATATGATAAAAGCCATGGTGGGGCCTCTTTCACTGTGATCGTCTGCAGCAGGGCTACTACTCGCTTTCAAAATATCAATGTTTAATGAGTTTGAAAGTGAGGTAAGAAGAGTCATAACGCTACCGTAGACAAATGAATGCAAATGCGGATGCACGGCAATTCAATCGCAAAAATGCTCCGGGTATTACTATAAAAGAACAGCCAAGTACCACCGCGATCGGAGACCGGAGACCGGAGACCGGAGACCGGAGACCGGAGACCGAGAAAATATGGCGCGTTACTATAGACTTGCGCGGACTTCGCATAAAAACGCAAGAAACCAAATGCTTTAAGGGATAGCCAGAATGACAGCACTGAAATTAAGCTGGGGACACATCAACATCAATGTGAGCGATCTCGACAGATCAATTGCGTTTTACAAAAAGTTGGGATTCAGTCTCCTCATCCCTGGCGTGCCCTATCTTGGTATCAGGAAGGACTCACGTTCTGAGATCCCAGCCGAACAACGCAATGCATTGGGTGTCCCATCAGGCACAACAGCTCGCGCCTGCATCATGCAACTTGATCACAGTTTTCCGAAAATCGATTTGACTGAATACGCAAAGGATTCTCCTCAGGCGGCGGCCTTCAATGACGACCTGGGTATTGTTCGTATCTGCCTTAGTACACAGAACGTTGCACAGGATTACGAGCATCTAAAAAGCGCTGGGGTGGAATTCCTGTCGGAACCAACGGGAGGTGTCGGGGGGCTTGCAGATATCGCTATCTGTCGTGACCCAGACGGAACATTAATCGAATTGATCGAAATACACCTCGAAAAGTGGCGCTAGACTTGAGGCTCACAGAATGCTTCGTATCAGCGGGTCGGCAGTTTGACTTCGAGGAGGGAAAAATAAAATAGAGGATGGCTCCGCCTGCTGGGCTCGAACCA
>MDTB01172977.1_pt1 | contig 23689 bp, 24 predicted proteins | sample 811161 | NCBI WGS metagenome assembly MDTB01 (sample SAMN05326650, study PRJNA326480) | marine metagenome | isolation source: seawater | place: Mediterranean Sea | collected 2009
TATATTTCATTATTTGGAGATGGAACTCCGAAGAGACAATTTATGCATGCAAAAGATTTGGCAAAAATAATTAAACTTTCTATTGATAATAAAATTACAGAAAATTTTAATGTTGCGACTAACGAAAATTATTCAGTTAAGAAGATCGCACAAATAGCACTTAAAGCATGCAACTTTAAAGAAGCTAAAATTTTTTTTGATAGAAATATGCCAAACGGTCAAATGAGAAAAGATATAGATACCTCAAAATTGAAAAAATTATTCCCAAAATTTAAACCTACTAAATTAATAGATGGAATTAAACAAGTGTATACAAATAGAAATAAATTAAATAATGTCTAATGTAGTTCTTTTTGGTGGAAGTGGTTTTTTTGGACCAGTGATTTTAAAAAAGAACAAAGAAATTATTTCGATTGGAAGAACATCTCCTCCAAGAGAAATTACAAATAAGCACATTCATCTAAATGATTTAGATAATTTAAGTATCTTAGATAGTATAGACTTTGATAAAGTAATTTTTCTTATAGGAAGTTCCAATCATCATGAAATAAATAATAAAACAACCATGGGAATAGACTTTAATGTTTATCCTATTCAAAAAATTCTTAACTATCTTAAAAATAGAAAAATTAAAAAATTTATATGTTTTACTACTATTTTGTTATACGACCAATTTAAGATGAAACTTCCTGTAGGCGAGGATCAAGAAATCAATCCATATGTAAATAAATATATTTTTAGCAAGTATTTATCAGAGCAAATCGTAAAATTTTATTCAAAAGATGTTCCATCTATAATTGTAAGATTAAGTAATATCTATGGATATACCAAATTAAGAAGACCAGACTTAGTGCCAACAATTATGCAGGATATATTTGAGAGAGAAAGTGTTAAAATATGGAGTAACAAGCCAGAGAGAGATTTTATATTTACCGAAGATGCTGCTGATGCAGTTCTAAAACTTATAGACTCAGATTTTGTGGGAACAATTAATCTTGGTAGTGGAAAAAAACATTCATTACTTGAAATGACCAATATAATTCAAAAAATAAGTGGAAAAAGAATATTATCTGAGAACAAAAATGTAAGTGGTCCGATGAAGTTTACAACTGATATCAGCAAATTACAAAAAGTAATTAATTGGCAACCAAAATTTTCTTTAAAAACTGGTTTGGAAAAAACATATAATGTTATGAAAGAATATTATCAAAAAAAATAATGATTTTACAAAAGATGATTAAAATTTCTCATAATATCTAAATGGGTCTATAATATTTACTTTCTTTTGTTTTAATTTTTTAAAGATATTAAGAAATATTTTACCATATGAAAGAAAAATAATTGTTTTATAGTTTTTTAGGTTCTTTAAACTTTTATAGTTATTTTTTTCGTTTATGAATGGGTCGAAATATTGAGTTTTTTTAAATTTTTTTTTTATTTGTTCAAAAATTTCAAGGTTTAAGGAATTTCTTAAATCTGCTACTCCATATTTATAACTAAGTCCAACTAAAAGTATATTTGAATTTTTTTTAATTTTTTTTCTTTTCACATTAAAATAAAATTTTTGTAAGACGAAGTTTTTCATATTATTATTTACTGTTCTGCCAGCTAGCGCTACTCTCATTTTAAACTTATTTTTTGAAGCAATATAAGAGAGATAATATGGATCAACTGGCAAACAGTGACCCCCGACTAAACCAGGCTTAAATTTTAAAAAATTCCATTTGCTTGATGCAAGCCTTATAACTTCGTTAAAATTTAAATTCATTTTATCAGAAAGAACCAAAAGTTCATTATATAGGGCAATATTTAAATCCCTTTGAGTATTTTCAATAGCTTTTGCGGTCTCAGCCTCCGGAATATTTTTTGTAAATATAATTTTTTTTGAAATGAGATCATAAATCTTTTTTATCCTATTTAAAATGTCTATATCATTAGTATTAATTGCAAAAACTTTTTTTATATTTTTAAGTTTCTTTGAATTATCACCAGGATTAATTCTTTCTGGGCTATAACAAGTAAAAAAGTCTTTGTTATTATCTAATTTTACTTTTAATGACAACTTTTTTGAAAATTTTTCTGTTATTCCAGGATAAACTGTAGATTCTAACACAATAATATCTCCACCTTTAATGACCTTTGCTAATAAAGATACACTTTTATCAATAAATCTTAAGTCCGGAATATTATTTTTAGTGATTGGGGTGGGCACACAAACTATAAAAAAATTACAATCTTTTATTTCTTTGTAATTGTTTGTAAAAGAAATTTTTTTTTTTAAAAAATCTTTTTTTGAAAATTCATTATTTGTGTCTATTTTTCTCTTTAAGTTGAACAATCTTCTTTTGTTAATATCATAGCCTATAGTATTAAACTTTTTTGAAATTGCTAACGCTACTGGAAGACCTACATAGCCAAGACCTATGACACAAATATTTTCCACAAAATTACTTATACTTTTTTTTATTAAAATTGATATATATAATTTGATGAAAATATTAATTACTGGGGCTGCAGGTTTTATTGGATATAATTTTTCAAAATATTTATTAGATAAAACGAATTACAAAATTATTGGCGTAGATAATATTAACGATTATTACTCTATTAAGATAAAAAAAAAGAGATTAGAGATCTTAAAAAGATATAAAAATTTTTCTTTCTATAAAACAGACATCAAAAATAAACAAAATTTAAAAAAAGTTTTCAGTTCAAAAATAAAAATGGTTTTTCATTTAGCAGCACAGGCAGGGGTTAGATATTCATTGATAAATCCTAGATCATATATTGAAAGTAACACATTGGGTTTTTTCAATATCATTGAATTAGTTAAAGAAAAAAAAGTAAAAAAATTTTTTTACGCATCATCAAGCTCTGTTTATGGAGAGAGCACTAAATTTCCTTTGAAAGAAATTTACAAGATAAGCCCCAAAAATATTTATGGTTTAACAAAAAAAAATAATGAGGAGACAGCGGATATTTTTTTTCAGAATTCCAATATTAGTTGTGTGGGGTTAAGGTTTTTTACAGTTTTTGGTGAATGGGGGAGACCAGATATGCTTATTTATAAATATCTTCAATCAATTTACAATAAAAGAAAAAAATTTTATCTAAATAATTTTGGTGATCATACTCGAGATTTTACGTATATAGGTGATGTTTGTGAAATCATGTTTAAATTGATTAAGAAAAGAAAAAAACAAAATCACGAAGTATTTAATATTTGCTCAAATAAACCAATTAAGATAACAAAAATTTTGGAATTTATTAATTCAAATTTTGATAGAAAACCTAAAATATTTAAAAGAAAATTTCAACTTGCAGACGTAAAAAAGACTCATGGAGACAATAGTAAAATTAAATATTATGTTGCAAAAAAAAAATATATCAACATTCAAGTTGCGTTAGATAATACATCTCAATGGTTCCAAAATAATTGGAAATTATACTTTTAAATTTTTAAAAAAACTTTTGAATATTTCTTTACATTTATACTTTCACTGAAATTTTGTAAGTGTCTATTAATTAAATTTCTGTTACTTTTAAATTTGAATTTATTTTCTAAAATTTTTGATAAAATTATTTCTAATTCTGTGTCGTTATTATAAATAAGACCAAAATTTTTATTTTTTATTATTTCATTTATTCCACCATGACTTTGAGATGCTATCACTGGTATTCCTAAACTAAGAGCTTCTACTACACTATTAGGAAAACCCTCAAAGTCAGATGAATTGATAAAGTAATCAAAATTTTTTATCATAAATTTAATTCTTTCTGGAGGAACTTTACCTATAAATGTTATTTTTTTTTCTAAATTTAATGATTTTGTCAATTTTTTTAAATTCTCAAGCTCGGGTCCATTACCAACAATTTTGAAAATAAAATTATAATTAAATCTTGAAAAAATTTTTATTAAATTATCAATTCTTTTTTCCTTGCTTAATCTACATACTGTTCCAATACAAATATTAGAATCTAATTTTTTTCGCTTAATAAATTTGTCTAATTTTTTAAAAGATGGTGGATGAATAGTCTTAAATTTTAGATTATAATAATTATTGTAAGCTTCTGAAATATATTTCGAATTAGAAATACAATAATCTGCTTTGAAATATGTATATCGTATTAAAATTTTCATTATACATTTCTTTAAAAAATCAATAATCCCATAATATATCGAAAGTTCTTGAAAAGGTGTTCGCTCTACAATTATAAGTTTTATCTTAAGAGACCTAAGAAATAAAATAGATAAAATATTTGAATAATAAATATTTGATAAGAATACATTTTTTTTATTATAATCAATTAATTTAATCAATAGTTTTTTAATTTTAGGCATCGCAAGTATTGTTTTTGAAGAATTTATTTCGTACACAGAAATACCAATTTTAAGCAATTCTTTTTTATAATAACACTTGTTTAAGCAAATAACTGAAATACAAAATTTTTTTTTTGATAGTTTCTTACATAATTTAAATAAAGAGTTACCTGCTCCACCTAAATTGAATTCTGATAGAAAAATAATTAAATTTATTTTCATAAAATAAAATGTTATTCAGTAGCATATTTTTTAATATTCATATTAATATTAATAAACTAAAATATTATAATGAGGAATAAAATTGCTTTAATATTTGGAGTATCAGGTCAAGATGGTGCTTATTTGGCAGATTTTCTTTTAAAAAAAAATTACAAAATAATTGGGATCACAAGAAATAATACAAAATCTAATCTATTTAGATTAAAAAAACTTAAAATAGAGAAAAAAATAAGAATATATCAAAATAAAAATTTAAATTTAAATTTCTTAAAAAAAATATTTGATAAAAATAAAGTTATTAATGAGATTTATTATTTATCTGGTGAGACCTCCCCCCTAAGATCAATTGCAGAACCAATCCAAACATTTGAAACTAATGTTATTAGTTTAATTAAAGTATTGGAATTTATAAAATCAAGAAGCTATAAAACAAAATTTTTTTATGCGTCCTCATCTGAAATATTTAAAAAGAATAAAAAAAATAAAAAAAATATTTTTAATGAAAGTTCAGAGATTGGGCCACGATCACCTTACGGTATTTCAAAAGCAGCAGGTTTATGGATTGTAAAATATTACCGAAATCAACATAATCTTTTTTGTTGTTCTGGTATACTATTTAATCACGAGTCTCCCTTAAGATCTAATAAATTTGTTTTTAAAAAAATTATTCTTGAGTCACAAAGAATTAAAAAAAAGGGTGGGCATATTTATTTAGGTGATATAAATGTGAAAAGAGATATAGGATGGGCTCCGGATTATATTGAAGCTTTTTGGAGGATGATGCAAATAAAAAAAGCAACAGACCTAGTAATTGGCTCTGGAAATATTTATAGTATCAGATCATTTTTAAATTTAACTTTTGACAGGTTAAAGTTAAATAAAAAAATAATTAAACCCAATAAAAAAAATTTTATAAGGAAAAATGAGATAAATTCATATAAAGCAAATCCAAAATTAGCGAAAAAGATAATCAAATGGAAAAATAAATTAAAATTAAAAGATATAGTTACTAAAATGGTAAATGAAGAATTATTTTAACGATATCAACCACACTTAACTTCACTTTTAAGGTAATACATATAGTAAAAACTTCCTTCAAATTTTAAACAATAAACATTTTTATTAATATAAAAATTTTTAAGAAAAGCTTTGTCAAGATTTATTATTATTATTTCAGGTTTTCTATAGTTATATTTTTCACTTTTATTAAATATATTAATCAACCTCTCTTTTTCTTTTTTTGTAATTGCAATTTGTTGATTAAGATTAGGTGAGGAAGATTTAATAAAATCATTCATATCCTCATTTTCAAACTCATCATTTTTTCTTGTTACTAACGAATTAGCTTGATATCTGTATCCAAATAGTTCCCCAAAATTGGTATTAAAATACCTCCATCCCTGAAAACTGTTTTTTAAAAAAACTTCAAAATCTTCCTGATTTAAATTTAGAAATTTTAAATTTTTAACCAGGTCTTCTTCAATCATTTTATATTTTTTAGGTGTCCACATATGGTTAATGATGTTCAAAAATTTAAAATCGTTCAATATTGCCCAAATCATAAAATTTGTATCAAATGTGAGTAAGCTTATTTTATTAAATTTATCTTTAAAGTCTTTTTTAAGATCATTCTGTATTATATTAAATTCATTAATTTTATTGTCTTTATCTAAAAACTTTTGATTATTAATTGACAATGACAAATTATGATAAATATTAAAAGATAAAAATAAAGTAAGAAAAAAAAATAATAATTTATTGCTCAACATATCTTTTAAAAAAATACATGTTAAAATGAAAGAATATAGAAAAACACACAATAAAATATTATTGTTAAAGTGATAAATTAATCCGCTGCTAGGAGATATAGCAATAAAAATAATCGGTGAAAAAACTGAACTGACAAAAATTATATAAAATAAAAAAATTATTTTGTGGTTAATATTTTTTCTTAATAAAAATGTAATTATACTAATTGTAAAAAAAACTAATAAAAATTCAATTTTAGCAAAATTAATAGTGAAATATTTAAAAATTAAAATTTTTTTCTCAATGTTTAATGAAATTAAACCTGCGCCTTTTGAAACATCATTTTCATGAAAATAAAGATTTAATATAAAAGGTAAAGCTGTTGAAATAAAAATTAATGATGATTTAAGAATTAACGGAAAATAATTCTTTATATTATATATTTTAAAATTGATTTTTTGAAGAAGTACAAAGAAAAGTGAAAAAAATATTATTATAAAAAAGTAGTAAAAGCTTGAAAATAATAATCCCATTAAGAATGATAAGACTAATATATTTCTTTCACTGATTTTTTTTATCTGTATTTCTCTAATTAGAAAATAAATGCATCCAAAAAAGAAAATATTTGAAAAAACAGGCCTGTGTATCCTTAAACTATATAAATTACTTAAGGTATTTTTTATTCCCCATAGATCAAAATTAGCATATTCAAAAATTGCAGGTAAGGACATTAAAAAAATTGCAAAAAATAATGAAATGTTCTCACCACAAAAATTTCTAAAAATTTTGTAAAAAATTAATAGAAATAAAAAAATTGCAATAAACTCGACTACAATTAAAGAATATAATCCAAAAATTTTATAAAAAATTGAATATATAAATAACGAGCCAATTGGTATAGGTAGATTATCTAAATTTTTAATTTCAGGATCATAAGAATAATTCAATGTTAATTCAGAGATAAACTTTATATAAGGTATCCAATATTTACTATCTGCAATGTAATTAAATAAAATTTTAGCCTCTAAGTTAATTTCACTAAAGACAAAAACACACCATTTGGCTATACATATTAATATAGAAAATATAATAATTAATATTATTTTATTATTTAAAAAATAAAGTAATCGTTGCACTTGAAAGAAATATAATTATTAATGGAAGTAACAATAATATTACCAACTTTCAATGAGAAAAATAATATTTTATTATTAGTAAATTTAATCAAAAAAGTACTTAAAAAGAATAAGATTGAAATTATCATAATTGATGACAATAGCCCTGATAAGACCGGATTAATTTGTAAAAACAAATTCAAAAAAGATAAATCTGTAAATATAATACTTAACAGAAAAAGAATTGGTTTAGCAAAGTCTATTTATCAAGGAATTTTAAAATCTTCAAAAAAAAATATTGTTGTGATGGATACAGATTTTACTCATGACCCAATCCTAATCCCTAAGATGTTGAGACTTATTAATGAATATGACATTATATCTGGCTCTAGATATTGTGTTGGTGGCTATATGCAAGATCAAATTCACTCACACTTAAGTTTTTTTTATAATTTTATACTAAAACTTATTTTAAAAACTCAAATTCAAGATAATCTTGGAGGGTACTTTTGTATTAAAAAAAAAAACATTAAATGAGTTACCAAAAAAAAAAATTTTTTACGGTTATGGAGAATATTTTTTTCGTTTGTTATTTTTTTCACTGATAAAAAATTTTACAATACTTGAAATACCTGCAATTTATAAAAAAAGAGTTAGGGGAAAATCGAAATCAAATTTTATTTATATGTTCTATAAATATTTTATTGAAGCGGTCAAATTAAGAATGAAATTAAATTAAATTTTTCTTAATAAATGGTATCTATTAAAAATTTTTTTTTTTGATATTAAATTTGTTTTTTTTATAAAAATTAACACTTCTTTTTAATCTCTTTAATGTAACTACATTAATATATCCTAATTTTTTATTTTCTTTTTTTAAGGATAAAATTGACTTATTAATTAGTTTATTTCCAATTTTTTTCGATCGATAAGATTTCTCAACAACAATAATCAAAAGTTCAGTAGATTTATTGAAATCTACTTTATTAAATTTTAAAAATACTAAATAAAATAAAACATCTATAAATTTTAATAAATCATCTATTTTAAACAAAAAAATTTTTCCACAAAGTTTAAATATAATTTTAATCAAATTTTTCTTTAAAATTTTAGAGCTAATTTGCTCTTCTTTGCCAAAAATAACAAAACCGATTACTTTTTTTTTCCTTTTATCAACAGCGATAAAACCTCTGTTTTCTTTTATTTTCAGTATTAAATTTAAATATTCTTTTATAAATATTGGTCCTAAAACAGAGTATATGTTGTCCATTAAACCAATCTCCCAAATTTTTGTTATTTGGAATAAATATTTTTTTTGTATCTTTTGGTATGTAATCAAATTTTTACTTTATTCATTCTATTTTAATTACTTACAATTTTTTTGACATTAATCAAAGATGTAAATAAATTGAAATTACTAACAAAATTTTAAAAAATGAAATTTATACCATGGGCAAAACCTAGCTTAAATAGACTAGATAAAAAATTTCTTATAAAATCATTTGATTCAAACTGGATTTCAGGTGGAAATTTCGTTAATAAATTAGAAAATTCTTTTGCAAAATTTTTAAAATCTAAAAAAACTTTAACTGTAAATAATGGCACTTCAGCGATACATATAATTTATTTAGCTTTAAATCTTAAAAGAGGTGATGAAATAATTTTACCAGCATATGGCTATATGGCTGCATCTAATTTAGCTTTACAAATGGGAATCAAACCAGTTTTTGTAGATGTTGATCATGAAACGTTTTGTATAAATGTTAATAAGATTAGAAAAAAAATAACAAAAAAAACAAAGTTAATTGTAGCAATTAATACTTATGGAAATGTTTGTGATTTCAAAGAGTTAAAGAAAATTAGAAAAGAAACTGGAATATTTATTTTAGAGGATGCAGCAGAGTCTTTAGGTTCAACACTTAATGATAGACAATCAGGCACTTTTGGAGATTTTGGTACTTTCAGCTTTCAAGCGACTAAAAATATCACAACTGGGGAAGGTGGAATTGTTGTTACGAATAATAAAGAAATATATAAAAAAATGAGCTTATATAGAAACCATGGTATTTATAAAGAGAGATATTTGCATATTGTACCGGGAAATAATTTTAGGTTAACAAATCTACAAGCATCAATTGGATTTTCTCAATTAAAAAGAATAAAATTAATTAAAAAAAGAAGAAATGAAATATTTTTTTTGTACAAAGAGCTATTCAGAAAAAATAGAAATATTAAATTACAAAAATTTAATCAAAATGTTAACCCAATGGTTTGGACATTAGCTATTAATTTAGATTATAAAAAAAATTTAAAAAGAAATAAATTGATAGATTTAATGATGAGAAGGAATATAGAAACAAGAAATGGTTTTTATTCACCTAATAGATTGAGAATATACAAAAAATTTAAGTCTAATGATTTAGATATTTCTGATAAAATTTCAGAGAATATAATTTGTCTTCCACTTTATAACGCACTTTCAAATAAAAATGTAAAGTACATTGCTAAAAATTTTTTAGAATTAATAGACTAATAAATGAAAATTGAAAAATGTAGAATATGTAAAAAAAAAAAGTTTTCATCATTATTTACTTTAGGTAATTTATCATTTACAGGAAAATTCGCAAAAAATTCTAGTATCTCAATTCCTAGAAAAAATGTTTCTTTAATTATTTGTGATAATTGTAAACTAGTTCAACTTGATCAGAATTTTAGCCCAAAATATTTGTATGGAAAAGATTATGGTTATAGAACAGGAATAAATCAAACAATGACAAATCATGTTAAAATGATTGTAAAAGAAGCACAAAAAATATCTCAAATTGAAAAGGGAGATTATGTTTTAGATATTGCCAGTAATGATGGAACACTCTTAAACTTCTATAGTAAAAATTTGATTAGAGTTGGTATAGATCCTATTATAAACAAATTTCTTCCTTTTTATAAAAACATTGATTTTAAAATAAATAATTTTTTCACTTTTGAAGTGCTACAAAAAAAAAAAATTGATAAAAAATATAAGATTATTACAGCTCTATCTGTTTTTTACGATTTAAAAAATCCTCTAAAGTTTATTGGAGATATAAAGAAAATTTTACATAAGGATGGTATTTTCATCCTTGAACACGCTGATTTACTCTCAATTATTAGAAAAAATTTATTTGATACAATATGTCATGAACATTTAGAATATTATTCTTCAAAAATAATTATCAACATTATGAAAAGCCATAATTTGAGAGTATTTGATTTAAAATCAAATGGTATAAATGGAGGAAGTATGAGGTATTTTATTTCTCATAAATTATCTCAATTTAAAACAAATACTGAGTCTATAAAAAGAGTTTTGAATAAAGAAAAAAAATTAAAGCTAGAAAATCCTTCAACATTTAAGAGTTTCTTTATGCAAATAAATCAGCAGAAAACAAAACTAAGGTTGTTAATTAAAAAAATTAAAAAAAATAATAAAATTATTCATGGTTATGGAGCCTCAACAAAAGGTAATGTTCTTTTACAATATTTTAATATCTCTAAAAAACATATAGATTTTATTGCTGACAGGAATCCAAAAAAATTTGGTTTTTTTACACCAGGAACAAAGATAAAAATTATATCTGAAAAATTATCTAGAAAAATCAAACCCGACTACTATCTAGTTTTACCCTGGCATTTCAAAAAAGAGATAATTGAAAGAGAAAAAAATATTATTAAGAAAGGAACGAAATTTATATTTCCTTTACCAAATTTAAAAGTTTTATGATTCAAAAAAATAAAAAGAAAATATTGAGAATATTTATAGCTGGTCACAATGGAATGGTTGGTAGGTCATTAGTAAAATTTTTAAAAAAAAAAAAATTTGGAAATTTGATATTAGCCTCAAGAAAAAAACTAAATTTGGAAGATTCTCACAAAGTTGAGAGATTTATAAAGTTAAAAAAGCCTAATGTAATTATCAATTGTGCAGGCAGAGTAGGTGGTATACTTGCTAACTCAACATATCCTACAGAATTTTTGAATGAAAATATTTCCATTCAATCAAATCTTATAAAATTCTCTTTTAAATATAAAATTGATCACTTTATAAATTTAGGAAGTTCGTGCATTTACCCGAAAAATGCTATTCAGCCAATTAAAGAGGAGTTTCTTTTAACAGATAGTTTGGAAAAAACAAATGAGGCATATGCTTTAGCCAAAATTATAGGACTAAAACTCTGCGAGTATTATAATAAACAATTTAAAAAAACTTACCTAACATTAATGCCATGTAATTTATATGGTCCAAATGATAATTTTGATTTGAAAAATAGCCATTTTATTCCTGCTTTAATAAAAAAAATTGTTAACTCAAAAATTAAAAATGTGTCAAAAATTGAAATTTGGGGCACAGGCAAACCCAAAAGAGAAATTATGCATGTAGATGACTTAGCTTCAGCAATTTACTTCATTCTTAGAGCAAAAATATCTAATGATAAAAAACTTAAAAAATTTCTTAAAAAAAAATCATTAATTAATGTTGGAAGTGGTACTGAGTTCACTATTAAGCAATTTGCAGAAAAAATTTGTAAATTAGAAAATAATAATAGCAAATTATACTTTAACAAAAATTACCCAGATGGGACCATGAGAAAAATTTTGGATAATAAAATTATGAAAGGTTTAGGATGGTCACCAAAAATATCTTTAGAAAAAGGTTTAGCTAATACGATAAAATGGTACAAAAAGAGTTATCTTTAAAAAATGTAATTAAAAAAAAAAATTCTAAAGATAATGTTAGATTTTTTTTTAATAATGTTGGGAGTTCAGTTCAAAGAGATTTTGAAAAATTTCGTAACATAGATTTTCCTGATAAAAATAATTCAAAAAAAACAATTACTGGAGGATTGAGATATGAAGGTTTTTTTAAAAACTCGATTCAAGATTATCCATTAATCTCTATCATAATGCCTAATTATAAAGAAAAAAATTTATTGAATGCTATATCTTCTGTTACAAATCAAAATTATGAGAATATTGAACTTATTGTCATAGATGGAAATTCTGGCTTAGATGTAACAAATCTTTTACGTGAAAATAACAATGAAATTGACATCTGGTTAAGTGAGGATGACTACGGCTTATGGGATGCGTGGAATAAAGGATTTAAATTAGCTAGAGGGGATTTTGTTGGAGTTGTAGACTCATCTAATTTTTTATATGAAAACTCGATGAATATTCTCAAAAACTATATTGTTAGCTATAAAGAAATCGATTTTATTTGTGGAACCGTAAAAAAGGGATCTAAAATTTACTCAGGCTTTCGACCTAAAGATATAAAAAAACAATTTAATATAATTCCATCATCTGTAGTAGGATTCTACATAAAGATGGACTCTTTAAAAAAAGTTGGACTTTTGAATTTAAAATATAAAATACAATCTGATTACGATCTTTTATACAGAATGATAGTAACTCACGATTTAAAAGGAATAAGAACAAAGGGAGACGAAATATTTGGAACCTCTGGAGAAAGTGGTTTTTCGACGAAACATGGTTTTTTTAAAGCCCTATTAAATGAAATTAAAATAAGATTTGATAATAATCAGAGTTTATTTTTTTTATTATATATTTTTTTTGGAAGGACTTTCATGAAAATTTTCAATTTTCTTTTTAAAAAATGAAAAATATTGTAGTTTTTATTCCATCAATTGAGTCAGGCGGAGTAGAAAAAAATTTATTTTATATATTAAATTATATTCAGCATCAATTTGATAACATATATTTGGTTACTGCAAATAAACCTAAATATTCCAATCTTGGAAAAAATATAAAACTTCTATCACCAAATTCCAAATTTTATCAAAATAAAAATAGGTTTATTAAAAGTTTTATTTGTTTCTATTTAACAATTAAATTTTTTTGGAATAAGGAAATTCTTATTTTTTCTTTACAGTCCAATTTTTTTTCAATTTTGGCTTCAAAAATAACTAATTCAAAAATTATTTTGAGGTTAAATACTTCACCAGAAAAGTATTCGAGAAATTTAATAACTAAATTTTTATATAGAATATTATATAGTTTAGCTGATGCAATTATTGTAAATAGCTACGAATTTAAAAGAAATTTTAAAAATTATTTTAATTTGAATTCAATAGTAATTTTAAATCCCCTTAAAATATGTAAAAATAAAATTTTTAAAAAATTATTTTTTTTTAAAAATCATAAGGGAATTAAAATAATATGCATTGGAAGGTTAACTGACCAAAAAGACCACATAACTTTATTCAAAGCACTCAAATTATTGAAAAATAAATTCGATGTTGATTTTAAACTATATTTAATAGGCAAAGGGAACAATTTGAATTTACTTTCAGATTTTGTTAAAGAATATGGTCTAAAAAAAAATATTAAGCTCGCTGGTTATAAAAAAAATGCTTATCAATATATTAACTCATCTGATTTGTTAGTTTTAACCTCTAAATATGAGGGCTTGCCAAATGTTTTACTAGAAGCTCAAGCACAAGGTGTTCCGATTATTTCCTCTGATTGTCCATCAGGCCCTAAGGAAATCTTAATGAATGGAAAACTTGGAGATTTATTTGTAGTTGGAGATTATAAAAAATTGTGTAAAAAAATTTATCAATTTTCTAATAATAAAAAGTTACTGAAAAAAAAAGCTATTTTGGCAAAAAAATATTTATATAGGTATGATTACGAAAAAAATCTTAAAAAATATACAAAAATTCTAAAAAAAATATTATAAATAAATAAATTGAAAAATAATCTAAAAATTTCTATTATCACAGTAACAAAAAATTCTGAAAAATATTTAGAAGAAAATATCAAAAGTTTAACTAATCAAACATTTACAAATTTTGAACATATTATAATTGATGGTAAATCAACAGACGATACCATTGCGATTATAAAGAAAAATTCAGATAAAATTGATAAATGGATAAGTGAACCTGACCAAGGTCTTTATTACGCAATGAATAAGGGTATTAATATTTCAACAGGTGAAATAATAGGGATTCTTAACTCTGATGATATATATTTTCCAAATGCACTTGAAATAGTAAATAACTATTTTTCTACGGACAATAAATTAGACTTTCTTTTTGGAACTGTCCAAAAACACAAGTTGATGCATGGTTATTTCCCAAAGAAAATTAAATGGACTTTTGGATTTTATACAACACATTCTGTAGGTTTTTTTATTAGAAGAAGTTCACAACTTAAGGTAGGTCTATACGATACACAATATAAGTTTTCCTCTGATTACGATCTTTTTTACCGATTAATCGTTAAAGAGAAAATGAAAGGAACTTCTACAAAAAAAAATGAAATTTTAGGAAAATTTAGGCGTGGAGGATTATCATCTCAAATAAGATATTTAGATTTTTTGAGAGAAAATAATAAAATTAGAATAAACAATGGCCAGAATATTTTATTTGTTTATTTTATTTTTATTTTAAGATTAATGAGAAACTTTAAAAATATTTTTAATAAATGAGTGTTGCTCCGAAAGTAAGTATCATTATACCCTATCATAGAAAAAAAAAATTTTTTTTCAAAACTATTAAATCACTTTTAAACCAAAGTTTTAAAAATTTTGAAATAATAATTATTTATGATGATCCTAATCCTGATGAATTAGATTATGTGAATGATATTTTAGAAAAAAGTTCAAAAATTAAATTGATAATCAATAAAAGAAATTTAGGTCCAGGCTTATCAAGAAACAAGGGTTTATCTGTATCAAAAGGAGAGTATATAGCATTTTGCGACGCAGATGATTTATGGAACAAAGATAAATTAAAGATACAAATTAAATTCATGAAAAATAACAAATTGAATTTTTCTCATACAAGCTATCATGTGATTGATAAAGATGGAAAAAAAATTGGAAATTTTAAAGTTAAGAAAAAAATCAATTATCAAGAATTATTGAAAAGTTGTGATATCGGTTTATCAACTGTAATAGTCAAAAAAAAGATTATTAAAAATAACAATTTCTTTTGCCAGCTTAAGACTAAGGAAGATTATAACACTTGGCTTAATATCGTTAAAAAAGAAAAAAATTTATTCGGTTTAGATAAATCTCTTACTTCTTGGAGATTTTTAAATAATTCATTATCTAGTTCAACATTTCAAAAATTATTAGATGCATTTAGACTTTTTTACAAATATAAAAGATTTAGTATTTTTATGTCAACTTTTTTTGTATTGAGACTTTCATATTATGCTTTTTCAAAAAAAATAAAAATTTATACTTAGAATGAATGATTTAACTTTGGTAATACCAGCAAAAAATGAGTCAGAGTCTCTGCCAAAGGTTTTAGAGGAGTTAAAAGAATATGATATAAAAAAAATTGTCGTTATTCCTTATAATGATCATGATACCAAAGATGCGATTAAAAATTTTGATTGTAAAATTTTAGATCAAAAAGGTAATGGTTTTGGAAGTGCTTTAATTGAGGGTATAAATATAGTTGATACAAAATTTTTTTGTATTTTTAACGCAGACGGTTCTTTTGATCCAAAATACTTGAGAGAACTAAAAAATAAGGTTTTATCAGGGCAAGATTTTGTTTTTTGTTCACGTTATGAGAAAGAAGGAGGAAGTGAAGATGACACAGTTCTAACATATATAGGTAATAAATTTTTCACAGGTTTTTGTAATTTATTATTTAAATTAGATTTAACAGATGTTTTATTTACTTATGTAATGGGATCAACAAAAGCATTTAAAAATTTAGATATGAAATTTAGTGATTTTTCTTTTTGTGTAGAACTGCCAATTAAAGCAAAATTAAAAAATTATACTTTGGGCAATTTACCATCTTTTGAGAGATCAAGAATTGCTGGAATCAAAAAAGTTAGTGAATTTAAAGATGGTTTTTTGATTCTTATTTCTATATTAAGATTGATAACTTTAAAATAATGAGAAAAAAAGTAGCTTTAATAACTGGTATTACAGGTCAGGATGGCTCATATTTAGCTGAATTACTTTTAAAAAAAAATTACAAAGTTCATGGTGTGATAAGAAAATCATCGTCTTTCAACACAGAAAGAATAGATCATATCTATATCGATCCCCACAATAAGACAAATTTTTTTTTACATTATGGAGATTTGACAGACAGTAATAGCATGTACAACATAATTAATAATACTAGACCGGACGAGGTTTATAATTTGGGAGCTCAGAGTCACGTTGGTGTATCCTTTGATAATCCTGAGTATACTGCAGAGGTTTCAGGTATAGGCACTTTAAGATTATTAGAAGCAATACGTTTTTTAAAAATTAAAAAAATAAAATTTTACCAAGCTAGCACCTCAGAACTGTTTGGAGAGACTTATAAAAAAAATATTTTTAATGAAAACTCAAAATTTCATCCAAAATCTCCCTATGGTGTTGCCAAACTATATTCATATTGGATTACTTCTGTTTATAGAGAGTCTTACGGAATTTTTGCAAGTAATGGCATTTTGTTTAATCATGAAAGTCCAAGAAGAGGAGAAACATTTGTTACCAGAAAAATAACAAGATTTTTGACTAAAAAAAAACTAGGATCAAAAAACATATTGTATCTTGGGAATTTAAATGCAATGAGAGATTGGGGTCATGCAAAGGATTACGTCGAGATGCAATGGAGAATATTACAACAAAAAAAACCAGATGATTTTGTTGTAGCAACTGGACACACATATAGTGTTAAACAATTTATAAATACTTCTGCAAAAATTTTAAAAATGAAAATAATTTGGAAGGGAAAAGGTCTTCAGGAAAAAGCTTATTTAATTAATAAAAACAAAAAAGAACTCATAATTCAAATAGATAAAAAATACTTTAGACCGAATGAAGTTCATTACTTGAGAGGTGATGCTAGAAAAGCTTTCAGTAAATTAAATTTTAAACCTAAATATTCTTTCTTAAATTTGGTAACTGATATGATTTTAAGTGATTTGAAATTAGCTGAAATTGAAAAAAATAAATTTTAATGGCAGATTATGGAAATTTCTTAATTATATTTTCATATGTCTTAATTCTAAATTTTTTTTTTAATAAATTAGATATCTTAAAAGATAAAAAAAATTTATCACCTCACAAAAGTTTTACAAATACTGAATTAAATCCCCCTTTTTCAGGTGGCATAATACTTTTGATAACAATTCTAATATTTTTTCCACATGAAAATTTACAATTCAAAATTTTTATTTTGTTGGTTTTTTTTATTGGTTTTTTTTCTGACTTGAATATTCTTAAGTCCCCTAATCTCAGATTTCTTATTCAGCTTATTATAGTGTTATGCTTTGTTTTTTACTCAGAAAATTTTATTCAATCTGTGAGAATTGAATTCTTAGATAACTTATTTGAAAATTATTTAATCAAATTATTTTTTACATCTTTTTGTATTTTAATTTTGATTAATGGTTCTAACTTCATTGATGGTGTAAATACATTAACTATTGGATATTATCTTTTAGTTTTGATTTTTATATCTCTTGTTTTAAATGATTTTCAAATACAACAAAGTACCAGTAATTTATTAAATATTTTGATGTTTACTTTGGTTTTGCTATTTGTTTTAAATTTCTTTGAATTGCTATATTTAGGAGACAACGGTGCTTATTTGCTGTCTTTCTTAGTTGGAATTTTTCTAATTGATATTTCAAATCAAATCATTCTAATTTCCCCATATTATATTATGAATTTATTGTGGTTCCCGGCTTATGAAAATTTATTTTCCATAATTAGAAAAATTAAAAACAAAAAGTCTGCTTTTAATCCGGATAATTATCATTTACATCACTTAATTTTAATATATTTAAAAAATAGATTAAAAAACATTAAGTTAGCAAATTCTTTAACCGGATGTAGCATAAATTCTTATAATTTATTTATATTTTATTTTGCTACAATTAATTATTCTAATACTAAACATCAATTACTATTGTCATTTTTTTCTTTAATAATTTATAACGTTTTATATATAACTTTAAAAAAAATCATAAAAAAAATGTATTAACCAAAATTTATGAATAAAAAAATATCAAAAATTAATTCACTCATAAAAAAAAAATATAAGTATGAACTTTTAGAAAATGGTTTTAGTTCAGAAGACATAGCGGCAGGAAGAAAAGTTTTGAATTCTAAAAGGATCACTATGGCAGAAAATACAAGAAAATTTGAAGATGCTTTTGCAAAAAAAATTGGTTCAAAATACGCATTGATGGTAAATTCAGGGTCTTCAGCAAATTTATTAGCTGCTTTTGCTGCAGGAAATATTTTAAGAAAAAAACGTTATAAAATTGGAGATGAAGTTTTAATACCAGTTTTATGTTGGTCTACGTCTGTTTGGCCATTTGTTCAGTTTGGTTTAAAGCCAGTATTTATTGATATTGATAAAGACACACTTAATATTTCAATCGAGGATCTAAAGAAAAAAATTACAAAAAAAACTAAAGCAATTGTATTAATAAATGTTTTAGGAAATTGTAGTAATTTATTTGAGATAAAAAAAATTGCTAAGAAAAAAAACATTATCCTAATCGAAGATAATTGTGAGTCTTTGGGATCTAAATTAAAAAATAAATATCTAGGGACATTTGGTGATTTCAGCTCTTTCTCGTTTTACTATTCTCATCAAATTACCTCTGGTGAGGGAGGAATGGTGGCATGTAATAGTGATGAGGATTATGAGATATTATTTTCTTTAAGATCTCATGGTTGGTTTGGAGGTACAAGGTTTTATTCAAGAAAGTTTGCGTCTTATAATAAATATGCAAAAAGATTTTCTAATTTAGATCCAAGATATATATTTTCCAATTCTGGATTTAATTTAAGACCCACTGATATTCAAGCAGCAATAGCACATAATCAATTTAAAAGATTAGATAAATTAAAAAAAATGAGAAACTTAAATAGAAATTTAATAATTAATAGAATTAAAAATTCTATAAATTGGAATAATCAATTTTATTTTTTTGATCCAGTCAAAAATCTTGAGCCTAGTTGGATGGGACTACCAATTCTGTTAAATAGAAAATTTAAAAAAAGTAAAAAAAAGTTTATTAATTTTTTAGACAATGTTGGTATTGAAACAAGACCTATAATTAGTGGTTCATTTGTTAATCAACCAGCATCAAAATTGTATCATCTAAATAGAAACAACTATAAGTATCCAAATGCGCAAAGAATTCAAGATCTTGGATTTTTAATCGGATTACATACAAAAAAAATCTCTGTAAAAAATTTAAATTTAATTCATAATGCTTTCTTTAAAATTGATAAAATTAATTAATACCAATGGTTTTCATCACCGCAGTAAAATAAAAAAAACTTAAAAAAATAATCAATATTGAAAAACTACCCATATTAAATTTCTTAATATAATTGGTAAAAAATTTATTTTTTAGTAAAAGCAATATTACAACATATATTAATGGATCATATGTTTCATGATATATAACTCCATCTATTTCTAACACAAATAATGTAATTAATAGGATCAAATCAAAAAAATTTCTCTCCTTATTTTTTGAAAAAAATATAGAGTATAGTAACAAAATAGATACCGATGAAATTAAGTAAAAAAAATAGTTATTTCCAAAAAATAAATTCGAAAATTTTAGTACAATACCTCCAGAATAAGATCTATCATATTCAAAGAAATAAATAACAAAACTCAAAATAATCAAACAAAATAAATAATTATTTTTATTTAATATCTGTTTTAAAATTGATTTGTAGTCTCTAATTATAAAGGGAAGAAAATAAAATACAATTATACTTGAGGAAATTGATAAGATTGTAAAAATATTTTCCCTAAATAAATAACTAATTGCCCACTTATTTATTTCTAATATAAAAATATAATAAAATGCTGGTATAGCTAAAAAAAAATTTAACAAAATATAGAAAAGTAATTTTTTACTAATTTTTAAATTCAAAAAAAAATTTAAAAAAAAATAAATACTTAAGATTGAGTAGATAGGTCTAAAATATGCTGAAATTGCTAAAAAAAAAGCACTTATTATAACATTTTTGATATTATCTTTATCTTTTTCGTGCTTCACAAAAAAATAAATAGAAATTGAAAGAAAAACCATTGCTAAAAGATTATCGTCAGTCCAAATGGAACCAGCTCTAAAATATGGTGAAAAAATAAATATTGAAGGCAATAGATACCTTATGTCATTTTTTTTTTAATCTGAGCTTTACTTTCAAACTAAGGCCTACAAAAAAAGGTAAGAGTAATGAAAAATGTAAATTTACTAATCTATACACTTCTTCAACTAAAAATATTTTTTTTAAAAACAACAAATATATTATAAATATTGGTGAATGAGGTACGTAAAAAATATCATAGTTTAGTAATCCGTAACTTAAATTTTTATTGAATAAGTTATCTAAAAGCATTTTGTGAGTTTGTAGATCATATTCAAATCCTCCAGCAAAATCTTCTCCATAATAAAAACCAACTAACAGACTCAAATATAGAATCAGGTAATAAAGAATTATGTGCCTTCTCTCTAATTTCATTTTTTATAAAATTTAATTTTTTTAAATATAAAAGGGCCGGCTAAGCGTCCAAAAGCTCTAAAAAAGAAGTTTAAAAATTTGTAGTAATTACTTTTTTTAAAGATCAGTAGAAAAAATAAAAATGAACAAAAAAAATAAGAAAAAAATTTGATATAATTTATTATAAATCCTAAAAATTTGCCGTTTAGGCTTTGATCTATATAGTGTCCCAGTATACCAAGTCTATAACTTCTACTCTTTATCCATTTACTTGAGTTTCTATGTAAATGTATTTTTTCGTAGACTCTAATATCTTTTGACCATATTATTTTATAACCAACTCTAGATAATTTTGAGAAAAAAAGTTGATCTTCCCCCATTCCAAAATAATTTAATTTTTTATCAAAAAAAATATTCTCTTTGAGAATGATATCTTTTTTAAATATAACATTATTTGTGGCAGCCCAAGATACTTTAGCAATATTTTTTTTATTTTTTTTTTCAAATAATTCTCTTATATCGAATTTTTTTTTATCTTTATTTAAGTAAATTTGTGGTCCTGTAACTATATCAGCTTTAAATTTGTTTATTATGTTAAAGACATTTTTAAACCAATTTTTATCTACAATACAATCATCATCAAAAAATGCTATATAATCACAATTTATATTTTTTGAAATTTTTAAGCATTTATTTCTTGCATGTACAATTCCTCTTTTTTTTTCATTTATTTGATAAATAGTATATCTGAATTTTTTTTTAAAATTTTTAATTATATTAAACGACCCAAAATTAATAGAATTATCAACTATTAAAAATTTAATATTCAAATTAAATGGTATTGATATTTTGTTAAAATTAAAAAGACTTTCTATCAAACTTTTATTTCTATGATATGTGCATATACAAATTAGAATTTTCATGAAGTGTTTATATCTATTATTTTATTTAGTTTTTTGTAATGTTCTAATAACGTAAACTTTTTGACTCTTTTTTTTAAAATTAATTTATTTTTGTAAATATCCTTTTCATTAGTGTCTAAAAAATCTCTAAATTTAATCAAAAGATCCTCTAAATCGTTGTTTTTAAATAAAAAACCATTATTTTGAATTATTTCTTTGGGTCCGTTTGGACACTCACTTGAAATTATTGGAACTCCAGTTAAAGCAGCTTCTGCTAAAACAAAACCTGGATCCTCCCATAATGAAGTTAATATAAAACATTCTGCTCTAGCTAGGTACTTAAAAACATTCTTTTGATAGCCCAAAAAATATATTCTTTTTTCAACACCAAGGTTAATTGATAATTTTTTTAATTTGGTTTTATTTTCTCCTTCTCCAATTATCACTAGATTTAAATATGGGTGTATATTAGATATTTCTTTAAAAAAATTAATCATTAATTCAAAATTTTTTTGTTTTGTAAGTCTTCCTATGCCAATTATATATTTCTTATTTTTTAATTTTTCAAAATTAATTTTTTCATTTTTTTTGGATCTATATTCTTTTAAATCTATAATTGGATCACTTAAAATTTCTATCTTTTCTTTTTCAAAAATTTTTTTTTTTAACATATAATCGTAAGTAGATTTAGTTGGACACGTAACTTTAAAAATTCTTTTTGAAAAAAATTTTCCAAAAAAAATGTCTTATAAAATTAACTTTTGGGAGTCCAGAAATTCTTAATATAATCTTAGTATTTCTATCTAAAAATAAACTTAAAAAAATTGGTAACGATGTCATTAAGTGAATTAATAAAAAATCAGGTTTATCATTGTTCACTAGTTTTTTTAGTTTAAAAAAATTCCAAAAAAAAATAATTATATAGCTTAATCTACTTTTGATAAAACTATTTTTAGGAAGATGGTTTATTAGTTTTATTTTACTTAATTTTATGATATTAATTTTTTTATTTATAGATTTTTTGTATTCATCCCATTCTCCAATCGCATCAATTAAGGATATGTTATATTTACCTTCTCTAGAAAATTTTACTAGGGCTTCTGCTGACCGAATCACGGCTTTTATAGTTGCTATATTTGTGAAAAAGGGAGACCAATAATAAATTTTCATTTTTTTATTATAAAAAAATATCCTACAGGATAAATTTCCTCTAATTTTGTTTTTACAAATATTTGAATTATGAAATCGATGAAGTAACATAAAATTAATAATATTTCTTTTATTATTGGAAAATATCTTAAGTATGTTTGTACCAGTCCATAAGAAGCAATCAGTGGACCGAAACCAAGTGGTTTAATAATAATAGATTTATATTTTTTTTTTGGGAATGTTTTATAAAAAAAATCTTTCGTAAATCTTTGATAGTCGAATGGAGCACCATGTATTTGATAAAGGAAAGGAGTGGATCCAATTAAATTTCCTCTATTTTTTAAGATTCTATTAATTTCTTTAAAAACATTATTTAAATTTGGTAAGTGTTCTAAAACATTCATGAGTATGACGTTTTGAAATGTACTTTTTTTATTTCAAGTTTTTTCGTTAAATCAAGCTTAATGTAACCTCTATCTTTTCTATTATAAACATTTGAAAAAACAAACTTTCCGCTCCCTTTAAAAAAATTATAAAAATTTTTCTTTTTTTCTTTATAGGCTCCAAATTCAATTGAATATCCTCTCAATTCAATATTTTTACATTCATTTAGTTGATAACTTCGTAAAAGCGAATATCCTTTAAAAGATAAAAAAATAAGATTTAACAATTTTTTAAACATTGAGTTATTAATATTTAAATGAACAAGCTAAATATATATTAA
>MDTB01017244.1_pt1 | contig 23683 bp, 22 predicted proteins | sample 811161 | NCBI WGS metagenome assembly MDTB01 (sample SAMN05326650, study PRJNA326480) | marine metagenome | isolation source: seawater | place: Mediterranean Sea | collected 2009
CCATAACAGACGTGGTCTCAACGTAGTTAATAAGATTGTTTTATGACACACTTCATGTTCTATTGTCGATCCCTGGGGCCTTGATTTGATGATACCGCGACTAGATCATCGCGAAGCTGTTTCAGATACAGCTCAGAATTACGTGCAAGCGTTACACGCGCTTGGATTCGAAGGGGATATTCATTGCGATGATGCGACGCGCGCTGTTCTCGCCACTGATAATAGTATTTATCAGATTTACCCTCAAGTTGTTGTATTTCCCGAGAATCATAATGACCTGATTCGAATAGCGCGAGCATCGCATGACTACGATGTCACATTATATCCTCGAGGTGGCGGTACCGGAACTAACGCTCAGAGCCTAGGGGCAGGAGTAGTTGTCGATACAAGCAAACACATGAACAAAATTTTGGAAGTTAACGTCGATGAGCGATGGGCCCGGGTTCAATGTGGCGTCGTTAAGGATCAGTTAAATGCTGAGATCCGACAACACGGACTCTTTTTTGCACCTGACTTATCTACATCGAACCGCGCCACCGTTGGTGGGATGATTAATACCGACGCGAGTGGTCAAGGCTCTGTCAAATACGGAAAAACCCGTGATCACGTATTGAATTTGAAGGCGGTATTGCTCACGGGCGAGACTCTTGAAACTGCAGTCCTAACCAACTCTGAGCTTGATCAACTTTCGAAAACGTCAACGGAATTTCGTATCGGATCGGCGCTTCGGGCCCTCCATGACACAAATAAAGATGCAATCGAATCGAGCTTTCCAAAATTAAACCGATGTCTCACCGGATATGATCTTAAAAATGTGCGCACCGATGAGGGAAAAATCGACCTAAATGCGGTGTTATGTGGGTCAGAAGGTACTTTAGCGTTCATCAGTGAGGCCAAAATTAATCTAGAACCATTACCATCCGAGGTAGCCCTCGTGGCGGTGCAATACGAATCCTTCATGGATGCACTATTTGACGCGCAAGAATTGATGAAACATGGAGCGACTTCGATCGAGACGGTTGACTCCAAGGTGCTAAATCTTGCCATGAACGACTTCGTCTGGGACAGTATTGAGGAGTACTTTCCGGCTTCAAAGAAAAGTCTTCAAGGAATCAATCTGGTCGAATTCACATGCTCCGATGCCCGTGAATTGGCAGCTAAAGTAGATCGTATCAGTTTATATTTGGATGGTATTGCGGCATCTAATGGTCGGTCCTTCGCTCATTCAATTGCCAGAGGAAGATCTCAGGTCTCTCATGTATGGGCAATGCGAAAACGCGCCGTCGGGTTACTTGGCGGGGTCGAAGGAGCGAAAAAACCTGTCGCATTCGTTGAAGATACTTGTGTTCCACCTGAGAATTTAGCTCCCTATATTGGTGAGTTTCGAGATCTGCTTGATGCGCATGATCTTGATTATGGAATGTTTGGACATGTCGACGCAGGTGTATTGCATGTGCGACCACTATTGGATTTAAAGTCCCCCGAGGCGATAGGTATGGTTCGGACGATTACTGACCAAGTGGTTGATTTAACAAAGAAATATAACGGCCTATTGTGGGGGGAACATGGAAAAGGTGTTCGTTCAGAATATGCTCCCATATTCTTCGGATCGCTGTATCCAGCGATTTGTCAGATCAAAGCACTATTTGATCCATTGAATCGTCTGAATCCTGGAAAAATTGCTGGGCCGACTCCAGAGTCATCACTGCTAAAGATTGATGAAGTGCCCACCCGAGGATCAAGTGATCGACGAATAGCAGCGAGTCTACAGGAGACAGCGAGCACCGCCCTGCTATGCAACGGGAATGGTGCCTGTCACAACTATGATCTTGACGATCGGATGTGCCCCAGTTGGAAAGCGACACGCGACCGCCGTTACACGCCTAAGGGTCGCGCCGGGCTCATGCGAGAATGGGTTACACGTTTATCCGACATGGGTTTTCAAGCTATTCCGGTTCGCTCATGGCGTGAACAAGTTATAGGCGCTCCCACTCGACTTTTAAGAACGATTCGAAAATCAGAATCTAACTACGATTTTAATCATGAAGTATTCGAGGCAATGTCGACATGCCTCGCGTGCAAAGCATGCACTAGTCAATGCCCAGTCAAAGTAAGTGTTCCAACCTTCAGAAGTCACTTTCTCAGCGCCTACTACACGCGGTATTCGAGACCCGCCAAAGATTGGATCATTGGCACAATCGAATACGTATTACCGTACATCGCTCAAGTTCCTCGGTTGTATAACGGGCTAGTTGAGTCGGGGTCTGGGCGTCGCTTATTTGCTTTTCTGGGGTTGGTCGACTCTCCTTCTCTGTCAGGGATTGATCCGCATCGAGCAATTTCTGAAGCGGGATTCCAAATAGCTGACTTGAGACGATTGGCAGAAATCAAGGTAGCTAGTTCTGAGCGTTTTAATCGCCAAGTCGTGATCGTTCAGGATGCTTTCACAAGCTATTTTGAAACGCAAACGGTTGTGGACTTATTCAGGCTCCTGAAATTATTGGAGTTTGAGCCATCGTTAATGCCTTTTCATCCCAACGGAAAACCATTACACGTTCATGGATTTTTGGGATGGTTCAAGCGACTCGCCACATCGAATGCGTCGAAGTTACGTTCGATTGATGAGCTTGGGATCCCACTGATTGGATTAGATCCCTCTATGACTATGACTTATCGCTCAGAATACCAGGAAGCAGATGTCGAGACGCCGCGCGTTCAATTGGTGCAAGAGTTTATCGCGAAACATTTGGTCGAGGGCAGAGTGTTTACTACCCTCCCGGTCAAGCGTTTTCGACTCCTCGCACATTGCACCGAGGCGACAAATGCCAAGGAGTCCCTCGACCTGTGGAAACCAATCTTTGCGATGGCCGGACATACACTAGATATTGAGTCAGTCGGTTGCTGCGGGATGGCTGGGACATACGGACACGAAGCCGCCAACGTGGAGACCTCGAAGCGAATTTATGCACAAAGCTGGCAGCCCAAGGTCGAGGCTTGTCGGGAAAATGGCGTTGAGATTCTTGCAACCGGCTACTCCTGTCGTGCGCAGGTTAGACGCTACTCAAATCAGAGGATCCACCATCCTGTTTCTGCACTAGGCGAAGTACTGGCTTCCGCCGCAGACCGACAGCAGGCTTGAGTGTCTTACCAACTGACGCAAGTCGCCCCAGAGGTCCCTGTTTCCCTGTGATGTATGCGTCACGTTCTTTTTTGGCTCTTAGGCAATAAATGGCTCCAATAGGCCATTCTCGTAACGCTATTTTATGTTCTATATTTTTGAACAATTTACGTGCTCCATTTCTTCCAATAGGCAAGCTATAAACAGCATGCCGGGAGAGTTCAGGCAGTAAATTCAACAAGCGACACCAATCCTCAATTTGCGTTCGCCTCATAAACCTTGCGTGCCATGGTAACAGGCTATCTAGCGGCGTACTCAGAAGCTTCCGTAGCCCCCAACTCGATGTCGGATTGAATCCGAACAGCAGCAATCTTCCACCGGGCCGGAGTACACGCTCAGCCTCTCGCAGGACATGATGCGGATGCGCACTAATGTCTAGCGAATGTTGTAAAACAAGGACATCTACGGAGTCATTCGGAAACGGTAAGAGGTTGTCTTCAGCTAGAATAACGGGGCAATGAGTGGGTTTTGATACATGACCTCCAAACACAACATGAAATTTAATGGGCGCCACAGAACTAGCAATCAGCGGGAAGCCTGCTTTTCCGCCAACCTGCAAAACCACTTGCCCGAATAGGCGCTTAAGCTCGGCTCGAGCAAGCCGGCGCTCCTCTGTTTGGATACGACGACCGAGGGATCCTGCGGTCCAACGATCCCAAGCATGTTGTTTATCATGTAAACCCAGTCGAAACACGCTCTGAACTGCCATAGGTTCATGGTACCATTACTGCGTTACTATTTAACACCTACCAGAGGATCTATGATGGGAATGCTCTCCGGTAAACGCGCATTAATTGTCGGTGTCGCGAGTAAGCTTTCAATTGCTCACGGGATCGCCGAAGCGATGCATCGTGAAGGTGCAGAACTATCTTTTACTTATCAGAACGAAAAGTTGAAGGATCGGGTAGTCAGTTTTGCCGGGGGTTGGGGAACACCCAAAGGTCTTTGTTTTCCCTGTGATGTCGGGGATGATGGAGAGATTGATGCAGTTTTCCAAGGGTTGTCTAGGCATTGGGATCATATAGATATCATAGTTCATGCGGTCGGCTTCGCGCCAGGCGATCAACTCAGCGGAAGCTTTGTGGATGTCACAACACGTGAAGGGTTCCGCATCGCTCATGATATTTCTTCGTACAGTTTGGTTGCTCTGGCAAAGGCCGCACAACCGATGCTTGATGGACGTAACGGCAGCGTCATTACCTTATCCTACTTGGGTGCGGTGCAGACAATGCCAAATTACAACGTAATGGGCTTAGCGAAAGCATCTCTTGAGGCTGGCGTTAGATTTCTCGCGACGTCTCTGGGACCTAAAGGACACCGAGTCAACGCTATTTCTGCCGGACCGATCAGAACGTTAGCGGCAAGTGGTATCAAGGATTTCCGCTCTATGCTGAACTATAATGCTTCACGGACACCTCTTCGCCGGAATACAACAACTCAAGAGGTCGGAAATACCGCAGCGTTTTTGGGTTCTGATCTAGCAGCTGGTATTACAGGTCAAACGATCTACGTTGACAACGGATTTAATATCACAGCAATGGCGGACTCGGACAACGTTTGATGCTCAAAATTCATCAGATCGCAGCATTCAGTGACAACTATATTTGGGTTATCTCTGATGGTTCTAATGCTTGGGTCGTAGATCCGGGTGACGCTACTCCTGTTATTCGATTTCTAAACGAATCCGCACTCAAACTTGAAGGTATTCTGTTAACGCACTGGCATGGTGATCATCAAGGAGGTGTTGAAGAGCTTTGTGATCACTACAGAGACCTCCAAATTATTGGTTCTCGGAAGGCGCTCAAAGGTCCATCTCGTCCAGTTTCAGAAAACGATTTAGTTCGCATATTAGGAGCGACTTTTAAAGTTCTTGAGGTTCCTGGTCATACACTTGACCATGTTGCTTTCATATCCACTTCCGAGTTGTTTGAAACCCCTGTGGCTTTTACAGGTGATACGATGTTTGCGGCGGGATGTGGTCGATTATTTGAGGGAACAGCTGATGATATGTTTCGCAGTCTGAACAAAATTAATAACCTTTCTGAGAATACTCTCGTTTATTGTGCTCATGAATATACTCTGGCCAACCTTGAGTATGCTGTACGCGCTGAACCAAAAAATCTGGACACTTTGGATCGATTTAATGAAGTAGTAGTAATGCGTGATCAAGGAATATCCACTATCCCAACAACGTTGGCTCTTGAGCGATTAACAAATCCATTTCTCCGAGCCCCTAACAGCGCGGTTTTAGGTCAACGACGATTGGAAAAAGATAACTTTTAATGCGAGCACAGCAATTTCTTTTCACTTGGACTGGTGCTACTACCCTAGTTTTGGTATTAGCTGGTTGCCAAGCCGTGAAGCCAGGTACCTCGCCCCCTACACTCAGTGAGAATCAAGTCAATAGTGTGAGCGTAGAGCCTGAGTATATTCAAAGCTCACCGGAAGATAGAGAAATCTCCGAAGATGCGGCTCTTTACGATCCGCTTGCTATCGTTCGTGAGCTCGGCGAGGCCGTTGACAGTCCGAACATCACACACTCGGACAATTCGGACATAGTCGATGTCCAACTCAAACCTGACCTCGCAATGATCGACAGTACCATTTGGGCAGAAATTATTAATCGTTTTTCGTTAGGGAAGCTTAAAGAAACCAAATATGCAACCCTACATCGAAGGAAACTGACGCATAGCCCGGGGTTTTTTTCCGAATTTTTGTTTAAAGGTGACATCTACCTTCCTTACGTCTGGTCTGAAATTAAGAGACGGAGGTTACCGGCCGAGCTTGCACTTCTTCCCTATGTAGAGTCCGCGTATAGCCCTTGGGCTGTCTCTCGTATGGGGGCGGTTGGAATGTGGCAAATCATGCCCGGAACTGCTCGACTGTTGAAACTAAAGTTGGGGCAAACCTGTGATCAGCGACGCGATGTCATTCACTCGACTCGTGCGGCGATAGACTATCTAGAAAAAATGTATGCTAAATTCGACGATTGGCTGTTAGCCATAGCTGCCTACAATGCTGGCCCAGGACGAATTGAGCGAGCCATTCAGAGGAATAAACGCGCCGGAAAAGCGACCGATTTTTGGTCATTGAAACTACCACGTGAAACTCGTCGATACGTGCCCAGACTACTTGTAACCAGAGACCTAATTCTCGATGCCAAAGCTCAGGGAATCGAACTTCCAAATATCATTCCGGAAATTCCGTTCAAAGCATTGACTCTCGAGGCGCCTATGGAGGTGTCCCTCGTGAGGCAATTAAGTGGCTTAGCACTTGAAGATATTCGTAAATACAATCCATGTATTCGTTCCTGGATTACCCCTGCTCAAGAGCCTTATCAACTCATTCTTCCAACCGAATCCGCACAAGAATTCTCGACGCGATTGGTCAGCGTATCTGTTCGAGATTACGTCAGAACACGACCATATAAAGTCGGGCGTGGAGATACCTTGAGTGAAATAGCTGCCAGAATTGGTGCGACAGTATCTGAACTTATGATGCTCAATGGAATGAGCAACTCAAGAATTATCGCAGGGCGGACCATACGGGTGCCGAGCACCAGCGAAAATATATCGAAGCAACTGATTAATCTTGAGCTCGGGAATGATTATGGTGAAACAATCCGCTACAAGGTTAGGAAAGGCGACTCACTTTGGAAGATCGCTAGACGATTTCAGACCACGGTCAAGAACCTGCGCAAGCTGAACGCGACATCAAATCTGATCAAGCCAGGACAGTGGCTCGTCGTTCCTGTCAATTGATGCGCTCTGAAATGAATGCATCGATCATGCCTCGAGATATAGATGCTTTTGGAGGCAATTTTGGTAGCTTGTCATATTTAAACCACTGGGCATCAATGATTTCGTCCTCGTCAATCCTAATGTCGCCCAACATCCACTCCGCGCGGTAACCAAGCATCAGCGAATGCTTGAAAGGCCAGCTCTGACTACCCTGATAAATAGGCTTAGCAATCTCAACTCCAACTTCTTCGAATATTTCTCTGTGGCACGCATGCTCCGCTGATTCACCCGCTTCAACAAAACCAGCTAGTGTTGAATACATGCCATCCACAAATCTTGGTGCTCTTGCGAGAAGAATTTCATCCCCCCGTGTTACTAGAACGATCACGCATGGGGAGATTCTCGGATACTGGGTCAGTTGGCAAGACTCGCAGGTCCGGCCTCTATCTGATTCGGATGGTATCGTCGATCGACCACACTGACCGCAAAATTGATGCTCTCGTGAGAAGTCCAACACCTGCATGGCAGCGCTAACCGGAACAAACTGAGCGCTCCTAATTTGAAGCAAGATAGGTCGAAGTGGCTCATACTTTAACGAACCAATTTTTTCTCCTCGGACACCATAATAATTCACGTCATTCAATGTTCCGGCCAACACTGGGTCATAGTCGGCGACAACTGCATGATCAAGATCGAGCAACAGTGGATCCCCATTTGTATCAACTGCAATCATCCGATCATTTGAAGTCACAATCACACGAGAATATTTACCAATCGCTAATCCAGGTTGCCAAGTTGTCTTGTAATCACCCAACCAGTTCATTACTCAGTCTTATCCCATAGAAGGCAATCGGATACCTCGCGAATTTTGGCCAAAAATGCGTTATGATTTTCAAGTTCGGAGGAAATAGGCTCGCTAACTGCGGGCTGGCGATTCAATCCTGATAATTTTTCAACCGGTTCAAATCGGGATCCCTGTTGCTGATTGTCATTACCAACGAACATCCGACTCTGTTCGCGTGTCATAGCAAGATAAACCTGCGTCAGTAATTCCGCGTCGAGGAGTGCCCCATGAAGTGTCCGTTCGGACGCATCAACCTTGTAATCTCTGCACAACGCGTCCAGTGAATTCCGCTTTCCTGGCCTTTTCTCACGAGCCATAGCCAGTGTATCCACGGCCTTACCGCCATGGATGAGGTCAAAAATACTTGGAGCGTTCGGAATACTTTGAAGCTCTGCTTCAAGGAAATTCAGGTCAAAAGAGGCATTGTGAGCAATCAGCTCTGCTCCACCAATGAACTCAATGAATTCTTCTGCGACACCAGCAAAATTTGCTTTATCCTTCAGAAACTCATTGGTAATGCCATGCACTTCAATGGCTTCCGCGTCAATCTCTCGCTCTGGATTGATATAAACGTGAAAAGTACGGTCGGTGAGTCGCCTATTAATCATCTCGACACATCCAATTTCAATCACTCGATGACCATCGCTTGGATCGAGACCCGTGGTTTCCGTATCAAGAATTACTTGTCGCATACGGAAGAGACTCCCTGATTGGCCAATTCATCGGCCCGCTCGTTACCTGGATCGCCAGAATGTCCTTTTACCCAATACCAATTGACCTGATGGTCAGACACAGCTTGATCGAGTTGTTCCCAAAGGTCCTGATTTGCGACAGGCTTTTTTGCTGCTGTCCGCCACCCATTTGATTTCCAGTTTGATAGCCACTTTGTGATGCCGTCTTTGACGTAAACCGAATCGGTGTACAGATCGACAACACATCGCGACTTTAATGCAGATAGACCCGCGATTGCAGCCATTAACTCCATACGGTTATTGGTTGTTCCGACATCGCCACCGAATAGTTCCTTGTGATGCTCGCCATATTCTAGGACCACTCCCCAGCCGCCTGCGCCTGGATTTCCTTTGCAAGCACCGTCCGTATAAAGTGTGACCCTTTTGTCAGTCACAGACGAGTAAAATCCTGACTAGACCGGTGAATAAAGGCATCAATTTCATCTGAAACTGCTGCAGAGGCATCACGTCCTATTCGAGCTACCAGTGATTTTTTTTGATACCATTTGAGCGAGATTAAATGATGATCCTGATCCATCTGCATCAAAATGTCGTCTGAGGTCGCGATTTGGTCGCAAAGGCCTTTTTCGAGCGCATCCGTGCCATAGAAAATCGATCCGTCAGCAAGAGAATCGAGATCGAGATCAGGCCTTCTTGCGGCTACCCACGCCTTGAAAAGATCATGCGTTTTCGTAAGGTCTTCCTTGAATTTTTTACGACCCTCCGGCGTATTTTCGCCAAGCACTGTTAACGTACGCTTGTTTGTGCCTGCAGTGTGGAGTTCCACATCAATATCTCGATTCTTCAAGAAACGATTAATATTCGGAATTTGAGCGACAACACCTATAGACCCAAGGATGGCGAAAGGAGCTGAAATAATGCGGTCAGCACATACAGCCATCATGTAACCACCACTTGCGGCAACTGTATCCACACATGCAATCACTTCGATCCCAGCATCTTTAAAGCGGGATAATTGCGAGCTCGCTAATCCATAAGTGTGGACAAGACCTCCAGGTGAAGTCAATTTTATCAGCACACAATCAGGGATACGGTCCATCGCCAGAACCGCGGAGATTTCTTCACGTAAAGCACTCACCTGTGAAGCTTTCATGTCACCCTTAAATTCGAGTATGACGGCGAGTTTTTTATCTGGCTCGGTATCTGCCGCAATCGGCTTACCTTTTTTCTTAAATTTCTGCTTGGTTCTCTGTAGCAACGATTGCTTCTGACCAGGAAGAGCAGTTCTGATCTCTGTTGCTACGTAATCTTTTTGCTCTGCATATTTTTTAGATAAATCAGTTACTTTGATGGACCCTTTTGCGTCATCAGTTCTCGATAACTTAGTACTAACCGCGAGTACAAATAACACAGCAAAGACAACGGTGAGTGTCTGCAGCAAAAATAATCCGTATTCACTTAATAATTCCATTAGCGCTTGTTTACCTCAAGAGTGGTCGTTACTACTGACCAGAACTCGCTTCCCTCTTGGTTTATTCTAAGCTGTGTTAGAGGTGCTTTGAGATCATTGTCGCTTTCGGGCTCAGTGTTTAACTTCATGAAGTCGATCCGTGCAACAACAACCTCGTTATTTGCAATCTCGCCTACAAAGGTCGAGGCTCTACCGTCACTGGGCGCAGAAGCAGCGAACGCAACTGACAAAGCATCACGCGACAATAAATCATTGCCATTTCTATCAACATCACTAAAAAGTGTAGTCTCTAATGCCTCTGCGTCTTTTGGCAGCCCAGATCCTCCATTTTGCCAATGCTGCTGAACGGTTTGAGCTAAACTCCTAGCGCGATTGAGAGCTTTTTGTCGCCTCAATCGATCGGAAATGTCATCACGGACCTCGACAAGCGCTCGTATAGCCTTCGGCTTGAACTCCTTTATCCGAAATGTCATCCATAAACCTGGCTCAACCTCAAATACCTCAGCGTTGAGCTCTCCATCATATAGAGCTTCGTTAAATACCCTCTGTAGAGTATCACCCTGAGCAAAGAGACCGCTGGCCGTAGAACGATTGAATACCTCGGTGGTCTTGATTTCAACGCTGTAGACGCTCTTTAACTCTTCCAAACTACCGCTAAATGCAACATTTGAGAATTCTTCTAGGTTATCTGCAAGCAGACGGTCTGCTTCTCGCTCTATCAAATCTTCTCTTAAACGTGGGGCACTTACGTCAAAAGGATCTATCGGGCGCGTACGCGTCTCTAATAGTTCGATCAGGTGATACCCAAACTGTGTTTTTACTGGTTCCGAAACCGAATTAATTGCTAGCTTATCCAGTGCTTGCTCAAATTCGGGAGCGAAAGTACCCTTTGGTGCAAACCCGAGATCTCCCCCAGTATCTCTACTCGCAATATCATCCGAGTGAAGCCTCGCTAACTCAGTAAAATCTCCGCCACCAACTATTTGAGCTTTGAGATCTGTTATTTTTTCCAGAGCGCTCTCGCCGTCAGCAACAAGTATGTGTCGGGCGCGCCTCTCAGATTCGGTAGCTGACTGCTCTACTTCCGCGTCATAAGCTGTTCGAAGATCCTCCTCAGTGACAACCACCTGATCCCTGAAGTCGTCATTGGCCAACAGAACATATTCGAGCGCGACAGATTCTTCCGTAACAAAACTGTTTTTATTAGTATTATAAAACTCTGCAACCTCTTCTGCAGCCAGACTCACTTCTGACAGGAATTGATCGCTCTTTATAACAAGTAATTCCCCAGAACGTCTCTGTTTTTGTAGCGCGTTCAGCCTTGTTATTTTTGAGGGAGTTACTAGGGTTGAGGCCTCGACTGCTCCTTTCACCTGATATTCAATCAAGTCACGCTTGAGCTCTTCGCGGAAACCCAGTCGAGACATACCCATCTGTCCTAGTGCTCGGTCAAAAGTTCTCACGTCAAATTGACCGTCGGTCTGAAATTGCGGAATTTCCAAGATAACGTTATCAATCAACTGATCGGTTACGCCGAAGTCAAGCTTCTCGGAGTAACCCGTGGCCGCTGCCTCTTCTATAAGCGTATTCAAAACGCTCTGTCTTAGAAGATCCTCGTCAATTGCAGTGGAGTCACCCAACACACTAAGAAGCTGCCGGCGCTCCCGCTCGAGCTTATTTAAGAATCGCCGCTCAGTGATCTCGATGCCATCAACCTCTGCTATGACAGTATCCCCGCCACCGCCGTTAAAAAAGTTTACCCCTGTGATCACGAACGTCACGGCAATCAGACCAACGATAATTTTGGCAATGATTCCGCTTGAATTGTCCCGAATATTTTGCAGCATTTTACGTTGTGACCTATAGATTCAAAAAAGGGGCCTAGGGCCCCTTGATATAAAGACGAGTGTTAGCTTAATTGACTGCGTCTTTCAGAGCCTTACCGGCCTTGAAGCCAGGAACCTTGGCGGCTGCTATTTGAATAGTCGCACCGGTCTGTGGATTACGACCCGTGCGAGCAGCACGAGATTTGACTTGAAAAGTACCGAAACCAACCAAGGAAACAGTATCACCATGTTTGAGAGAACCTGTAACTGCCGTCAAAGTAGCATCTAGCGCTTTTCCCGCATCAGCTTTAGATAAACCTGCGTCAGCAGCAATCGCATCGATTAATTCTGATTTATTCACTCGTAGTACCCCTATCGGTTTTTTAATAAAAGGTGGCCCCTTCTAATTTATTGTTTGAGGCAACCGCTCAACTCGCGCCGAATCAGTTATACCAACCGTTTGACGTCGAAACAACCGATTAATGAGCTCTTTGCGTGTTTTTTTCTACTATCTGTTCCGGTTCCGAACCAGTAGCGACGTCCTGAGTAACGAATGGTTCCGGAATATACGCCAATGCAATATCAAACACTTGATCAATCCAGGATACAGACTTAATTTCCAAATCCGCTTTCACGTTTTCAGGTATCTCTTTCAAATCTCGAACGTTTTCCTCCGGAATGATAACCACTCTGATACCTCCCCGATGCGCTGCCAATAACTTTTCTTTCAATCCACCTATCTGCAACACTTGCCCACGTAACGTGATTTCACCAGTCATAGCCACGTCAGCTTTCACCGGAACGTTAGCCAGTACCGATACTAAAGCAGTACACATACCGATCCCCGCGCTTGGACCATCTTTTGGCGTTGCTCCCTCAGGTACATGAATGTGCAGATCCTTTTTTTCATAAAAATTAGGATCAATACCAAGAGCAATTGCACGACTACGAGCCACTGTCACCGCAGCCTGAATTGATTCCTGCATGACATCGCCAAGAGACCCGGTACGAATCTGCTTACCCTTACCCGCCATCGCTACCGCTTCTATGGTCAGTAATTCACCACCAACGCTGGTCCATGCGAGGCCGGTGACTTGGCCAATTCGATCTTCTGTTTCCTTGAGTCCATAAGTGAACTTCCGGACACCGGAATAATCCTCAAGCAGATCGGGTGTAATCATAATAGTCTCAGAATCATTACCACCAACTTTCCTATGACCATCCTCAATCCGTTTACGAACTACTTTCCGGGCGAGTTTGGATACCTCACGATCTAGACCACGAACCCCTGCCTCTCTGGTGTAGTAACGAATCATATCCGTTAAGACTTGGTCAGGAATATTTATCTCTTTTGGCCCTAAGCCATTGTTTTTAATCTGTTTTGGAACCAAGTATTTCTTTGCGATATTAAGCTTTTCGTCCTCTGTATAACCGGGAATCCTAATAACTTCCATCCTATCCAAAAGTGGTGCCGGTATGTTCATGGAATTTGAAGTACAAACAAACATGACCTCAGATAAATCAAAATCTACTTCGAGATAATGATCGTTAAAGGTATGGTTCTGCTCCGGATCCAAAACCTCGAGCAGAGCCGATGCCGGGTCTCCCCTGTGGTCCATCCCCATTTTATCGATCTCGTCTAGCAAGAACAGCGGGTTCTTAACACCAGCCTTCGATATTTTTTGAACAATTTTTCCAGGCATTGAACCGATGTACGTCCGTCGGTGGCCTCGAATCTCTGATTCATCCCGTACCCCGCCCAGGGCCATACGAACAAATTCACGGTTAGTCGCTCGCGCGATCGATTCGCCCAAGGATGTCTTACCAACACCTGGCGGCCCAACGAGGCATAATACGGGACTTTTAGACTTCCTGACGCGCATCTGAACAGCTAGATATTCAAGAATCCGCTCTTTAACTTCATCCAGTCCATAATGATCCGCTTCTAAAATATCGCGAGCCTTAACAAGGTCATGTCGCACCCGGGAGCGTTTAGACCAGGGGCAACCCAACAACCAATCTAAATATGCCCTAACCACCGTTGCTTCAGCGGACATGGGTGACATCAACTTTAGTTTTTGCAGCTCATTTTCTGCTTTTTCTTTGCCTTCCTTGGACAAACCAGACTGGTCGATACGCTCCTGTAATGCATCAACTTCGTTTGGTGTCTCGTCAAGATCATTCATCTCTTTCTGAATGGCTTTCATCTGCTCATTCAGATAATACTCACGCTGACTTTTCTCCATTTGCTCCTTGACGCGACCACGAATGCGCTTTTCGACTTGAAGTAAATCCAGCTCTGACTCCATCAGTGCCACCAAGTACTCGAGCCGCTCTTTGATATCATCGTGTGATAGCAAAGCCTGCTTTTCTTTTAGAGGCAGGGTTAAGTGCGCAGCCATGGTATCGCAGAGCCGGCCAGGCTCCTCAATACTCTGCAGTGATGCTAAGACTTCAGCAGGGATTTTTTTGGAAGCTTTCACATACTTATCAAACTGATCCATCAGCACCCGTAATAGTGCACCTTGATGATGCTCTTTAAGGGGAACGGACTCAATGATCTGTGCGTTAGCTCGGTAATGATCACCATCAAGATCAAATTTTGAAACGTGTGCTCTCTGCGCCCCTTCGATTAACACTTTAACCGTACCATCAGGGAGCTTGAGAAGTTGCAAAATCGAAGCGACGGTTCCGACTCTATATAATTCACCAGCCCGAGGCTCGTCCTCGCTTGCGACCTTTTGAGCAACAAGAAGAATTTCTTTCCCTCCGTCCATGGCGCTCTGCAGCGCCTTGATCGATTTTTCACGACCCACGAATAATGGAAGAACCATGTGAGGATAGACAACCACGTCCCTCAACGGGAGTAATGGGAGGTCCAGCTGCTGAATACTCATTCTTTTCGTCCTAGTTTACTCGGTAGCATTTGCCGAGCGTTTTTCGTCGGTTTTACCTGCGTAAATTTTGAGCGGCTCACTGTCACCAGTCACGACACTTTCATCGATTACCATTTTAGCTATGCCGTTATCTGAGGGAATTTCAAACATGGGGTGTAGAAGGATAGTTTCAAGAATCGACCGCAGACCACGCGCGCCTGTTTTACGTTCCATCGCCTTCCGCGCTACAGCTCGTAGAGCCTCAGGCCGAACGTCTAACTCTACACCCTCCATGTCAAACAACTCCCTATACTGTTTAATTAGTGCGTTTTTCGGTTCCGACAAGATTTGAATTAGTGCATCCTCGTCAAGTTCAGTGAGGGTGGCCACTACAGGTAAACGGCCTACAAATTCGGGGATAAGACCATACTTCACCAAGTCTTCAGGCTCCACTTCTGCAAAAGCTTCGCCAATTGATTTTGATTCATCTTTTGATCGAACTTCTGCTCCAAATCCGATCCCACCCTTCTCGCTTCGGTCTCTGATCACTTTATCAAGTCCAGCAAATGCACCGCCGCAGATAAATAGGATATTAGAAGTGTCAACTTGAAGGAACTCTTGCTGGGGATGCTTACGACCGCCCTGCGGTGGAACGGAGGCTACTGTTCCTTCGATCAGTTTTAAAAGCGCTTGCTGCACGCCCTCTCCCGAGACATCACGGGTAATTGACGGATTATCCGATTTTCGAGAGATCTTATCGATCTCATCGATATACACAATGCCTTGCTGAGCTGTCTCCACATCGTAGTCACATTTTTGAAGAAGTTTTTGGATGATATTTTCAACGTCCTCGCCAACGTAACCCGCTTCTGTCAACGTCGTTGCATCAGCCATAGTGAACGGCACGTTTAACAAACGCGCCAATGTTTCAGCGAGCAGTGTCTTTCCGGAACCAGTCGGGCCTATTAGAAGAATATTTGATTTGCCAAGCTCTATATCCTGCGCATTACGCTCGCCGTATCGAAGTCTTTTGTAATGGTTGTATACCGCCACAGCCAGCACTCGCTTGGCACGCTCTTGACCTATCACATAGTCATCAAGGGTTGTTTTGATGGCTAGGGGGACTGGTAGCCCGTCCGATGACTCCGCTTCGTCAGACTCTTGGATCTCTTCTTGGATGATGTCGTTGCACAGGTCTACACACTCGTCGCAGATGAAAACACTTGGCCCTGCGATCAGCTTGCGAACTTCGTGCTGACTTTTCCCGCAGAACGAGCAATACAAAACTTTACCGTTATTTCCGGAATTCTGATCTGTTGTATCTGTCATCTAATCACTCACTCTGATGCGTCAACAGTGCTCTGTCAACGCCCGAAAATCAAGCCCCTTTGGGCGTATCTATGCGATGCTCAAGTACGTCATCGATTAACCCATATTTTTTCGCCTCACCGGCATCCATAAAGCGATCACGGTCTGTGTCTTTCGCAATCTGCCGGACGGTCTGACCTGTGTGACGCGCCAATTTAGAGTTTAACTTCTCACGAATCTTCAGAATTTCTTTCGCATGAATATCAATATCGGACGCTTGACCTGAAAATCCACCCAAAGGCTGGTGAATCATCATTCGGGAGTTGGGTAGAGCAAATCTCTTCCCTTTCGCACCACCAGCGAGAAGAAACGCACCCATACTCGCTGCTTGACCAATACACAGGGTTGAAACGTCTGGCTTGATAAATTGCATTGTGTCATATATTGCCATCCCCGCGGTCACCGAACCTCCCGGCGAATTAATGTAAAGATGAATATCTTTATCCGGATTCTCTGACTCTAGAAACAATAACTGAGCGACGATCAGATTGGCCATGTAGTCTTCTACCTGACCAACCACGAAAATTACGCGTTCCTTGAGTAGCCTAGAATAAATGTCGTATGAGCGCTCACCGCGAGAGCTTTGCTCTACAACTATTGGGACCAAACCTGTCATGAAATTACCTCTAACCTGTTAGCTTTGACGACTTTTCATAACGTCGGCGTATAACATATTAATGGTTTTAGCTTTCGCACTTTCAAGGAGTTTTTCAGCAACTTGTTCCTCAACGGCAAGCGCTTCGATTTGCTTTAGGTTTTCGTTGTTTGAGTAATAGAAGTTAACGACCTGTTCTGGATCGTCATACGCTGTGGCCATTTCATCAACCAAGCCTTTCACGCGATCGGCATCAGCCTGAAGTTCAAGCTTTTTAACGGTCGCTCCAAGCAGAATCCCGAGTCGCACACGACGTTCGGCCTGTTCCGTAAACAGTTCATCAGGCAACTGATCAGGATCAAACTGCTGTCCGCCACCGAAACGTTCGGCGGCCTGTTGTTTTAGAGCAGTTATCTCGGACATTGTTGCTGATTCAGGAACAGGCGTATCCGAATTTTTTTCCAGTAACACGTCAAAAATCTTTGTCTTATTCATATTCTTAAGTGTCATAGACAGCTCGCGTAACATTTGCTCTTTAATCTCTGCCTTGAATTCTTTTTCGTCGCCTGATTCAACCCCAAACGTTTTAATAAACTCTTCGTCAACAGTCGGTAGTTCTCCACGCTCCAGCTTGGTTACTTCAATTTTAAAAACCGCCGCTTTTCCTTTTAGATTCTCCGCGTGGTAGTCCTCAGGAAACGTTACTTCAACATCACGGGTATTACCCTTTTTCATACCCACGATTCCGTCTTCAAATCCAGGTATCATCGAACCTGAACCCAATACCAGCGCATGATCTTGACCATTCCCACCTTCGAAAGCTTCACCATCTATGAAGCCTTCAAAATTGATTGTGACTCGGTCGCCATTCTTCGAAGCAGCACGCGCCGATTCTTTCCAGCCCTTACGTTGCTCTCGTAATGTTGCGATCATTTCTTTGACATCAGCCGCGCCGATTTTGCACTTGACCTGTTCGACGTCATCTCCGTCAATCAGAGCCGGATCCAAATCAGGAAAAACTTCAAATGTGGCTTTGAAGGTGAAGTCAGAACCTTCTTCGAACTGTAAGTCCTCTATTTTTGGCTGGCCAATCGGCTTTACATCATGTTCGCTGAGTGCCTGCCCCAAAGATTTTTCAATTAGGTCGGATGCAATCTCCTGGCGAATCGCCTGTCCGTATCGCTCCCGAACAACTTTCGTGGGCACTTTGCCCGGACGAAACCCATCGATGCGAACGCGTTTTGCTGTCTCAGCTAACTTTGCTTCAAATTCTGTTTCAATATCCCCGTTTGGGATCGTAATTGTAAACTGACGCTCTAGAGCGCTCGGGGATTCCAGGATAACCTGCATGAACTAACCTCGGTCATTCAATTTCTTTGAATTTAACGGCGATAGGATACTGCCTTAAGTCTAAGCCGTATAGTGATGGTGCGGATGGAGGGACTTGAACCCCCACGCCTCTCGGCACCAGAACCTAAATCTGGCGTGTCTACCAATTTCACCACATCCGCAAAAGTACGCTCAAAGCGTTGAGAAGCGCGAGATTCTGACTCACTCACCTTGAAATTTCAAGCCCGGCCTAATCGAGTGCAGTGGTCTAACAAGACTATCTTTAAAGCTTAAATTATTTCACCTGAAGTCCCTGACTATCGCAGCGTTCCTTAAATGCTTCTGAAAACCGCTCGGATTCGTAGTTTACATATTCATATTTTGCGTTGAGTTCTGAATCCGGGTCCTTCCCTTCCATTTTTAAGTAGATAATCTCTTCACGTGTCTTTCGAATCTGATCAATCCAGACCGTGACCCAGCCTTCTAAAATTTCGCAATCCTCAGGAATTTCACGCTCCTGCGCCAGCCCCTCTAAGGAAAGAGGAAACAAACATAAAAAAACTAGATAATGCATAGCTCGTTCCAAGTTATTCCTGATTAAAAGATACCGAAACCTACTAAAAAATTGAATCAAGTAATGGGGTGGATGATGGGACTCGAACCCACGACGACCGGAATCACAATCCGGGGCTCTACCAACTGAGCTACACCCACCATTGAGACCAGGCTGGCACGCCTGGCAGGAATCGAACCTGCAACCTACCGCTTAGAAGGCGGTTGCTCTATCCGGTTGAGCTACAGGCGCATGGTCAGTATTGGTCGGGGCAGCTGGATTCGAACCAACGACCCTCTGCTCCCAAAGCAGATGCGCTACCAGACTGCGCTATACCCCGAATACCTGGCTGAACATCACGATGCTCTTTGCCGGTGGCGCAGTATAGTCATCCACTTTAGGCTCTGCAAGGGGATTTTTGAGCACGTCGCTCCGTCAGCGCTAGCCAGTTTCCAAGCATTACAAGGCAAAAAGCGAACAAGGCAGCCAAGCTAAGTTCATATCCTTCAAAGAGAACGCTGACTACGATCGCGACTACCGGAAAACTCACGGTCGCATAGGCGGCTCTGCCTGGCCCAACCCGACCAATTAACGTCAGATACGAACCAAACGCTACCACCGAGCCGATGAACACCAAATACAGTAAGGACGCTACATAGGTCGGGCTAAAATCGAATCGGATAGGATACCCGTTAATCAAAGCAAACATAAAAGTGATAGCTGTTCCATACATCATGCCAAAAGCCGTGGAATTCCAGACGTTTAGATCACGCTTTTGCAATATTGCTGATACTAGATTACCAACACTGGCCGCCAGTGTGCCAAGCAGGCTAAGTAGCAAAGCGATCGAGCCGCCACTCACCCATGAAAATCCAAGAAGCTCGACACGGAACAAAATGATCAAACCTAAGACACCAATCCCGCCACCGAGGAGTGCCCGATAATCCAAAGGTTGCTTCAGGAACCAGTAAGCTCCGAGCGTGTTCCAAAAAACCATCGTAGAAAAAACGACAGATATAAGCCCGGTGGTCAGCGTCAGACTGGCCGTATAAAACAACCCGTAATTTAAGCAAAATAGAAATAATCCGAGGATCGCACACAAAGCATGCTCGTTGAGGGTCAACGCGAGACGCTCTCCTCGGAACCTGCAAATCCCAACCACAGTGATCGACGCCAATAGAAAACGCCACCCGACGGATACTATCGGATGAACCACGCCGAATTGTCCCAGTATCACGTACCAGGTGGTTCCCCAAGCTAGGACGGTGACGGCGAAGAGCGTTGCATCAATTCGATTTATTTTCGGCGCCATGACGTCTCACCAGCGCCATCCTCAAGAACGATTCCTTGTGCAGCCAGGTCATCTCGAATCTTGTCAGCAGCCGCAAAGTCATGTTTAGCTCGAGCTTTCTGACGCGCGTCTATCAGCGCATTGACAGCAGTATCGCTCAGCTCACTGTTTGCTGCCTTCAATGCCTGTTGTTCTGCGAGGAACTGGACCTTGCCCGTGGTGAAAAGACCTAAAATCTTGCCTATAGCCAGGATACTTGAGGCCGCCTCTTCAGTGTCTTTTGAGGCCAGTTCAAATAAGAGCGCTAACACGCGCGGTGTATTAAAATCATCATCCATCAGTTCTTGAAACTCAAAAATTGCGTCCGAGCTCGTGGTAGTCGCTTCATCAGGTAGGACCTGAATCAGACGACTGTAGGCGGTCTCAGCCTGAACAAGCGCATCATCCGAAAATGAAATAGCACTCCTGTAATGACTTTGCAGAAGAAAAAACCGGACCACCTCTGGATGAAAGTTATTGAAAAGCGCGTCCAAAGTTACAAAATTTCCAAGCGATTTAGACATCTTCTCTTCGTTCACTCGAACCGCGCCAGCGTGCATCCAATATCTTGCGAAGGTGCATCCAGTGGCCGCCTCAGACTGTGCAATTTCATTCTCATGGTGTGGAAACTTAAGGTCAGGACCCCCTCCATGAATATCAAAGGTCTCCCCAAGCGTATCCATGCTCATCGCAGAGCACTCAATATGCCATCCAGGACGCCCTGCACCAAACTCAGAGTCCCAAAATTCCTCGCCAGGTTTGGCTGACTTCCATAGCACAAAATCCGCTGGATTTTCCTTGTCCTCAGCGACCGCAACCCGAGCTCCCTCTATCATATCTTCGAGCCGTCTATTATTGAGTTTTCCGTAGCTTGGGAATGCACTTACACGAAAGTACACATCACCAGAAGACCCTTGGTACGCGGCATTCTTTTCAATCAACCTTGAGATCAACCCGACCATTGAATCGATATTTGATGTTGCCCGAGGCTCAAGATCAGGCGCCTGACACCCGAGGCGTTTTTCATCCTGATGCATGGCCCCAATCATTTCAGCTGTCAACTCAGTGAAGGGAATTTTTCTTTCCGCCGCTCGTTCAAATATCTTGTCGTCCACGTCTGTAATATTGCGTACATAGGTCACATCGAAGCCACGAAACCTGAGATAGCGCACAATCGCGTCAAATGCGACCATGACACGCCCGTGACCCAGATGGCAACGATCATAAACAGTCATTCCACAGACATAGATACCAATTTGACCAGCCTCCACTGGATGAAAATCACGCTTTTTTCTGGCTAAGGTGTCGAAGATCTGCAAACTCACGCATTATTCCTTGTGGTGAAACCGGTATAGTACCGCCTTGTGTTATGAGGAGAGAAACCGGTGATTCTATTTGAAACAACGCTTGGCAACATCATTTTGGAATTATTTGAGACTGATGCGCCCGAAACGTCTGCTAATTTTAAACAATATGTGGAAGAAGGCTTTTACGATGGGACGATTTTTCATCGAGTCATTGACGGGTTTATGATCCAGGGCGGTGGGTTTGAGCCCGGGATGGCTGAAAAAGATACTGGTGACCCGATCAAAAACGAGGCATCCAACGGGTTAGCCAACAATCGTGGCACAATCGCGATGGCACGGACCATGGACCCGCATTCTGCGACCGCACAATTTTTCATCAATGTCACAGACAATGATTTCTTGAATTTCCGCTCAGAAACATCAGACGGATTCGGATATTGTGTATTCGGACGCGTCTATGACGGAATGGAAACGGTCGACGCAATAAAAGCGGTGTCGACGACCCACCGCGCTGGCCATTCTGACGTTCCCGTTGACGATGTACTAATTACCAAAGTATCGATTGTTTAATGCGCCAACTGATTGTTTCTGACTTCCATCTCGATCCCATTGACCCAACACGCTACCGTGCGGCCACTGAAGCGATAGCGAGGTGTCCCTGCGACCAACTAATCCTTGCCGGCGATATTTTTGAGACATGGATCGGTGATGATGGTGCGACTGAGTTTGACTTCAAATTCTTAGAGTTCTGCGGGGGTCATAGCGGCGATACCCTGTTCATTCATGGCAACAGAGATTTCCTAATAACGGGCGGTTACCTTCAATCATTTGGTATCTCTCTGGTCGAAAAAATTACAGGTCCCGATCTCATCGTGATTCATGGCGATGAGCTTTGTACAAATGACAATAATTATCAGGAGTTCCGAAAAAAGGTCCGAAGCACCAGTTGGGCTGACACTTTTCTTAATAAACCACTCGCAGAGCGACAAACGATAGCACGAAATCTAAGGCAGGCATCGCGTGAGAGTCAGGCCAATCGTGCCGAGTCCATTAGCGACGCAGTTGAGTCTGAAATCCAGGAATGGCTACAACGGTTTAGCTCCACATTACTAATCCATGGCCACACACACCGCCCAGCGGTGCACGCGCACCCATTCGGCCTGCGTTGCGTGACGTCAGACTGGGGCCTGAGCGGTATTGGCGTATTCGTGGATACCAGAGATGATGTGGTTTCGGTAAGTTTGTGCCACCTGTCACCAGACAATACTACTGTAACCGAACAATGGACGCGTTACGCAGGCACACCCGAGTGGAAGCGAAACTCGTCGTCTGTTGTCTCAATTAGCGTTTGATCGATCTTCAAGAAATGGATAAGTCGTTGCTCGACATCCGATGTATCGGCGAACTCGTGTGCGAGAGAGAGATAATCCTGATAGTGCCGACCCTCAGACCTGAGCAGTGATTTATAGAACTTGCCAAGCCTTGTTGGGAGTCGAGGCCATAACGTCGCGAAGCGCTCGCAGGATCGAGCCTCAACAATTGCTCCGACTATTAACATGTCAACCAAGCGCCCATCCTCGTCAGACCTTACCGCATCCCTTAGGGTTTTGGCATAACGAGAAGCGGTAAGTGACCGATAATATACGCCCATCTGATCCATTAGCACTAGGACCTGCTCATAGTGCAACATCTCTTCTCGGACCAACCGAGCCATCAGTCGCTGCAGGCGAGGCTTATTCCGATACTTGGTGATCAAACTCATACCCGTCGCTGCCGCCTTGTATTCACAATTGGCGTGGTCAATCAACAGGGTAGCCAAGTCACCAAGGGCATGGGAGACCCAAGCCTCAGGAGTAGACACCTCCAAGAAGTCTTGAATCTCTGACACGATGGCGTCTATCGACGCCACCTTCGAAATAATATTACTTGTAGTAGGCATTTTCTCGTTGACTATGGTCCGTCACATCCCTGACACCTTTCAGGTCGGGGATGCGCTCCATCAGGGTCTTTTCCACACCATCCTTCAGTGTCATGTCCACGGCGCTACACCCCTGGCACCCGCCACCGAATTGCAACACGGCGATCTCATTTTCCAACCTGATGAGCCTAACCTCGCCGCCATGCGCCGCAAGCCCCGGGTTAACCTCGGCAGTTAAAATCTCAACAATCTGTTGCTCCACTGGACCGTCGAACGCGACCGCAGGCTGTTTCGCCTTCGGTGCCTTAATAGTCAACTGACCGCCTAGTTTGTCTGCCACGTAATCAACCACAGCCTCATCTAAATAAGGCAGACTCGGCTGATCCAGGTATGCTATGAAGTTATCGCACTCGAACCGCTCATCTTCTAACTTTTCCTCGCCGGGGCGACAGTAGGCTAAACATGTCTCTGCGTACATCGTACCGGGTTGCGAAACAAATAGCCGAACCCCGATACCCTCAACATTTTGCTTCTCGAGCAACCCCGCAAGGTAGGTCTGCGCGCTTTCTGTGATTGTGATATCTGTCATAAGTTGAGAATACCCTTTAATGCCCTGATATTTTGATTGGGGCGAACATTCTAAATTCTACTGGCAC
>MDTB01005809.1_pt1 | contig 23682 bp, 22 predicted proteins | sample 811161 | NCBI WGS metagenome assembly MDTB01 (sample SAMN05326650, study PRJNA326480) | marine metagenome | isolation source: seawater | place: Mediterranean Sea | collected 2009
GGATCGACGGTGTAGTGGGCCCAGAGCATCGGCCAGACCTCGAGTTTCGGTGCCAGCCCCAACGGAGCCAATAGCAGCTGACTCCAGATGCCGCTGGTCACCACAACCTGGCCAGCGCTGATGTGATGGCCGTTCTCGAGGGTGATGCCCGCGCCATCCGGATCAATGCCTGCCACAGGGCAGTGTTCGACCAGGCGATGCCCCGCCTTTCGAGCTGTGCGGATCCAGTGGGCGATCACCTTGTCGCTACGTACCGCGCCGGCAGTGGGCTCGAAGAGTCCGGTGAAGTCCGGTTTCGGGTTCAGGGGAAACCGTGTCTTGATCTCTTCAGCACTGAGGGCTTCATAGGGGATGCCCTGGTCGTCCATCACCCGGCGAGCACCGGGAATCGACCCCTCGATGGTTTCTTCATCCCAGCTTTCGCCATAGAAGAGGAGACCATGCGTTTCGCGCAGGGGTTCACCCGCCAGGACCTCTTCCTGTCGCCATAGCCGGTTGGCTTCCTGAGCTAGCCGGCAAAGCACTGGATCGGAATACATCTCCCGGAACATCCGGGTTTCGCCGAAGCTGCTGGCACCGGCGTGGGCCAGGGTTTTGGCCTCGAGCAGGACGACATCACCAATGCCGTGGCGTGCCAGAGCAGCGGCACAGCTGAGGCCAGCCATTCCTCCGCCGATGATCACAACGGAGGTTGTCTGAGGCAGGTCCGCAGGAGTGGTCATAGAAGTTCTCCGAAACTGAGCCCAATCGGGTCGTTGGATCGTTCCGCTGCCACATGGACGAGGGCTTCGCTGACGGAGATTCCCTGCTTCCGTTGCTCCAAGAAGTTCATGGCTCGCTGACGCACTTCGCCTCGCACGAACGCATAAACCTCTTCAGGACCAGCATCTTTCCAGGCCTCCGGTGAGAAGCGTTCGATCGAATCGGCGATCACCGCACCGGCATTCACCAGCGGGTCAGGCAGCACCTGGATCCCGCGCTGACGAAGTTCCTCCGCGAGTTGTGGGTGCTGAAAAGGAGCATTGGCGGCCGGTACGACGGCAGATGTACGAATAGCTCTCGTCATCTCGGCTGTGATCAGGCCGGAAATCGAGCAGGGCACCAAAAGATCCAGCTTGAGTTGCCACCAGGGGCATCCCTGAGGCAGGGGTGTTGCGCCAGGAACGGCTGCTCGCTCTCGGCTGAGATCCACGGTGAACACTGTCCAGCCGTGGCGCGCAAGCGTGCGCGCCACCGTGCCGCCCACGGCGCCGCAGCCATGCACCAGAACGCGACCTGGCTTGGCATCTTTGAGTTCCGCGTTGAGAGCCGCTTCAACGGCGCCGAGGGTGCCATGGGCGGTGGCGGCACTGGCGTCAACAGGGCTGCCCACCGCAGCCAGAACATGTGGGGTGAGCGCCGTCAGGCGCTCCATGTCCTCCAGGCTGGTGTTCAGATCGCAACCGGTGATCATCGAGCCCTCCAGGGACTGCAGCAATTCAGCGGTGATGCTGATCAGCTCGTCCTTGACGGCTGCCGGTTCCTTGGCTCGCGCCACGATCTTTCCGCCTGCGAAGCCGGTTCCATAGAGATCGTGCTTGTACGTCATCAGCCCCGCCAGGCGTTCCCCATCGGCGATACAGGCCGCATCCGTCGGGTAATTCAGCAGGCGTAGCCCACCGTTTGCAGGCCGTTCGGAATTGGTGTCCTCGGCAACCACGAACACCGACAGGTGCTCGGAGACGTGTTCGGCGAGCACCGAAATGTTCGGGCTCGGTTGGGTCGTCGTTGCCATCAGGCCACTTTCTCCATCATCTGATGGTGCTCGACGTAGTCGAGACTCCACTCGTTGGGGGCCTCGGCGATGCGTTGCTGCAGCCGAGCAAAAACCATGTCTGCAGCTGCATCACCGGCAGCACCAGCAAAGCTGTGGCGGCTCCAGCTGCGGATCGTCGCCATCAGGCCGGCGGCAAATGCTGCCGTGTCTCCGTCTTTGTCCCAGCGCCGGCGGTAGGGGCAGGTCACATAGACAGTCCGCTCATCCACCAACCGCAGACCGTTGCGGTATGCGGCGCTGCTCTCGTCTTTCAAGGGAGCCATGAACTCCTCTGGAGATTTGTAGAAGTTCAGAATGGTGCCGTTGCGGTATTGCTCGTCGTTGATCAAGCCCTCATCGGCCATGCCGCGCCAGATCTGATGAAGCTGGTCATGAACATTGCGGGTTCGGCCGCCGTTGTGGCCGAGATAACGCCCTTCTCCGTCGCGGGAGAGGTTCACTGTCAGCAGGCGGCCGCCCACGGTGAGTTCACGGCTGCGCAGTTCAAGGATGTGGTTCCAGTCCTTCATCGCCTGGGCGGTGAAACGCTCCAAAGCATCCGCATCGCCAGAGGCCAGCACGTGGGTGTGGCTGTCGAGTGGCCCCGGTGAAGCACTGAGCCAGTGCATCGCCGTGGCGGAAAAGCCAAAGCCCACCGTGTTTGGAGCCACGGAGGGCTCATAGAAGCTGCGGGCACTCACCAGCACCGTGGGCTTTGGAGTACGGGGGATCTGAAGCGCCAGGTTCTCCGCCAGCGCGATGTTGTCATTGCTCGGCAAGTCGTTGCCAATCAATGTCAGATGCGCATCAGGCTGGTTTGCGTGCAGGCGATCCAGCACCTGGTTCCAGAGTCCGACAGCCGTTCCTCCATCGGCGGCTCCGTAATCGATCAGAACATGGCTGTCAGAGACACCCATGTGATTGACACAAGTCAAGGCCCAGTCAGAGGCGGCTTCGATGCACAGAAGAGCGCCCTCGGTCTGTGCGCTGTAACCCGTGGTCATGGCGATGGCCATAGACCTCGTCAGCGGCAGGCCTCACCGTACAGACCATGGTCTTCAGGACCCTTGATCAACTCATCAGCTTCAGATCTCCTGGAGCAGGCGCCGCAACTGCGGTTCCAGAAGCGTGAAGGCCTTGCCGCGGTGTCCGTGTTGTTTTTTTTCCGCCAACGGCATCTCCGCAAAGGTTCGACCGGTGCCGGTCACCTCAAAGATCGGGTCGTAGCCGAAGCCACCTTCGCCACGGGGTTCTGTGGTGATGATCCCCTCGCAGCGACCTTCCACTTCCAGCAGCGGCTGCCCTCCCGGCTCGGCGATGCAGAGGGCTGCACAGAACCTGGCGCAACGGTTGCTTTCACCAGTCAGTGCCCGGAGCAATTTGGCGATCCGTTCCGGATCACTAGGGGCGTAACGGGCTGAATGCACTCCTGGGGCTCCGCCAAGAGCCGTCACGCTCAATCCTGAGTCGTCCGCCAGGGCCCAATGGCCGGTGAGGCGCGCGACGGTTTGCGCTTTGATGCGCGCGTTCGCCTGAAAGGTCTCGCCGGTCTCGTCAACGTCAAGACCGTCGGGCTGGGCTTCGATGCTCAAAGGCAGGCCGTCGAGCAAGCCCTGGAATTCACGGATCTTGCCCTTGTTGCCGCTGGCGATCACCAGGACGCGGTTGTGATCGCTCATGTGGCTTCCGCGAGGTTCCGGGCCCAGCCGAGTACGGAGGCGACCCGGTGTGGATCAGGCCCTTCGCAGTAGAGCCGCAGCAAGGGCTCGGTGCCGGAGAAGCGCAGCATCAGCCAGTGACTGGGCCCCAGCCGCAGCTTCACGCCATCGGTGCTGATCACCTCCTGGACCGGCAAGCCAGCGACCTCCGTTGGGGGCGCCTCCGCCAGCAACCCTTCCAGGCGACGGCGCGCCTCCATATCCGCCAGTCGCAGATCGAGGCGGTCGTAGTGACTGGCCCCACCATGGCGTTGCTTCAACGCATCGAGCCGTGCACCGAGGGCCTGGCCACCCTCCACCAGCGCTTCGAGAACCAGCAGGGCTGCAAAGAGGGCATCGCGCTCCGGCAGATGCATTCCGAAGCCAACCCCTCCTGACTCCTCGCCGCCGACCAGAACGTCACCAGCAAGCATTTCGGCAGCGATGTACTTGAAACCGACGGGGAGTTCGATCACGTCACGTCCGTGGTCCTCCGCGACGAGGCGCATCAGGTCTGATCCACTGACGGTCTTCACAACCGAGCCGGGCAGGCCGCGGGCGCCTGCCAGATGATCAATCAGCAGGGGCATCAACAGCTGGGTGCTGCAGAACCGACCGGATTCATCCACGGCGGCGATCCGATCTCCATCGCCGTCGAACACCAGCCCAACGGCTGGACGTCCCGTTGAAGCGGCTTCCTTAACGCTGATGATCAACGCATCGAGGTACCGCTCCAGCGGTTCCGGGGGATTGCCGCCGAACAGGGGGTCGCGTTCGCTGCGGATCTCCTCCACCAGCCCCTGGGCGTCAGCACCCAGCAGTTCCGAGATGCAGCCAGCGGCAGATCCGTGCATCGGATCGACGATCACCTTGAGGTTCATGGCCTTCAGCCCCTGCACCAGAGCTCGAATATCAAGTTTTCGTTTCAGCCCATCAAGGTGCTCGCCTCGTCCGTCGAAACGATTCACCTTCTGCGGGATCGGCGCTGTGATCCCGCCGGCGGCCAGGCGCTTCTCAACCGCAGCCGTGAACTCCCCCTCCACGGAACCGCCAAAGGGGCCCTTGATCTTGAGCCCAAGCCATTCAGGAGGGTTGTGGCTGGCTGTGATCACCAGGGCACCGAGGGCCTGACGTTCCACCACCGTCCAGCTGCAGGCCGGTGTCGGAACGGCCGTCTCCGTCAGAAGGGGTTCCAGTTCGCAGCCGCGCACAGCCGCTGCAATCGCTTCTGCCAGCTCCGGAGCGAGGAACCTTCGGTCGTAACCAATCACCACGGTGCGGCTGTTGAGCCCGTCCGGCGCGCTGTGTGCCAGCTCCTGGGCAGCGGCCGCTGCCACCGGCAGAAGCCGCTCGACCGTGATGTCGACACCCAGGACTCCGCGCCAGCCATCGGTGCCGAAGCGGATCGGGTTTGGGTCCAGAGGCAGTGGGGCCGAGGACATGGGTTCGCAGGCAGTGATCAGGATTTAGCAGCTGGTCGCCGTAGGGTCGCTCGATGGGTGACACCCCGCCTGCCGCCAACGTCCTCACCGATCGTTTGCTGCGCAGTTGGCTGCGCTGTCGGCGCAAGGCCTGGCTTGATCGTCACGCGGATCCCTCCGATCGCCGATGGACAGCGCATCGCAACCTCCAGCTTGATGATCAGCAACGGTGTTTTGTCGCTCTGCTGCCACAACCTCCAGGTCACGGTGAGGCGGCCTGCCGCAGTGGCGCCAAAGGAGTTGTGGGTTTGCGCCTCAAAGGCTCAGGACCGGCCGACATGGCGTTGGAAGCACATCCACCGCTGTTGTTGAAAGTGCCGGGTGAGAGCCGCTGGGGCCGTTTTGCCTACCAACCGGTCCTTGCGCGCCAGGGGCGACGCCTCACCCGTGAGCACCAACTGCCGTTGGCGCTCAGTGCTCAGCTTCTGGAATCGGAGCAGCAGGCTCCTGTCCCTGAACTGCTGGTTGTCGGAGGAGGAGGCCGTCGCCTCGAACGCGATCGTGTGCCTTTTACAGCGGGTTTGAAGCGTCAGCTCACTGATTCGCTGCGCAAGCTTGCCCAGGATCTGCAGCGGCAGAGTCCACCGGCGTTGGCCGCCGACCGCCGCAAGTGCACGCTCTGCTGCTGGCGTGGGGTCTGTGGAGAGGAGGCCTCAGCGCAGGGCCATCTCAGTGAAGTCAGTGGAATTGGCGCGAAGCGACGGGAAATGCTGATCGAGCTGGGCATTGAGGGCCTGGCGGACCTTGCGGCAGCCGATCCCGATCAGCTCGCATCGCGCATGGAGCGGTTCGGCGATCAGCACGGCGAGGTGGCTCGGGCTCTCGTCCTGCAGGCCAGAGCCCAGCGGGACAACCTCGTGACCCGTCTCACAGAAGGCCCGGCTCTGCCTGAACTGATCGAGGCACCTGGGGTTCTTCTCTACGACATCGAATCGGATCCGGACGCTCGCCATGATTTTCTGCACGGCTTTGTTCGTGTACCGCGCTGCAGTGACGGTCGTTGGGATCTGGATCAGGCGCGTTATCACCCGATCCTTGTGTTGGAGCATCACGGTGAGGCGCGTTGCTGGCAACGGCTGGACCGTTTTCTTTCCCAGTACCGGGACTGGCCGATTCTTCATTACGGCGAGACCGAATCCCTGGCTCTGCGGCGGATGGGCCAGCGTCAGTCCGTGCCGGACGTTCAGCTGAAGCACCTACAGGAACGCCTGATTGATGTGCATGCCCGTCTTCGACGTTCCTGGCGATTGCCGCTCAGCAGTTACGGACTCAAATCAGTTGCAAGCTGGCAGGGCTTTCGTTGGAGTCTGCCGGGAGCGGATGGGGCCAGGGCACTGCTGTGGTGGAGGCAGTGGCTGGGTGAGGGCCCGCGGCGGCGCGGTAGCCGTTATGCCCTGAGCTGGATCCTGCAGTACAACCGCGACGATTGTCTGGCGACCTGGGCGGTGGCGTCCTGGATGGCGGGTCAGGACGCCACCGGCTGAGGTGGATCCTGAAATCCTGAAGGACGCTGCAGGATCAGCTCTTCCCCTGTCGGTCCCTGCAGGCTCGTGGCATCCAGGTGCTGGCGGCGCACCAGTGCCAGCCCGATGCAGCCTGGAGAATCACGATTCGGCAACACCGAGGTGATCAGCCCCGCTCGCGCGCCATCCCGCTGGAGCAGCGTGCCTTGGACCAGCGGGGATGTGCTGCTCCAGGTTCGGAGCTGTTGCTTCACACCCCCTTTGCTGGCCAGCTTGGCCATGGTTTCCTGCCCGAGGTAGCAGCCTTTGCTGAGGCTCACCCAGTGACTCAAGCCAAGTTCAAAGGGATTGGTTTCACCGGAGAGCTCCCCGTCGCCGCCTGGCCACCCCTGCTGCAACCGCCAGCGTTCCAGCGCATCGGCATCGGCGATGGGCCGTTGTTCCCAGAGTTCCGGCAAGGCAGCGGTCGTGTCATGCCAGATCACCTCGGAGGACTCCTGATCCGAGAGGGTCTGGAGGCGCCGTTGGGGTTGGCGTGACAGCAGGCGAACCCGGTCTGCCGGAAAAATCACCTGATCGAAGCCCTGCTGAATGCTGTTGGCATCACCGGCCAGCACCATCACGTCCGCACCGCTTTCATCGAAGCGGATTTCCAGCAGGGCTCTGAGACGTCCACTGGCCGTGAGCCAGCAACTGTGGATCAGCTCGTCCTTGTTTTTGCTGAGGTCAGCGCTGGTTTGTCCCTGCAGGAACGATTCGGCACCGGAACCTTCCAGCCGCAGCACTGGAAATTCGGCGTCCCAGCGAAGGGTCGTCAGCGAAGGCGTTTTGTTCATGACGTCAGTTCTGTGGCACAGGCCGCTACCTCAGACAGGAGAAAAAGGCTCACCAGATCAAGACCCGCCGCTTGCATCGCGGCCGCGCCCCCTTCCTCTCGATCCACGATGGTGACCACCCGCTGGACCCGGTAGCCGGCTTCCTTGAGTTGATTCACGGCCTTGAGGGACGACCCACCCGTGGTCACCACGTCCTCGAGAACCGTCACCAGAGCTCCGGATTTGGGTAGAGGACCCTCCAGCCAGGCGCCGGTTCCATGGCCTTTGGCCTGCTTTCTCACGATCAGGGCATCGAGGGAACGTCCTGCTGTTGCAGCCGTCATCGCAACTCCGCTGACCAGCGGGTCAGCACCCAGGGTGAGCCCGGCCACCGCAACCGATTCGGGTTCCACGTGGGGAAGCATGGCGGCACTCACGAGAGCGAGTCCGCTGCCGCTGAGGCTCACCGGTTTGCAATTCACGTAGTGCTCGCTCTGTCGTCCCGATGCCAGGGTGAAATGTCCCCGTCGATAGGCATCCCGAGCCAGTTGCCGCAGCAGTGTCTGGCGCTGCTCCTCAGGTGTGAGCGGCATGGTGGGCATGGGGCTGGCGGCGTTGAACAACCCTTCTTAGTTTGCGTGCAGAAGGGAAAAGATCTGTGTTCCCAAGGTTGCTGTTCGCCATGGCGCTGCTTGGTGCGCCGGCTGTTGCGGGTCCTGTGATCTGCACAACCACCATGGAAGCTCCCGACCCGTCAGCGGACAGTCGTTCGCCAGTGCAGGTCACCTCCTGTGAAAGCGTGGAAACCACCCGTGAACTGGTCAACCGTCGCTTTTTCACCTGGAGGGCGCCCTATGCCCGAGGTATCGACATGGTTCACCAGTTCACCGATCTGCTTGGCATTGCGGTTGGGGGGGCGGAAGGCAATCGTTTGATGGGCTTTGGTTTTCCAGATCAAGCCGTGATTTGGGATGCTTCTGCCATCGGGAACACCGTCGAAGCGCTGATCGAGGAGCAGAGCCCCGCACGCCCCTGGAGAACGATTGATCTACCGAATGGCTTCGACTCCAGCTTGGCCATGGAAGACCAGCCAAAGGGGTTCGAGATCCCTGCTGAACCAACACCACTGCAGCCGTTGTGGTAACACTTCGGAAGGTTTGAAACGCTTCAGTGTTTTGGCTTTGGGGGTCTAGCAATCTGGTGAATGCAGCGAACTCATAATTCGCCTAAGGCGAGTTCGATCCTCGCGACCCCCATTCCGTTTCAGCGATGAGGCTGCCGCTCCTGGTTCTGCTTCTGCTTCTGCCGGCCTTCTTCGCCGCCGCTGAAGTGGCTTTGTTGCGATTGCGCCCCAGTCGCGTGGAGGTGCTGGTTGATGAGGGGTTGGATGGCGCGCAGGCCATACAGCGACTGCAACGTCGGCTGCGCCGTGCCCTGATGTTGTCGCAGTTGGGAGCCACCCTGGCCCTGGTCGCGGTCGGGTGGGTGAGTCGCGGACTGGGACGGCAGTTGTGGCCTGATGGCACCCCCGGGGCCGCCTGGTTGGATGCCGGCTTGTTTCTCCTGATCGTTCTGGCCGCCAGCCTGCTGGCCGGTTTGATGCCCAAGGCCTGGGTGCTGAATCGGCCTGAGCCTGCGGCTTTGCGTCTCGCTCCGCTCCTGGAGGCTGTGATGCGGGCTCTCGCGCCTCTGCTCAATCTGCTGGAGGGGTTTGCAGCTTTGCTGCTGAAGCTGGTGGGCCTGACACCCCAGTGGGATTCGCTCGTGCCTGCCTTGTCGGCAGGGGAACTGGAGACATTGATTGAGTCCGGTCGTGTGACTGGGTTGTTTCCTGATGAGCGCAACATTCTTGAGGGCGTCTTTGCTCTGCGGGACACCCAGGTGCGTGAAGTGATGGTTCCCCGTTCCGGCATGGTGACCCTGCCGGTGGATGTGCGCTTCGCCCAGTTGATGGAAGCCGTGCACCAGACCCGCCATGCACGGTTTCCTGTGATCGGTCAGTCGCTGGATGATGTGCGGGGACTGTTGGACCTTCGCCAGTTGGCGGAACTGATCGCCCTCGGCAAGCTGCGAGCCGATTCACCCCTGGAGCCCTATCTCCAGCCCGCCGTTCGCGTTCTTGAAACCAGCACGCTGGCGGAACTGATGCCGTTGATCCGCAGTGGTCATCCCCTGCTGCTGGTTGTTGATGAGCACGGAGGTACGGAAGGGCTTGTGACGGCAGCGGACCTCACGGGGGAGATCGTCGGCGATGAGTTGCAGGAGGATTGCGATGAGCCTGTGCTTGAGCAGGAGGACGGGCAGGCCGATGTCTGGATGGTGGACGGTGATTTTGAGATTTTCGAGCTCAATCGCCAGCTCAATCTCGACCTGCCGGAAGCGGACGACCATCACACCCTGGCTGGCTTTCTGCTCGAACGTCTCCAGCACATCCCTTCCCCTGGTGAGGCTTTGCGGTTCAACGGCCTCCAGTTCGAGATCACAGCCATGCAGGGGCCCCGCATCGAGCGTGTGCGTCTCATGCTTCCGGTGGCTGAGGAGCCCCAGGACTGATCGCCTTTAATCTTGCCCTCAACCACCATGGTGATCTGATGTCCCCCGACCCCATGGTTCCAGTCAAGGTCGGGGTGATCGGGATCGGCAACATGGGCTGGCACCACGCTCGTGTGCTCAGCCTGCTCAAGGATGCTGATCTGGTTGGCGTGGCCGATCTGGATGAGCAGCGTGGTTGTTTGGCCCGTGAAAAGTTCGGCTGCCACTGGTTTCCCGACTATCGGGCGATGCTCAAAGAGGTCGAGGCAGTCTGTATTGCTGTGCCGACGCTGCTTCACCACCAAGTGGGAATGGAGTGTCTTGATGCAGGTCTGCATGTCCTGATCGAGAAGCCGATCGCCGCGAGTCAGGATGAAGCGGCTGCGTTGATTGACGCCTCCAACCGGGCTGGTCGCCTGCTTCAGGTCGGCCACATCGAGCGCTTCAATCCAGCCTTCCGAGAGCTCACCAAGGTGGTGGCCAATGAGGAGGTGGTGGTTCTGGAGGGGCGTCGCCACAGCCCCCACGCCGACCGGGCCAACGATGTCTCCGTCGTGCTGGATCTGATGATCCACGACATCGACCTTGTCCTGGAGCTGGCTCAGGCTCCTGTCGTCCGACTTGCGGCTGCTGGCGGTCGCAGCGCCGAGGGTCCGATCGACTACGTGAATGCAACGCTCGGCTTCAGCAATGGTGTTGTGGCCAGCCTCACGGCGAGCAAGATGAGCCACCGCAAGATCCGCAGCCTGAGCGCCCATTGCCGTTCCAGCCTTGTGGAGACGGACTTCCTCAACCACACCCTGCACATCCATCGCCGTGCCCACGAGTGGTACTCCGCGGACCATGGAGAGCTGCTTTACCGCAATGACGGTTTCATTGAGGAGGTGAGCACCACCTCGATCGAACCGCTCTATGCCGAGCTGGAGCATTTCCTGCAGTGCGTCCGTGGACGCGAAACACCGGCGGTCGATGGCGAGCAGGCCTCAAGGGCACTGCGGCTGGCTGATTTGATTGAGCAGGCAGTCGAACATTCCGCGATGGGAGCCCCGCTTACGGCTCCGATCTAACCAGGCCTTGCTGTTCGGCCAACTGGCGTAATGCTGTGATCTGCCAGCGACGGCAATCCGCTGGAGAGGCCTGATAGAAGAGCCCCCAGGCCGACGTCTTGTGCCTGGCGTACTGATCGGCATCCAGATCTGGATGGCTCTGCTGCCACCCCACCCGTACCGCGTGGCCGATCACAACGTCGAGAGCAAGGTCGTCATCAACCTGCACATCAGGGTTGGTCTCGATGAAGGCCATTAAGGAGAGAAGACATTCACAGCACAGCTGCCGGTATTCGGGGGCCTCAATGCGGCTGAGGAGATGGTCCACCTGGCTTGCGAAATTGCGTTCGCCAGCTGTTTTTTCCAGCACCAGAGCACTGTTGAGGCGGTTGCGTCGTTCCAGCTTGTCCCCGATGACCAGGCCGCGGCAGTGCTGCAACAGGGACCAGATGCCGGCGTAGAAATCACGCGGTACCCGTTGAAGCGTTCCAAGACGGATGCGGTGCTGCAGCCAGCTGTCACCTCCAGGCCGTTGCTCCAGTGGTGCTGGGACTCTCCACTGGATCCGGCCACTCAGATGCAGGTGCTCTCCCCTCTGCAAGGCAGCCCGGGCATGGTCCATGTCGGTGAGTACCCCCCGGAGCCGGGTGCGGATCGCGTGGGGGGGTTCGTTGCAGACCGCTTCAAAGGCCTTGTCCTGGCTGAGGTTTTTCGCAAGGGCCAGTTCCGAGGTCAGAAGCAGCAGCAACTGTCCAAGCTGCAGGGTCAAGCTGCCTTTCAGCAGTCCAGGTTCGCGTCTGGCGATCGCGTCGAGCGCCAGCAGCAACTCCTGTTCCAGCATGCGCTCCCTGGCATCCGTACCGCTGGTGCGATCAATTAATGCAGCGATCGATGCGCTCGACTGCGGTGTGATCAGACAGGAATCCGCCGTGTAGTTGCGCCCGACAACCACCTGCTTCTGCCGGACCAGCAGGTCCGTGAGGGCATCCTCCAGTTGGGGATGCACCATGCCCATGGCACCTGCGCAGCGACGCACCACGCTCCAGTCCTGGCAGCGCAGGCCATGGTGGTAAACCTCCTCAAGCAGGATCAGCACGTCGACAGGTCGCCCATCCGGTCCGATTTCGATTGCCTTGTCGCCGAGACGTCGCTGCAGAAGCTCCAGCACCTCCGCCTGTTCATGCAGGGATGAGCTGGCCCACAACCGCTGATGCAGTTGTTCAACGGGTGTGTCATCGAGCTCCTGTTCCTGCGCCGCAGTGAGATCAGCTAGGTCTGTGGCATCCCTCAGCCTTGGACCCTGGGGGGGCTGTGCAGCTGCTCTGATCAAGCTGTCCGATTCGGTCGTTGGCAGCGCGTGCCAGCGTCCCTGATCCGCCAGCCGCGACAGCCTGTCGAACTGCACCGGGATCCCCTCGATCAGCCCGCTCAACAGTGTTCGCCCCAGCGCGATGAATGCGTCCGGGTGGAGTTGGAATGCTTCAGCCCCGATTGGAATCACCAGAAGTGGCAGGCCCTGGCCTCGCCAGTGACGCTGCAACAGGTGAAGCTCATCGACAACGGTTTCCACCAGTTGGCGTGGATCGTCGGCCAGGTAACTGATCGTGTCCTCGAGAACGGCAGCAGTGAAACAGAGCGAGCGATCGTCGCAGCGATAGAAACGGGCCGTGTCCTCGGTTTCGATCCGTTGCGAGGGTTGACCACTCAGTGCCAGCCGCGGGTTCTCGCCGATGCGGCGCAGTTGCCGGCTCAGCATCCCGGATGAGAGCACTTTGATCGAATCGTTGCTCTCGACCGGCAGCCCAGCGGCGATCAAAGCGTGCTGAATGGAGGCGGTTTCTGGTTCCAGCGCCACCAGTACCGAATCAGCGCCGAGCCGTGCCGGTTGCCGCCGTTCGCAGGGGTCGAGATCCTCTGGGGTGATCAAACCCTCCAGCAACATCTCCCCAACCCAGGCGAGGCTCTGGGTCCAGATCAGAGGAATGTTGCTGTTGGCCTCACGCACCTGACTGCCTGGCGTCTGGCGTTCCAGATCCACAAGATCATCGGGAACGCGATAAAGCTCGGGAAACAGTTGCTCTCCATTCAGGGAAACGGCTAGAGGGCTGAGACGGTCATGCCATTGACGGGCATCGTCCCAGCGACCTTCGCAACAGGCCGTCACCAGTTCGAAGGCAAGAAACAGGGGCCACTCCGATTCAATCCCCGCAAAGCGCATCAGCTCCTCGGGTTCGTAATGCAGACGGCTGACGTCCTCGACGGCTGTTTGATGGCCATCCCGAAGAAAGCGTTTGTAGCCGTAAGCGCCGCCCAGGTCCCCTCGAATGCGGCTGACCGTGCGTTCAATCAGCTCTGAATCCTCCACCGCCCAGGCGGGATATCCGATCACCGACAGACAGGCACTGTCGGCTTCCTTGCTGGCGGACTCCCTCGGCAGCAGGCTTTCGAGCGCCCTTCTCAGACGGACGATGGCTCCCTGGGGGATCAGCAGTTGCACACTGCCATCGCCATAGGGGCCAAACAGGTCAACTCCTTCCAGGGCTTCAAGCGCAGCCTTGGCCATGCCGATTGAGCTGGCATTGCGTTCGGGGAGCCCGTGATTGGCCTTGTCTCCGCGTTCCCAGATCCCGTAGTCGCGCGTGCGGTAGGCCCTGGACACGTAGTGCACCAGGTTCTGCAGAAAATCAGCTTCGTCCCGGCTGCGGACCACCGGCAGCCCTCCACGGGTCAGCTGGGCCAGCTGCAGCAGAAACAACGAGGTGGCATCGAGCTGAAGATGCCCCCAGGCGTTGTCGGCCACAACGGGGTCACCACTGCTGCTGTCGTACTTGGCATGCAGTGCATCCAGGGGATCAAGGCTGTGCTTGAAACGTTCGACCTTGGCGGCCTGGCGCATCATGGCTCTGAGCAGGCCACGCATCAGGGACTGCACCCTTTCATTCAGCTCCCAGGCCCGGCTGCAGCGTTCCCCGAAGCGTCGTCGGTGGGCGATCGCGAGAGCCCAGACGCACTGAATGGAATAGACGCAGTCCCTTACCCAGGCATCGCCGTAGTTGCCATGCACCGTGTGGGCTGTGCTGGCTGGCAGCAGTCCACTGATCGGGTCCTGACGGTTCAGGACAACGCGCTCGATGGAGCTGTCGAGTCGCTTGAGAAGCTCCGCGGCCCGCGAGTCGTCAGTGGCGGTTTCCGTTGAGAACAGAACCATGACCTCTTGCGACACCGCTCCTAAATTCTCCATCTCAGCCTCCGGCCATGGACTTCGTCTCTACGACCCCTGACGATCGCCGGCGCTGCAGGGTTCTCGACATCCCAGTGGATGCCTGTCGGGATGTCCGAGCTGCTGCCCTTGGGCTGCATGCCCGTGGTGGCGGTCGCATCGTCACCCTGAATGCCGAGATGACCATGACGGCTCGGGCCAACCCGGAGCTCCGCGGAGCCATCGCCTCAGCGGAGTTGGTGATTCCCGATGGGGCCGGCGTGGTGTGGGCTCTGTCCCGTCAGGGTGTGAAGGTTGTGCGAAGTCCAGGGATCGAGCTGGCCTGGACTCTGTTGAGCTACGCAGCGGCCCACCAGTGGCGCGTCGCTCTCATCGGTGCCTCTCCAGAGGTGATGAGCGCGCTTCAGCAGAACCTTCCGGACCAGCTTCCGGGTTTGAATTTGGTGATGGCTGTGCATGGCTACCAGCCTGAGGAGGCCTGGCCTGGGCTGGAATCGCAACTACTGGGACTGCAACCCGATCTGATCTTGATCGCTCTTGGAGTTCCCCGCCAGGAAACCTGGTCCCAAGCCATTGGATCCGGCGTAGCAGGGCTCTGGATGGGAGTTGGCGGCAGCTTTGATGTCTGGGCTGGGGTGAAAACCAGAGCACCAAGCTGGATGGGGCGGTTTCAGATCGAATGGCTTTACAGGCTGATCCAGGAGCCCAGCCGTTGGCGGCGGATGTTGTCACTTCCGCAGTTCGTCTGGGAGGTGATCCGGAAGGGTGAGCGCGCTACGCGCTGATCAGCGGAAACCGACGGAGGCCTGCCAGACAAAAGCCAGGAGAAGGAAAAACACCGGGATCAACGGCAGGATGTCGATCAGGGGACCGAAGGCCTGGTAAGCCTCGGGAAGCTGAGCCAGCAGATCGAAGGTGTAGGCAGCCATCCCTGGTCGTAAACGGGCGAGGGCTGGACGCTACCACGTGTGATGGGCCGGTGAGTCTGGTTGCCAGGGAGCGAAATCCTCTGAAAAACAGCCATCTCGGATCGCCTGTCCCATGGCGGTTGTGAACCGGATCAGATGGGTGATGTTGTGCAGGCTCAGCAGCGTGAGACCCAACAGCTCCTCACTGCGGATCAAGTGGTGCAGGTAAGCCCTGGTGTGGTTTTGACAGGCGATGCACGGACAGGTCGGGTCGAGGGGGGTGTGGTCATGCCGGAAGCGTGCGTTACGCAGATTCCATCGTTCTCCTCCCACCAGCGCCGTGCCATGTCGGCCAAGCCTTGTTGGAATCACACAGTCGAAGAGATCAATTCCGTTGGCCACAGCGATGGCCATCTCCCGAAGTGTGCCAATGCCCATGAGATATCGCGGTCGATCGGCAGGAAGCAGCGGCGTCACGTCCCGCACAATCCGGTGCATCTCCTCCACCGGTTCTCCGACGCTGACTCCTCCGACGGCGATGCCTGGCAGATCGAAATCCGCGACGGCTTTGGCGCTTTCACGGCGTAGATGGGGAAAGCAACCGCCCTGAACGATCCCAAACAGAGCCTGGTCTTCGCGGCTGTGGCTGCTGACGCAACGTTCAAGCCAGGCGTGGGTGCGGCGGCAGGCGTCGACCACGTCGTTTTCCGTGGCGGGATAAGGCGGGCATTGATCAAACGCCATGACCACGTCAGCGCCGAGGGCTATCTGGATGGCGACCGCGTGCTCCGGCGTCATGTCGATCATGCGGCCATCACGAGGGTTTCGAAACATCACGCCCCGATCATCGATGCGGTTCAGCTCCCCCAGGCTGAAGACCTGAAAGCCGCCGGAATCCGTCAGGATCGGACCTTGCCAACCCATGAACTGGTGAAGCCCCCCCGCCCCTGCGACCACCTCCTCTCCTGGTTGCAGATGGAGGTGATACGTGTTGGAGAGCACCATTTCGGCACCGGTGCGCAGGAGTTGCTCCGTGCTGATGCCCTTGACGGTGGCCAGCGTGCCCACGGGCATGAACCGCGGCGTATGAACCGGTCCATGTGGGGTCTGAAAACAGCCGCAACGAGCTGCACTGCGTGGGCAGTGCGCGCTGATTTCAAAGCTGAACACGGTTGATCACCGTTTTGTTGACCCTACGGTCACGCATTGAGGGGGGATTCCGTTGCCCTGATCCCTCACCCGTAGGTTTGAAAGGCCATGCAGTATGTCAATCGCTGGGAAATCACCACCCTGGTTGGCTGATTTCGCCGGAGCCTGGGTGTTTTATTCCGTTCTGCCCGGCTTGCCCAGGGTGGAACCAAGCTTCCAGCGAATCGCACGTTTTGCGCCCTGGATTGGGTTGGTGCTTGGCTTGTTTCAGGCTGGCTGCTGGTTGCTCCTGACGCCCTTCGGCTGGTCGTCAACTGCGTTGGCTCCGCTGCTGTTGGCCTTTGGCATCTGGTTCAGCGGGGGACTGCATCACGACGGCCTGATGGACACGGCGGATGGACTCGCGGCCGGAGGGTCGCGTCGTCTTGAAGCGATGGAGGACAGTCGCGTCGGGGCCAGCGGCGTTTTGGCTCTGGCCATGGTGCTGCTGATTGAGATGGGATCTCTGATTCAGCTGGGTCCCCAGGCTCCAGTTGCTCTGCTTCTGGCAGCGATCGGAGGGCGCGCCGCCCCGCTGTGGGCCATGGCTCATTTCGACTACCTCCGTCTCGATGGCTCCGCTGCCTTTCATCGTCATCACTTGCGTCCTGGCTGGGATCTTTTGCCGCTGCTGCCGTTACTGGGTCTGCTTCTGTTCCTGGCCGGTGCTCTCCCTGTGGTGATGGGGGCGTTGGTGGCTCTGCTGATACCGGAATGGCTTGGTCGACGGCTCGGCGGACATACCGGAGATTCCTATGGAGCCTCAGTGGTGCTCAGCGAGGCCTTCATCCTGCTGGTATTGGCGCTGCTGGCGATGGCCATCTGAGCTGAAAGGCATTGCCCCTGCTTGGAAGTTCGGGAGCGATGCGCGACGGTTGAATCAGCAGCTCAAGGCTTCCGCCATGCTGCTCCGCCAGATCGCGTGCCAACGCCAGGCCTAGTCCCGTACCGGAACGGTCCTGCCCAGCTGCACCGCGGTATCCCCGCTGGAAGATCCTGTCCCGATCGGCTTCTTGGATGGGCGGCCCGCTATCCCACACAGCCAGTCCATCGTCCAGGAGGCTCAGGCCAATCGACTGGTTAGGAGGGCTATAGCGGAAGGCGTTCTCCAGCAGGTTGGCGACGATCTCCACGATGGAATCGGTACCCGAAGTGGTGATGTCAGTTGCCCATCGCGGCCAATGCTGTGGCCCTTGCCAGGGTCGTCCCTGAAGCGAGGCTGTGGCTGCAGCGCGATCGATCAGGGGACGCAGCTGTTCCTGAAGAGAAACGGGGCTGGATGACAGCCCTGGTGGAAGCAGCAGGGGGCTACCGGGATCGGCAGCGGCTGGCAGAACGTCCTGGTTCAGGCCATCCAGGGCATTGATGTATCGACCGAGCTGGGTCTGCTCGCTCAGCATGCCCTCCACAAGCTCTCGGTGCTGGCTGTCCGGTTCCATTCGCCGCAGCAGTAGCTGGGCGTAGGTCCGCAGGGCGGATAACGGGTTGCGCAGCTGGTGCACCAGCGTTTGCGTCTGGCGACGCTGGTCGATCAACTCCTGACGCAGCTGCAGGCATTCGAGGTCGAGGGTCAGCCCATGGCTGATCGCAACGGCAGTGCTGCGCAGTCGCTCGTCCAGTGCAGGACTCCAATCCGCTTCAGGGGGGATCTCGGCCCGTAATGCCCCAAGAATGAGCGAGCCGTCCTGAAGCGGGTACCAGCGTCGATCCGGAGACGGCAGTCGAAGATCGGGATCACGTTCGACCGCAGGCAGCTGGAGGTCACCCCGTGGCCATTGCCGTACCAGTTCCAGCGCCGGGCCGGGGTTCTTTTCGGGTCGACTGAGGTAAAGCGCCAATTGACGCAGAGACGTCTTTTGGCAGAGCGCCGAAAGCAACCTGTCCGAGAACCCGAGAAATCGGTCTGTCAACGGCATCGAGACAGGTGTGCGGAAGACAGCAGGGGTTTGACCCGCTCGCAGGGGGGACTTGAAAAATCTAGGAAAAGTCTTAAGATTTGAGAATCGACCGAGACAGAGCTCACAAGAGCGAATGTCCGCCAGACCTCGTAAAGGTTGCATTTCCGATGCGCCAAGGCTACAGCAGAGGTTGAAGAGTCCCCTGCTGTTTGCCGGCTCCGGCCTTGCTGGGTTGTTGGTGTTCCGACGGCTGCGGCATGGCTGCAGCACTTTCGTGACGCGGTCTCCTGACGTTCCTGCGTCGCCCAGTCCATTCCAATTGATCGGCACAGTTTCCCTGTGTCCATCACCGGATGGTTTTTCAGCCTTGTTTCCCTCTTAAAAGCCCCATCCCCGGAGTTCAGTCATGTCCAAGAAGCGCAAGCGCATCAGTCGTCGCCGGCTTGCCGGGCAGCGTGTTCTGGCCCACGTTTCGACCCATCATCTCGAAACCGGCGAATACAAGCCCGTCACGGCGGCACGACGCTTTATTGCTGAAGCTGCGCTGGTTCCCCCTGCTCTGCTGAACGTTCGACGCAACGAGCACACGACCGACCGGTTTTTCTGGGGTGAGAAAGGTCTTTTCAGTGCCCAATACGCCGAGGAAAATCATTTCCTCTTCCCTTCTCTGAGGGTGATAGTTGATTCGGTGGGTGAAGACCAGCTCTTCGAAGGGCTCGATCTTGCTGCCGATGACTGGGAGGAGATGGAGGAATACGAATACGCCTTCGTCTGATCAGTTGCTGTTCGATGGGTTCAGCATCTGCATCAGGGCCTGACTGAGAGAAGGCATCACGGCCTCAGGAATGGTGTGTCCATCCTGAAAGTGATGCTTCTCACGGCGAGTGGGATCCAGTCGTTGCCAGATGGCATCCATTGCCATGGCTGGAACGATGGCGTCCTGATCGCCATGAAGCAGCAGAACGGGGGGGTGCGTTGCAAGTGGAGTCCATCCCGGATGTGGATAGCCGCTGCATGAGATCACCCCTGCCAGGTTGAGGGAGCACCCAACCTCCAGGGCCATGGCCCCTCCCTGGGAAAATCCGAAAAGCACCGTGCTGGAAAGCGCTTCTTCACCGCCCTCGAGCTGCGTCAGCCTTGCTCTGAGGGATTCCACCGCTGCTGGCACCTCTTGCCACTGGGCTGGAAACAGGCCATACCACTGCCGGCCAGGTGGTTGAGGGTGTGGTTCCGGTGCATCGAGAGCCACCACATCGAGTCGATCGGGATGGCGATGTTGGAGAGCCTCTCCCACCGGTCGCAGATCATCTGCGTTGGCCCCCCATCCGTGCAGCAGAACCAGACGTGGCATCACTGGGGACTTGAGCTCTGATGCGTAGGTTGGCTCAGCATCATGTTCCCGCGGGATTCATGGCTCCTTTCGCTCTCTTGAGTGTTTCGGACAAGACGGGCCTGGTGCCTCTCGCCGAGGCTCTGCATCGGCGCCATGGCTATCAGCTTCTTTCAAGTGGCGGCACCGCCAAGGTTCTCGAGGCCGCGGGGCTTCCGGTGACCCGTGTGTCCGACCACACCGGCGCTCCGGAAATCCTTGGTGGTCGCGTCAAGACGCTTCATCCGCGTGTTCATGGCGGAATCCTGGCGAAGCGTGGAGATCCTGGACACCGATCCGATCTGGACCAGCAGGGAATTGACGCGATCGATCTTGTTGTTGTCAATCTCTACCCCTTTCGGGAGACGATCGCCAAGGCTGATGTCACCTGGGACGAGGCCATCGAGAACATCGACATCGGCGGTCCGGCCATGGTGCGCGCCGCTGCCAAAAACCACGCTGATGTGGCCGTGCTCACGAGCCCGGAGCAATACGACCTCGTTCTGGCAGCCATGGATGAGTCCAGCGACGGCGTCCCCGCTGATCTGAAGAGACGTCTGGCTCTTGAGGCCTTTCAGCACACCGCTGCCTACGACACAGCGATCAACGGCTGGATGGCTGATCAGGTTGATCGACCTGATAGTCCCTGGCTCAGTGCTGTTCCTCTTCGCCAAACGCTGCGTTACGGGGAGAATCCGCATCAGAAAGCACGCTGGTTCAGTCAGCCAAAGCAAGGCTGGGGTGGTGCCATCCAGTTGCAGGGGAAAGAGCTCAGCACCAACAATCTGCTCGATCTGGAGGCTGCCCTCGCAACGGTGCGGGAGTTTGGTTACGGCACAGACGGTGACCACCCAGCCAGGCAACCGGCAGCTGTTGTTGTAAAGCACACCAACCCCTGTGGCGTCGCTGTCGCTGATGTTCTGCCCGCCGCATTAACTAGGGCGCTTGATGGAGATCGCATCAGTGCCTTCGGGGGAATTGTTGCCATCAACGGCCGTGTCGAGGCCGCGGCTGCTCGGGAACTCACCAGTCTTTTCCTGGAGTGCGTGGTGGCCCCAGGCTTCAGTCCGGAGGCCCGGGAAATTCTTGCGGCGAAGCCCAATCTTCGATTGCTGGAGTTGGCGCCAGCTGCGATTGATGCCGCCGGCCCGGATCATGTGCGCAGCATCCTTGGTGGACTGCTGGTGCAGGATCTTGATGATCAGCCCAGCACCTCCGATGCATGGACGGTGGCGACTGTGAGGCCGCCGTCCCCGCAGGAACGCCAGGACCTTGAATTCGCCTGGCGTCTGGTGCGCCATGTGCGCTCCAACGCGATCGTTGTGGCCCGTGATGGTCAGAGCCTGGGCATCGGTGCCGGTCAGATGAACCGCGTGGGTTCGGCTCGCCTGGCCCTTGAGGCCGCGGCTGAGAAGGCCAAGGGGGCGGTTCTGGCCAGCGACGGATTCTTCCCCTTTGACGACACGGTGCGCCTGGCGGCATCCCACGGCATCAGCGCCGTCATTCATCCCGGCGGCAGTAAGCGGGATTCCGATTCCATCAAGGCCTGCGATGAACTCGGGCTGGCCATGCTGCTGACGGGTCGTCGCCACTTCCTCCACTGATTCAGACGGGGCCCGTCGACCCCTAGCCTCAACGGGTCGCTCACCGTTGTTCGATGCTGGCCACGCTTCCCTTCAGCCTCAACTTCGTTCACCCGCTAACGGAATGGGCTCTGCTGGCCGCTGGGGGCTGGGCGCTTTATCTGGGCATCAAGGCGAAGAAGACCCGCACCGGGACCCCTGAGCAGCGCAAGGAGCTCATCCCAGGCAAGTTCGCCCAGCGTCATTACCGCTGGGGCAGCTTGCTCTTGGCTGTGATGACGCTGGGGACCCTGGGTGGCATGGCGGTGACGTACCTGAACAACGGCAAACTGTTCCTGGGTCCGCACCTGCTCGTGGGTTTGGCCATGACCGGCATGATCGCCGTGGCGGCCTCGCTTTCTCCATTGATGCAGCAGGGCAACTTGATTGCCCGGAAGGCCCATGTTGGGCTGAACATGGGCGTGTTGACCCTCTTCCTCTGGCAGGCCGTCAGCGGCATGGAGATCGTCAACAAGATCTGGTCGAATCGCTGAGCGCTCAGAAAGCGGCCCGCCGTCTCGGCGGGCAGACAAGCCCATGGTTGGCATGGAAGTCCTCCTGGACTTTCCATGTCAGGCGCCGTGAGATCTGACGCACGATCTGTTTGAGAAGGTGATCACCGCTGGACTGCACGAGTCCGTCTGGAAGCATTGTGATCACCCGCGGCAGCCTGATCCAGACCGCAAGATCGAGATCCCAGCTGACAGCCGTTGCCTTGGACGCATCGTCTGAAACCTGAGAAGCCCAGGGCTTCAGTTCCATGCGCGCTCGAAAATCCACGTCGTAGTGATCCATGAGAGCCGGACTGTCTCCCTCCCTCTCCTCATAAAGATCAATGGTTTCAATCCTGTACACCTTCTGCACTTCAGGAAGCAGTCGCAGCCCGATCGTGGGTTCCACTTCGAACCCGAAATTGCCAAAACGTCCGAGTGTCAGCTCATAGGACTGGCGATCAACGGCTTGCACCTGCATGGGTGCCGCGCAGCGCTCAAACCAGTCGTCGTGGCGATCCAGGTAGTCGGCTACAACCGACGTGGGGGCGAGCATCTCCATCTGGTCGGAGAACGAACTCCTGTAGCAACGGACCTGAGGATCAGATCCGTTGCCTAGATGGTCGGTGTCGTTGCGCGACAAAAGCAGCGAGGAACGGAAAATGTCTGCGGAGAGGCGGGCGAACCGACTTGAAATATGAAGCGATTGTAAAGCTCAATTCTCGCTGAGGCGCATCAGTTTCTGGATCACTTCCTCAACGGCGCGGTCTGGAGTGGAGGCGCCAGATGTGATCCCAACCGAAACCGGTCCTTCCGGCAGAAAGTTGGTCTCGATGGTCAGGTCCTCACCCAGTGGTTTGTGGTGGATCTGATTGCCGTCACTGATGCGATCAGGTGTGTCGATGTGGAAGGAACGGATCCCACGACTGATGGCGATTTCCTGGAGGTGGGTTGTGTTGGAGGAGTTGAAGCCACCGATCACCACCATCAGGTCAAGCGGTTCATCCACGAGGGAAAAGATCGCGTCCTGGCGCTCCTGGGTGGCATCGCAGATCGTGTTGAAGGCAAGGAAGTGCTCGTTCAGGTGGGCAGGTCCGTACTTTTTGAGCATGGTCCGCTCAAACAGGCGCCCGATTTCCTCTGTCTCGCTTTTCAACATCGTTGTTTGGTTGGCGACCCCAAGGTGCTGCAGATCGCGATCAGGATCGAAACCGGGGGAGCTGGCCCGCGCGAAGCGCTCCATGAACTCGTCGCGGTTTCCACGACCAAGGATGTAATCGGCGACGAGCTGGGCTTCTTCCAGATCGAGCACCACGAGGTACGTTCCGGCGAAGGAGCTCGTGGCCAGCGTCTCTTCATGCTTCACCTTGCCGTGGATGATCGAGGTGAAAGCATGTTTTTTGTGCTTTTCAACCGTGGTCCAGACCTTCGACACCCATGGGCATGTGGTGTCAACGATGTGACACCCGCGTTCGTTCAGCAGTTGCATCTCCTGCACGGTGGCACCGAAGGCAGGAAGAATCACGACGTCGCCTGAGCTGACTCCGGAGAAATCCTTCACCCCTTGGTCAACGGAGATGAACTGCACATTCATCTCACGCAGATGATCATTCACGGACGGGTTGTGAATGATCTCGTTGGTGATCCAGATCTTCTCGTTTGGATAGTGGCGGCGCGTTTCGTAGGCCATGGCCACAGCCCGCTCCACACCCCAGCAGAACCCGAAGGCTTCAGCCAGGCGCACGTTCAGGCGCCCGTGGATCAGCTTGTAACCGTTGTCCCGGATTGTGCCGATTAGGCCGCTTTGGTAGGCCTGCTCAAGGCTCTCCGCAACCTCCTCGGCGCGCCCGAAGCCACGTCGGTTGTAACGCTCGGAATGGTGTAAGGAGCGCTTGAAGGCGTGGGTGTCCATGGCTTGCGCTGTTGTGACATGACTCTATGGGGGTTCCGGTGGCTGGATCGCATCAAAAAGCCCGGCTCTGATGAGCCGGGCGTGGATGTCGATCAACGAGTCGATCAACGAACTGTTCGGAATCAGTTGTTGGTGGTGGAGAAACCGGCGTAGGCCTCCATGCCGTGCTCTCCGATGTCGAGACCTTCGATCTCCTCCTCTTCGGTGACGCGAATGCCACCAAAGAGTGCACCGATGATCTGCCA
>MDTB01009905.1_pt1 | contig 23681 bp, 21 predicted proteins | sample 811161 | NCBI WGS metagenome assembly MDTB01 (sample SAMN05326650, study PRJNA326480) | marine metagenome | isolation source: seawater | place: Mediterranean Sea | collected 2009
TAACGGCTGGCGAGGGCAACCTCAGGGCTAGTGCCACAGAAATAAACCGCCTAATCAAGGTAAGGGTGAAAAGGTGTGGTAAGAGCACACCGGGTTTTTGGTAACAAAAATTGCTAGGTAAACCCCAGATGGAGCAAGGCTAAATAGGGATGACACTGCGTTATAACGCTAAAAACTGTCTTTAGTTCGTCGTCCGGGTTAGCCGCTTGAGCATATTTGTAAAAATATGCCTAGATAAATGACTTCTTAAATGACAGAACCCGGCTTATAGATTATCTGGCTTTACAATTTCCAATCATTAAATGTTCTATTTTTGTACTTTTTAGCTCAAAACTATTATATTGACTAAAGCATCAAATCCCATATGATCCCAAATAATCCCAAACTGGAGGATTAATTGATTAAAAAAAAAAAGAAAAAAAAAATTAAAAAAGTATGTTTTTATCGAATTACGAGAACAGGATAGACAAAAAGGGAAGGGTTTCAGTGCCTGCATCTTTTAGATCTTTTTTAACAACTCAGGGTTACAACAGTTTCATATCTTATCCTTCTTTAAGTAATCTGGCGTTAGAGTGTTGTACCCAAGAAAGAATTGAAAAATTATCTAATTCAATAGATACATTAAACCCATTTGAAGAAAAAAGAGATTATTTCGCCACTGCTGTTTTATCTGAAAGCTCAAATCTTATTTTTGATACTGAGGGCAGAGTACAATTTCCAAATAAACTTTTAAATTTTGCAAAAATTAAAAATGATATTTTATTTGTTGGCTTAGGTAAAACTTTTCAGGTTTGGAGTCCAAAAAATTTTGAAAAATTTAAAAATTTTGCAAGGAAAAAAGCCTTACAAAGCAGATCAACACTCAAGTGGGAAAATAATTAACTAATGATAAAAAAGGAGGGAGATATGAGTATAAATATAGGAGGTGGTGAATTAAAAGAATTAAAACCAAGAATACTAGTAATGGGAATTGGGGGAGCAGGAGGAAACGCTATTAACTCAATGATTGAGTCTGGGATGCAAGGCGTAGAATTTGTTGCAGTTAACACCGATGCTCAAGATTTAAGAGTAAACAAAGCTGATGCCAAAATCCAAATCGGAATGAATTTAACAAAAGGTTTAGGCGCAGGCGCTAAGAATGATATTGGTCAAGCAGCCGCGGATGAGTCTTTAAATGAAATTGTAAGTTACATTCAAGGAAGTAATATGATTTTTATTACTGCTGGAATGGGTGGGGGAACAGGAACCGGAGCCTCACATGTTATAGCTAGAGCTGCTAAAGAACTAAATATTCTTACAGTTGGAGTAACAACTCTACCTTTTGCTTATGAAGGACCAAAAAGAATGCGAAGAGCTATTGAAGGATTACAAGAATTAAAAAAACATTTGGATACTGTCATTGTTGTTCCTAATCAGAACCTTTTTAAAATAGCAAATGAAGCGACTACATTCGAAGAGTCTTTTTCATTATCCAATGATGTTTTAAAGCATGGAGTTCAAAGTGTTACAGATCTTATGGTTAGACCAGGAATGATAAATCTGGATTTTGCAGATGTTGAAACTGTAATGAGCGCAATGGGTAAAGCAATGATGGGAACTGGTGAAGCTGAAGGTGAAAATAGAGCAATGACTGCTACTGACATGGCTTTAAACAATCCTTTAATTGATGAATATTCACTTAAAGGCGCTAAAGGACTTCTAGTAAATATAACAGGTGGAAAAGATATTACTCTGTTCGAAGTAGATCAATCAGTAAATAAAATTAGAGCAGAAGTAGATCCAGAAGCTGAACTTATTTTTGGTGCAATTAAAGACGAAAACATGGATGGAAAAATTAGAGTGTCTATAGTTGCAACTTCTTTGGACGGCTATAAACCTGAGTCAAAAACTGTTTTGAATATGGTTAATAGAATTCAAAATAGAAACCCAGGATATTCTGACAATATTTTCAAAAACCCTAATATTGAACAAAGCCCTATAGGTTCAATTAATGGTGCTACTGCTTTAAAACTTGATGAACAATTAGAAATCGACACCTCCCCTCAAAGCACTAACACTTTATCTATGGGAGAAGAAACAACTGAAAATATAAATATTAGTGAAGGCTCAAGTTCTCAAGGCATTTCAATTGAAAATGCATCTTATATTGAAAATAATCTTGATGTTGAAAATAAATTAAATGAAGTAGGCTCTGAAGAAGAGTATACACCTAAATTATTTTCTGAGGACAATAATCATAAAGTTGAGGAAGAAGACCTTCAAACTGATAAATTATTTGATCAAAACTCCACAGATGAAGAGGAGTTCGAAATACCGGCTTTTTTAAGAAAGCAAAAATTTTAATGCGAATTTTGAATAATAATAATGAAATTACCTCATACATCACTGGAAGGAAAACATCTTCCAGTGATGATCGATGAGGTTTTAAAAATTTGCAATCCCAAAAATGGTGGTAATTTTATGGACTGTACTTTTGGGGCAGGGGGATACTCAAAAGAATTCCTAAAATTTCAAAAAACAAAAGTTGTAGCATTTGATAGAGATAGTCATGTAATTGAAATAGCCAACAAATTAAAAAATAAATTTCAGTCTAGATTTATTTTTCATAATAATAAGTTCAGTAAATTAGATCTTGTATCTACAAAAAAGTTTGATGCAGTAATATTTGATCTTGGTCTATCATCTATTCAATTAGATGACTTATCAAGAGGTTTTTCCTTCAAATCTAAAGATGAATTAAATATGTCGATGGGGTTATCAGAAAGATCTGCGATGAAAGTTATAAACACCTATAGCAGTCAAGATTTAAAAGATATCATAAAAATTTTTGGCGAGGACGACGAAGCTTCAAGAATATCTAAAAATATCATAAAAGAAAGAAATATTAATCAAATTAAAACTACTGACGAATTAGTAAAAATTATAAAAAGATCCAAAAAAAAAAATTACAAAAAGAAAATAGATGAAAGTACAAAAACTTTTCAAGCTATTCGAATTTTTGTCAATCAAGAAATATCTGAGCTGATCGAGGGAATAATTAAAGCTACAAAAATTTTAAAACCTGGAGGTAAATTAATTGTAATTAGTTTTCATTCGATTGAAGATAAAATTGTAAAATTTTATTTCAAAAACTTTTCTAAAAATCAATCTAGATCGAACAAATATTTTCCAGAAGATATTGAAAATTTATCATTATTTGAAAATTATAAAAATAAGATAATCAAGGCAACCCCGGCAGAAGTTAAGAGAAATCCTCGATCAAGATCAGCCAAATTACGTGTTGCTATTAGAAGTGCAGATGAATTTTTTGATCCTAATGAATTAAGAAAAAAATTTAAATTTCTTATCGATTTGGAGAGTAGAATTGCCTAGAACAAAATTTATAATCTCTATTATCGTGTTCTCATCATTATTATTTTGTACTTCAATTATCAAAAATAAAACAAGAGTAATTGAAAAAAATGTTATTTCTTATGAAAAAAAAATATCTAATTTGAAAAATAAATTATATGAAAGTCAACTCGATTTTTATTATTTAACGTCTCCAAAAATACTACAAAAAAAAATTTCTTTTCTTACTAACGAAGATTACCACTACATGAACATTTCCAAAATTTACCTTGATTATAATCATTTTATTCTAGAACAAAAAAAAATTACAAAAAAATAACTTATGAAAAATAAAAGGGAAAAAAAACAATTTAACACAAATCAACAAAGCTTTTTCTTTGAAGATTATTTAAATACAAATCAAAAGTTTAAAAAAGATAAAAATTTGACAATTAATGAAGATAGAATATTTCTTCTTTTTTTCTCGTTTTTTGCACTTATTCTGATTTTTTCATTAAAAATAATTTTTGTATCTCTTCAAAGTTACTCAAATAATAATAATATAGGCAACAGATATAATTTTATTCCAATTAGAAATGATATTGTTGATAGAAACAATATTTTATTATCTAGAAATATTATAGCTTACCATGCTGCAATTAAACCTAATTTAATTAAAGATAAAAAAAAATTTTTAGTAAAAATAAAAATAGCTTTACCAGAAGTAGATAGTCAAAATTTATCAAAAAACCTTAGTCAAAAAAAATATTTTTATTTAAAAAAAAGACTTACGGATACTCAAAAAGAAAAATTGTGGAAACTTGGAGAAAAAGGTATAATTTTTGAACCTTTTCAAACTAGAGTATATCCCCAATCTAATCTTTACAGTCATATAATTGGCCAGACAGATTATGATAACTACGGAATTTCAGGAGTTGAGAATTATTATGACAACTATTTAAGAAATAAAGAGAATATTAATAAACCACTTAAACTTTCATTGGATACTAATATTCAATATATTGTCAAAAATGAACTTGAAAAGGCGTTAAAAATTTTTAAAGCAGAAGGCGCTGCTTCCATAGTCATGGATTCTAATAACGGAGAAGTTTTATCTTTAGTTTCATTACCAGATTTTAATATTAATAAAAGAATTAACCTCAAAGATGAGATATTTATGAATAAAATTACCAAAGGGGTTTTTGAGTTAGGATCAATTTTTAAAACTTTCACCATAGCCTTAGCCTTAGAGGAAGAATTAGTAGATACTAAAACAATTATTAAAAATATTGAAAAAGATATTAAATGTTCAGTACATAAAATTTCAGATATCAAACAATTTCCAGAGTCTATGACAGTAGAAGATATATTAATTCAATCTTCTAATATTGGGACTGTAAAAATAGCCAAAAAAATTGGAGAGGAAAAATACAAAAAATTTTTAAAAGAATTAAATCTTTTAGACAGTCCTAAGTTTGAATTAGATGAAATCGGCAACCCAATTCCATTTAATTGGAACAAATGCAAGCTTGAAACAATATCGTTCGGTCATGGTATTACCACAACACCTTTGCAGGCAGCAGCAGCTTATGCCAGTTTAATAAATGGGGGCAAGCTTATATCACCAACACTTGAAAAAGATAAAAACAATAATTTAAAATTTAAAAGAATAATTTCTGAAGAAACAAGCATCAAAATTAAAGAAATTTTAAGAAAAGTGGTGACTGATGAAAAAGGCACTGCTAGCTTAGCGAATATTTACGGATACAACGTTTCAGGTAAAACTGGAACATCACAATACTATGATGATGAAAATAAAAATATTAACACCTTCATATCTTCTTTTACCGCATCAAATAAAAATTATATTCTACTGGTAATGTTAGACAATCCTCAGATAGCCGCAAATTTAATATACAATTATAGAGGGTTTAAAATTAAGGGAACAAGGAACGAAGCAGGCTGGAATGCTGTTTATTCATCAGGCAAAATTATAGAAAAAATTGGACCTATTTTAGCCATAAATAATAAAGAAGTTCCTAATCATCATGTTGTTAAAAAAAATAATTAAAAACTGTCCAAAAAGACTTTTATATACAAAAGTTAAAGGCCTATCTTCAGATACAAGAACATTAAAAAAAGGTGATTTATTTTTTGCTCTAAAAGGGTCAAGAAATAATGGTGAAAAATTTATAATGGAGGCTATAAAAAAAGGAGCTTCGGCAATTGTATCTTCCAAAGAAATTTCAAGAAACTCGAAAATTATTAAAGTTAAAAATGTAAGGGATTGTCTTGGAAACACTTGTTCTAAATTTTACTATAATAAACCAAAAAATATTATTGCTGTTACTGGCACTAATGGAAAAAGTTCTGTAGCCGATTTTTTTCATCAAGTACTTACTTTGAATAGTTTACCTGTAGCAACTATAGGGACCCTTGGAATTAAAACAAAAATAGTAAAAAAAATTAAACTTACTAGTCCAGATGCTATAAGTCTTCACAAAGAGCTTAGTAATTTAAAAAAAAAAAAAATTGAAAATGTCTTAATAGAGGCTTCAAGTCATGGTTTAAAACAGGGTAGACTTGATGGCCTAAACATAAAGGTAGGGATTTTTACTAATTTTAGCCAAGATCATTTGGATTACCATAAATCTATGAAGAAATATTTAAACGCTAAACTGATCCTTTTCAGAAAAATATTAAGTAAAAACGGTTATATAATTACAGATAAAAATATCCCAGAATTTAAACACATAAAAAAAATAGCACAAAATAAAAAATTTAAAAAAATATTTATTGATTATTTAAAAAAGGAGTATGATTTTAACAATTTTGGACCGATTGGAGACTTTCAAAAAAAAAATTTAGTTATGGCAATAAAAGCTTGCGAAGTACTTGGATTAAATAAACAAAAAATTTCAAGATGTATAAATAAAATAAAAAGTGTTAAGGGTAGATTAGAACTAGTAAAAGAATATCCTGATCGAACAAAAGTATTTATTGATTTTGCACACACACCTGATGCAATTTATAACGCTATCACTTCTTTAAAAACGTATTACAAAAAAGATATAACAATAGTTCTCGGTTGTGGAGGTGAAAGAGACAAAAATAAAAGAGAAAAGATAGGAAAAATTGTTAATCGACTTTGTAATAAAATATTTATCACAGACGACAACCCAAGAAGAGAAAAACCAGAAACGATAAGAAAAGCTATTATGAAACATATTAAAAAAGAAAAAGTTATAGAAATAGGCAACAGAACCTCAGCTATACATTCTGCTATAAAACAATCTAATCCTAATGAAATAATATTAATAGCCGGCAAAGGCCATGAGGATATTCAGGATTATGGAAAAATTAAATTTAAAATTTCTGACTATAAAATAGTAAAAGATTTAAAGACTAATAAAAACATATCAAAAAATCAAATCAACTCTCTTCAAAATAATTTTTTAATAAATAAAATTATTAGTGACAAATTAAATAAACCTTTCCTTGGAGTTTCTATCGACTCTAAATCAGTGAATAAGGGAAATTTATTTTTAGCTATCAATGGAAAAAATAATGATGGTCACAACTTTATCAAGGAAGCTATTTCAAATGGAGCCTCGAATTGTGTTGTATCAAAAAAGGTTAAAAGTATATCAAAAAATAAGATTATTAAAGTTTCTAATACTTATAATTTTATGAAAAAATTAGCTTTCTTAAAAAGAAATTTTACAAATGCAAAAATTATTGCCGTAACTGGTAGCTCAGGTAAAACAACAGTAAAAGACCTAATTGGAAATTTACTTAAAAATTATGGAGAAACTTATTTTTCACCTAGATCATACAATAATGCATATGGAGTTCCTCTAAGTCTATGTAACCTCGAGCAGGAACATAATTATGGGGTTTTTGAAATTGGAATGAGTAAAAAGGGTGAGATTGGAGCTCTATCTAAAATTGTAAAACCCAATATAGCAATTATTACAAATATAGCTGAAGCACATATCGAAAATTTTAAAAATCTGAGCCACATAGCAAAAGCTAAAGGAGAAATTATTGACAATATTTCAAGTTTAGGGAGCCTAATAGTTGATAGAGATAATAAATATTATAATTATTTTAAATCCAAAGCAAAAAAAAGAAAAATAAAGGTAATTTCAGTAGGTTATAATGATAAATCAGATGTTAAAATTGTTAAGGTAAAAGACTCTTTAAAATATAAATTGATAACAATTAAATCGTTTAAAAAAAGATATAAATTTAAGATTAAAGGACAATTAATAAAAAATATTGCTTTTGCTGTTGCTGCTTTGGAAGTCTTAAATTTAAATATTAATAAGATACAAAATAAAATTAAAAATATCAAAATCCTTGAAGGAAGAGGTAAAATATACAAAATTAGATATAAAAATTTAAATTTTAACTTAATTGATGAGAGTTATAATGCTAATCCGCTGTCAATGAAACAATCTATTTTAAATTTATCTAACGTAAAAAATAATAATCGCAAATATATTTTGCTTGGAGATATGCTGGAATTAGGAAAAAATACCCAAATTTTACATAAAAAACTTTCTCCTATTATTAACCATTCAAATATAAATAAGTTATTTATTCATGGAGATCACATTATGAATACCTATAAGCATGTGAATAAAAAAAAGCGAGGTAATATTCTTCAAGAAAATTCTGACTTTAAAGAAATATTACTTCCTATTTTACAAAATAACGATTATTTGATGATTAAAGGTTCAAATGCGACGGGATTAAACAAAATTTCTAAAAGCTTAACTAAAGGAAGAGTTAATGCTATTTAACTTTTTAACTTCACTTGTTGATCAATATTCTTTTTTAAATGTATTTAAATACCTTACATTTAGAACTGGTTTGTCTTTGATGACTTCACTAATAATTGTTTTTTTAATTGGAGGCCCTTTAATTAAGTTTTTTTCTAAGATGGATATCACAGGGCCTATTCGGCAAGATGGACCAATTGATCATATAGTAAAAAAATCTGGTACACCTACTATGGGTGGAATCATAATTATAATTGGGATGTTAACAAGCACATTTCTTTGGGCTGATCTTAACAACATATATATATGGTCTTTAATATTCATCTCTATTAGTTTAGGCACTTTAGGATTTACAGACGATCTATTAAAAATTAAATATAAAAATTCTATTGGATTAAATTCGAAACTTAAATTTTTTGGTCAATTTATTATTGGTTTAATTACTTTATTAATTATAATTAATTTTTCAGATCATAAATACATAAATAATATTTATTTCCCTTTTTTCAAAAATCTTATTTTAGATCTAGGAGTATTTTTTATACCTTTTGGTCTATTTGTTATTATTGGCTCTTCAAATGCAGTAAATTTAACTGATGGACTGGATGGTTTAGCAACAGTTCCTATAATGTTAGTAGCATTATCTTTTACATTTATAAGTTATGTAGTTGGAAATATTATTTTTTCTGAATATTTACAAATTCAATACATCCCTGGAGTCGGTGAAACAGCAATTTTTTGTGGAGCGATTGTGGGATCTTGTTTGGGATTTCTTTGGTATAATGCTCCTCCTGCAAAAATTTTCATGGGAGACACCGGATCTTTATCTCTAGGTGGTTCTTTAGCAGCCGTGGCAATAATAGTTAAACATGAAATTGTTCTTGCAATAATTGGAGGGTTGTTTGTCCTAGAAACTGTTTCTGTGATTATTCAGGTTATATCTTTTAAACTAACTGGTAAAAGAGTTTTTATGATGGCTCCTATCCACCATCATTTTGAAAAAAAAGGATGGGCAGAATCCACTATAGTGATAAGATTTTGGATAATAGCCATTATTCTTGCTTTAATAGGATTAGCAACACTTAAATTAAGATAATGCGTGAATCTTTCAATTTTAAGGACAAAAGTTTTGCTGTTTATGGTTTAGGAATAACTGGTAAATCAGTAGTAAATTTTCTAAAAAAAAATAAAGCAAATAAAATTTTTATTTGGGATGATTATTCAATTAAATTTAGTTTAAAATTGGAAAATAATTTTAAAACAAGTTTGAATTTTGTAGATTTTATAATAGTTAGCCCAGGAATAAATATTAAAAAAACAAAATTTAAAAAATTTTTATTAAAAAATAAAAAAAAAATTATAACTGACTTAGATTTATTTTTTTTAAAAAATAATGTAAAAAAATCAATCGTTATTACAGGAACAAATGGAAAGTCGACTACATGCTCTTTAATTCATCATATTTTAAAAAAAAATAAGGTTAAGAGTAAATTAGTAGGCAATATTGGTATACCAATTTTGAATTTTAAGTTTACCAAAAAAGAAGTTTATGTTATTGAAGCTTCTTCTTTTCAATTAGAGTACTCTAAATTTGTAAAACCATACTGTGCAGCAATACTAAATATTACTCAAGACCATTTAGAGTGGCATGGTTCAAAAAAAAAATACGTAAAATCAAAAATTAAAATTTTTAAAAACCAAACAAAAAATGATATTGCATTTTTAAATGATTTTAATTTGAGAAAAATTTATAGGAATAATAATTTTTTAGGAAAATTGAAGTTCATAAAAGGCAATCCAATACAATCAAAAAGTATTCAAAATAGATATCTCCAACTTGAGGCTAACGTAGATAATGTAAAATTTGCATATTTTATTACTAAACTTTTTAATATAAATAAAAAAAATTTTTTAAAATCTTTAAAGTCTTTCAGCGGGCTTTCTCATCGACATGAAATTTTTTTAAAATTTGGCAACTGCACTTTTATAAATGACTCCAAAGCAACTTCATTTGAATCTACCAAATATGCTTTAAAATCAAATAATAATATTATTTGGATTATCGGTGGTCAGCCAAAAAAAAATGATAAAATAAATATTAATCAATTTAAGCAAAAAATAATTAAAGCTTATATTATTGGTAAACATAAAAATTTTTTTGTAAAGCAACTAGGTAAAAAAATTAAATTTGAAATTACCAAAAGTTTGAAATTTACTTTAAGAAAAATATTTGAATCTTTGAATAAAAAACAAAAACTCACTATTTTATTTAGCCCTGCGAGTGCCTCTTACGATCAATTTAAAAATTTTGTGGAAAGAGGTAAACAATTTAAAAGTCTGGTAAAACATAATGTTAAAAAATTTAATTAATTCTGAAAGACTAAGTGATTATTGGAGAAATATTGATAAGAATATTCTATTTAGTTTTTTAGCCTTATTTTTTCTAGGAATTTTTTTTTCATTTTCTTCAACTTCATCTTTAGCAGGAGAAAGACTTAATAAAGACTTTTATCATTATTTTTCGAGGCATTTAATATTTTCCATATTTGCAATTTTGGTGATGTTTTTTATTTCATACATAAAAATTGCTTTTTTAAAAAAAACAGTCCTTCCAATATTTATAATATCGCTAATTTTATTAATATTAGTTCCTTTTATAGGAGTAGAAATTAAAGGAGCAAAAAGATGGTTGGATTTGTTTTTTTTTCGCCTTCAACCAATAGAAATAATTAAGCCTTTTTTTGTTTTAATTACTGCTAACTTAATTAGCAGCAGAAAAGATAAAAATTCGACCTTTACATATATTTTAAGTTTAATTATTTTATCAATGATAATTCTTCTTCTTTTAAACCAACCAGATGTAGGTCAATCAATTTTGTTAATTACGACATGGGTATCTATAATATTTATTTCAGGGATTAAAATAAGTTACATTTTAATAATATTTGGTTTATTCACTTTTTGTTTGATTTCTCTTTTGATCATATTTCCGAGCAAATTTGGCTATATAACTCAAAGATTGAATACTTTTTTTGATCCCACTAAAGGAGATAGTTTTCAAACTGACAAAGCTTTAGCAGCGATAAAGCAAGGAGGACTAAAAGGTCAAGGGATGGGTGAAGGTATTTTAAAAGAAAATGTTCCAGAGGCTCACACTGACTATATTATAGCTGTTATAACTGAAGAATTTGGATCTATAATTTCAATATTTGTAATAACAATTTTTTTGTATATATCTTATAAGATAATTAAAAATTGTATTAAAAATTCGAATGATAATACAAAAATTTCTCTTTGTGGCTTATCTTCCTTATTAATTTTTCAAACTTTTATTCACATCGGAGTGAATACAAGTTTATTACCTACAACGGGCATGACATTACCTTTTTTAAGTTATGGTGGCTCTTCTTTAATTGGAAGCTCAATTTTAGCTGGAGTAATTTTAAATTTTACACAAAATAGATTTAAAGATGAATGAAAATGATAAAATAATTATAGCAACAGGAGGGACAGGAGGACATGTTATGCCTGCAGTAAGCTTAGCAAATTATTTTAATAACAAAGGATTTATTTCAACTTTAACAGTTGACAAAAGAGGTCTTAAATTTATTGATGGTGAGATTATCAAAAATACAAGAGTAATCGAAAGCTCATCATTTGATAAAAATAAAAAACTAAATTCTATTTTTAAAATAGTAATTGCTATTTTTAACTCACTAATTTTTCTTTTCAAAACCAAACCAAAATTTATTTTTGGAATGGGAGGTTATGCATCTTTTCCTGTTTGTTTTGCTGGATTAATTTTGAGAATTCCTTTTATCATATACGAGAGCAATTTATCGATGGGAAAAGCAAATAGATATCTCATGCCATTAGCAAAAAAAATCTTCGTTTCCTATAAAGACCTTGAAGGAATCAACAAAAAATACGAAGATAAAATTATTGTAGTAGGAAACATTCTAAGGGAAAAAATTCTCAATTATTCTAATAATCTAGAAAGAGAAATAGAAAATAATTTAAATATTTTGGTTTTAGGTGGAAGCCAAGCTGCAAAGATTTTTGCTGAAGTTTTGCCAGATATATTTATTAAATGTAAAAAGAATAAGATTAATTTAAAAATTTATCAGCAGTGTTTGGAAGAACAAAAATTAGATTTACAAAAAAAATATGAAAGTTACGGTATAAATTTTGAGCTATTTAGTTTTACATTTGATATTTTAAAATACTACAATTTATCGAACTTAGTAATTACCAGAGCAGGAGCCTCAGCGCTTGCTGAACTCTTAAATTGTAAAATTCCAATAATTTCAATACCATTACCCTCATCTTCCGAGAACCATCAACTTAAAAATGCTCAATATTTTACAAAAAAAGGTTTCAGTATCATGGTTGAAGAAAAAAATATAAAAAATAAATTATTTGATTTGCTTCAATCAATGCATAAAGATAAATCAATATTAAATTTAATAAAAATAAATCAGAAAAAACATTCTGATAAAGGTGTGTTTACAACAATAAAAGAAGAGATAACAAAACTATTTTATGAAAATTAATATTGGTCAAAAGGAAATTATACATTTTATTGGTATGGGGGGCATTGGAATGAGTGGTCTTGCTCAGATTATGAAAATAATGGGTTTCAAAGTTCAAGGAAGTGATATTAATCTTAATAAAAATATAGAAAATTGTAAAAAACTGGGGATTAAATTTTTTATTGGTCAGAAAAGAAAAAATGTAAAGAATGCAACAATACTTGTTAAATCTTCTGCTATAAAAAATAATAATCAAGAAGTACAAGAGGCAAAAAAGAGAAAATTACCAATTTACGAGCGAGTCGAGATGTTAGCAAATATTGTTTCACTGAAAAAAAATATTATCGTTTCTGGCTCACATGGAAAAACAACAACGACTTCATTAGTTTCAAAGATATTATTAGAGTCAAATTTAGATCCAACAATAATAAATGGAGGTGTAATAAATTCTATTAAAAATAATGCAAAACTAGGAAAAGGGGATTGGGCAGTACTTGAAGCAGATGAGTCTGACGGTAGTTTTTTAAAACTTCCAATTAATTACTCTATAGTAACAAATATTGATAAAGAGCATGTCGATTTTTACAAAAATTATAAAAATTTAGAAAATTGTTTTATAAAATTTATAAATAAAACCCCACCAATAGGAAAATGTATAATTTGTATAGATGATAAAAATATCAATAATCTTTTAAAGAAAATTAAAACAAAAAATATATTAACTTATGGTTTTAACCCAAATTCAGATTATCAAATTATTAATCCCAAGTATAACGTTAAAAATTGTAAATTTGATCTTATTATTAAAAATTTTTTAGGAAAAAAAATCATTATAAAAAGTATAGTTTTAAACCTTATTGGTAAACATAATATATTAAATTCAGTTGCTGCCATTAGCGTTTGTTTAAACTTAGGAATAAAAATTAAAATTATAAAAAAAGCTTTATTAAAATTTACAGGTGTTCAAAGAAGAATGACTAAAATATTTGAAAAAAATGAAAATGAATTTTATGATGATTATGCTCATCATCCTACTGAAATTTCCTCAGTTTTAGAAGGTTTTAAAAAAGTTGCTAATAAAAAAAAAAATTACTTCTGTTTTTCAACCTCACAGATATAGCCGGGTTAATTTGTTAAAAAAGGAGTTCTCTAGATCATTCAAATTTTCAGATAGAGTAATATTGTGTCCCGTTTATGCTGCTGGTGAAAAAATAAATAAAAAATTTAATTTAATTAAGTTTGGCAAAATGATTGCAAAGAATTCAAATGTTGATGTTATTATTATTAAAGATGATAACAATCTTAAAAATTTTTTTAAAACAAACTTATTTAAAAATGAAATTATAATTGGCATGGGGGCCGGATCAATTTCAAATTGGATGAGAAGTTTAAAACATTTTTTATGAATTTAGATCAAAAAGAACTAAAGAACAAGTTTGGAAAAAATATCATTTTCGATGAAAATTTATCAAAATATAGCTGGTTTAATCTTGGAGGACCAACTAAAATTTTATTTAAACCAGAAAGCACAGATCAATTAGTAGATTTTCTAAAACACGCAAATGAATCTCAAAAAATAATATGTTTAGGTGCAGGATCGAACACCTTAATAAGAGATGGTGGATTTAGTGGAATAGTAATTAAACTAAGTCCAAAATTTTCTTATATAAAGCGTATAGAAGAAAATATTTTAGAGGTAGGTGCTGCAACTTTAGATAAAACTTTGTCTAGGTTTGCAGAAGATAATTCTATAATGAATTTTGAGTTCTTATCCTGTATTCCCGGTTCAGTTGGAGGCGCTATTAGAATGAATAGCGGATGTTATGGAGATGAAATTTCCGATATTCTCATTTCGATTAAAGTTTTAGATTTTAAGGGTAATCTAAAAGAAATTAAAAAAGATGATATTAAGTTTGTTTACCGAGGCACTAATTTACCTGAAGATCTAATAATTTTATCAACTAAGCTTCAAGCAAATATAGGTGATAAAAATTTGATTAGTGAAAAAATTAAAAAATATCATAAGGAGAAAAAAAATTCTCAACCAAGTCAAATAAAAACTTGTGGAAGCACTTTTAAAAATCCAAAAGATAAAAAGGCATGGAAATTAATTAAAAGTTCTGATTGTAACATGATATCATTTGGGGGAGCCAAGATATCCAAAAAACATTGTAATTTTTTTGTAAACGAGGGAGAAGCCACCTCAGAAGATATTGAGAATTTAATTGAATTTGTTAAATCCAAAGTATTTAAAAAACACAATATTAAATTAGACCTAGAAATAAAAATAATAGGTGAGAACTTTGAAAAATTATAAAAAAAAAATCTTAGTAGTTTTGGGCGGCAATTCTAGAGAAAGAGAAATAAGTATAAAAACCGGTAAAGCCTGTATAGGTGCAATTAAAAGACTAGGTTACAAAGTAGAAGTTTTTGACCCTAAAATTAAATCTTTTTTTGATATTAAAAAATGTAAAGCTGATGTCATTTTTAACGCCCTTCATGGTGAGGAAGGTGAAGATGGTTATGCACAGAGTTTTTTTGAATATTCTAAGATTCCTTATACTCATTCTGGAGTATTACCATCTATGAATGCAATGGATAAAATAGTTTCTAAAAAAATATTTATTAAAAACAAAATAAAAACCCCAGAGTACCATGAGATTAAAAAAAAAATTATACCTTTTCACAGCTTGTAAAAATTTTAAAAATTAAAAAATTAAAATATCCATTAGTAATAAAGCCAAATAATGAGGGATCAAGTATAGGAGTTAAGATTTGTAAAAATTTAATTTTTTTACAAAAAAATATAAAAACTTTGTTTAAAACATACGACACACTTATAGTTGAAAATTTTATTGGAGGACAAGAGGTTCAGGTTGCAGTTTTAAACGGAAAAGCATTAGGAGCTATAGAGTTAAAACCAAAAAGAAAATTTTATGACTATAAAGCAAAATATTTAAAGTCAGCCAAAACAAATCATATAATGCCAGCAAATATTTCCAAAAAAAAATATAGTGAAGTACTTAAAATTGCTGAGCGTGTACATAAAAATTTAAGATGTAGAGGGGTTACAAGGTCTGATTTTAAATTTATTAATAACAATTTTTTTCTTTTAGAAATTAATACTCAACCAGGTATGACAAATTTATCTTTAGTGCCTGAAATTGCCAGTTATAAAAAAATTTCTTTTGATAAATTAGTAAAAAAGTTGATTTTAGATGCAAGCTTAAATAAATGAAAAAATTTTCAGTAATTTTATCTTCAGTTTTGTTGATAACTACTCTTACGACTTTTAATCCAATTAATTTTAGTTCTAATTTTCAATTTTTTGAGATTGATAAGATTGAAATTAGAAATCTTAAAATTTTAGAAGAAAAAAGAATAAAAAATTTATTTTATAATGAGTTATACGGCTCTAGTTTACTTATTTTAGATAAAAAAAAAATTAATAGTATTTTAAACGATAACAAATTAATTGAATATATTGAACTTAAGAAAATTTACCCATCCAAACTTCAAATTATAATTCATGAAAAGGAAACGATAGCTATTATTAATTTTAAACAAACTAAATATTATTTGACCAAAAGTGGAGAAGAGATTGAATTTTTCCAAAATTTTATTCTTGAAAAACTTCCTAATATTTTTGGAAAACAAAAAAATTTTTTAGAAGTCTACTCTGCTTTGAGCAAACTAAAATTTCCAATTTCGGAAATAAGGTCATTTTATTATTTTGATATTGGTAGATGGGATATTATATTAAATAATAACAAGGTTATAAAATTACCTGTAATAAACTTTGTCGATAGTTTAAAAAATTATATGGAGCTAAATAAAAAAATTAATTTTAAAAAATATTCAATTTTTGATTATAGAATTAAAGATCAATTAATCTTAAATTAAATGAACAAATTAAAAAAAAAAAACCTTTTTGTAGAAATTAATGATACTAATTTTTTAGTAGCTGTCGGCGAATATGATGATGAACTTAATTTTAAAATAGTTGAAAAGGAAATATTTTCACCATCAGGTTTTAAAAATGGTAAAGTTGTTAATTTAGAAATAAGTGGGGACAATCTAAAAAAAACAATTAATAAAATCGAGAATAGATCAAATCTTTTTTTTAATGATGTTAATATCATTATAAATCAGTCTGATTTTGATTGTATCAATGTCAGTGGATTTAAAAAATTAAACGGTAATCAGATTTTGTCTGAAGATATCTCTTATATTCTCAATGACGTAAAGTCAAAATTAACAGAAGCAGAAAAACATAAAACAATTATTCATCTTTTTAATACAAAATATTTATTAGATAACAAAAACATTAAAAACTTACCTATTGGTTTGTATGGAGAATTTTATTCTCACCAATTAACTTTTTTTTAATAAATGATAACGAACTTAAAAATATTAAAACATTATTTAATAAATGCAATTTAAGTATTACCAAAATAATCTTAAAAAGTTTTACAGATGGTATAAAAATAATTAACAAAGATAAAAAAGATACTTTTATTAAAATTAAGATAAATAAAGATGATACACAATTAATATGCTTCTATGACTCAGCTTTCTGTTTTTTTCAAAAATTTAATTTTGGCTCTGATATAATTATAAAAGATATTTCAAAGGTTTGTTCCCTTGAAATATCAGATGTTCGAAATATAGTTTCTAAATCTAATTTTGAAATATCAGATCAAAATATGTATGTAGATAAAAATTTTTTTATTGAAAGTAAATTTAGAAAGATAAGTTTAAAACATTTAGTTGAAATTTCATCTGCAAGAATAGAAGAAATAGTTAATATAGTGTTTAATCTTAATCAAAACTTGAACAATCTTAAAAATAAAGAAATTGATCTGTACCTAGACTTTGATGATAAAGATATTCTTTGTAAGTTTAATAAAGTTTTTAAAAACAATTTTAAAAAATACAATTTAAATTTTAATAATTTTGATGAAGAGGACTCTTTTAGTTCGATAAAAATATTCGGTGAACTTCTTAGTAAAGGCTGGACAAAGGAAGCAATACCAGTTGTAAATAAAAAAAAATCATTTATTTCAAGTATATTTTCAAGTTTATTTGATTAAATTTGTTATTTTTTGAAACAATATTTGTTTTAAGAAGACCCACCTTTTTTTATATACCTCTACAATGATCTTTTCTAATCAAAAAACAATTAGTAAATCTGTAAAATTGACCGGCGTAGGTTTGCACAATGGAATTGACGCTGAATTAGAAATTAAACCGGCAAATGAAAATTTTGGTATTAATTTTTGTAGAGTAGATATCGATAAAAATGATTTAATAACTGCAAATTTTAAAAATGTAGTCGAACCTGTGTTATGTACAAAAATTGCAAATAAAAATGGAATTACCGTTTCAACAGTTGAACATTTGATGGCAGCATTTTTTGGTGAGGGCATTGATAATGCCTTAGTAGAAATCAATGCATCTGAAGTTCCTATTCTTGATGGTTCAGCAAGTGAATTCGTTGAAGCAATTAGATCAGCAGGAATAAAAGAACAAACGGCTCCAAGAAATTTTATTCAAGTCAAAAAAAAAATAGAAGTGAGAGAAGGAGAAAAATTTATTTCTATAGAACCTTCAAATAATGATTTAATAATAGATTTCGAAATTGTTTATAAAAATCCATTAATAAGAACTAGAAGAAAAGAATTTAAATTTACTCACGATAAACTATCTGAAATCTATAACTCCAGAACATTTTGTCTTTATGAAGATATAGACTTTATTAAAAGCCAAGGACTTGCAAAAGGCGGATCTTTAGATAATGCTATAGTTGTAAAAAATAACGAAATATTAAATGATGATGGTTTGAGGAACAGGCACGAGTTTGTAAACCATAAAATTTTAGATTGTTTAGGTGATTTAATGCTTTCAGGCAATAGAATAATTGGTCATGTAAAAACCTCCCAGGGTGGCCATGCTCTAACAAATAAATTACTTTTAAAGTTTTTCTCCGATCAATCTAATTGGTCTTTAAAAAGCAGCAAATCAATAAACAAAAAAGCTCAAAATAACGAGACATTAAAAAAACCACTTGCAGCAAGCTTATAAAAACAAAAATTTTACCTGATATAATTTTTTTGATATGAATAAAAAATGTTTCAAAAAATATTTTTACTTTTTTTTCTTCTAATATTTACTACAGCTTGTTCAAATAAAAATGAAGATCTATCTATCAAACCTCCTGATGAAAATTTATCTTATGAAATTTATAAAGAAGGGTTAGAGGCGATGAATAACGGAGAATTTTTTTTTGCAGCACAAAAATTTTCCGAGGCTGAAAAAATTTTACCAGTTATAGAACACTCAGCAAAAGCATTGTTAATGTCAAGTTATTGTTTTTATACAATAAATTCTCATGAGGACGCAATTTCATCTTTAGAAAATTATTTAAGGAAGTATCCTGCAGATAAAAACGTACCATATGCCTCTTATTTAATCGCGTTATCAAACTATGAACAAATACTTGATGAAAAAAAGGATCTAAAACCTCTTTTAGTTTCAAAACAAGTAATGGAAGATTATATAAAAAAATTTCCTGACACAGAATACTCACTTGATTTAAAATTTAAATTAGGTTTAATAAAAAATCAGTTAGCAGCTAAAGAAATTTATGTTGCAAAATATTATATTAAAACTCAAAAATGGATACCAGCAATTAATAGGTTAAAAGTTGTAGTAAACGATTATGAGGAAACTATATTTATAGAAGAAGCCCTCCATAGACTGGTAGAAATATATTATAATTTAGGTTTAATAAATGAAGCCGAAAAAACAGCTAAAATTTTGGGTTATAATTATAATACTAGTAAATGGTATGATAATTCTTACGCACTTTTAAACAAAGACTATCGAAATGAACAAAAAATATTAGAAAAAAAATCCAAAAAAAAAGAACAGGGTTTAGTTAAAGGAATAATAGAAAATATTCTTAAAAAATGAAAAGACAAGATATTCTCAGGAAATATAACAAACAAAAAAAGTTAATAATTAAATATAATCATCATTATTTTAACTTAGACTCACCTCTTATAACTGACTATCAATATGATCAAATTAAAAAGGAAATTATCAAATTTGAAAAAGATTTTCCTTTTTTAAAAGAAAAAAAATCTATTCAAGACCAAGTAGGTGCACCAGTAACAAAAAGATTTAAGAAAATAAAACATTCGAAGCAAATGCTTTCTCTTTCTAATACTTTTAATGCTGAGGGGATGAAGGATTTCATAAGCAAAGTTTCAAACTATTTAAATATTAAAAAAAAAGATTTCAATTTTTCATCTGAGTTAAAAATAGATGGAATATCTGCCTCTTTAACGTATGAAGATGGAATATTAATAAGAGGGCTATCCAGAGGAGACGGTATAACGGGAGAAGATATTTTAGAAAATTTAAAAACTATTAAAGATATACCAAAAAGGATATCCGATGTTAATCTTCCCAAAATCTTAGAGATTAGAGGTGAAGTTTATATAGGAAAAAAAGATTTTAAAAAAATAAAGAAAAATTTTGCTAATCCGAGAAATGCAGCAGGTGGATCTTTAAGGCAAAAAGACTCTAAAGAAACACAAAAAATACCTTTAAAATTTTTTGCTTACGGTTTTGGCGTTATTAGTCCAATGACCTATGAAACTCAATCTAAATTCATTTCAAAATTAAAAGAATGGGGTTTTAAAGTAAATCCTTTAAATACTTTAGTGAGCGGTTTAGAAGAAATTGAAAAATATCATAAAGGCATTGAATCTATGAGATCCTCTCTTGATTATGACATAGATGGCATAGTTTATAAAATTGATGATTTAAATTTACAAAAAAGACTTGGAAATACTTCAAACTCACCCAGATGGGCAACGGCATATAAGTTTTCCTCTGAAAAAGCTATATCAACAATTAAAGATATAATAATCCAAGTTGGTAGAACAGGTGCAATTACGCCAGTGGCTAAAATAGAACCAGTCACAGTTGGGGGAGTAGTAGTGTCAAATGCAACTTTACATAACGAGGACGAAATTGTCAGAAAAGATATTAGAGTAGGCGATACAATTATCATACAACGAGCTGGAGATGTGATTCCTCAGGTTGTTTCTGTTGATCTAAATAAAAGAAAAAAAAAATCAAAAAAATATATCTTCCCTAATAGATGTTTATGTGGAGATAAAATATATAAAGAATTTAATTCTTCTACCAACAAAGAAGATGCAGTAAGAAGGTGCACCAAAGGCTATGATTGTTCTTTTATAGCAATAGAAAAATTAAAACATATAGTTTCAAAGGAAGCATTTAATATTGATGGTTTAGGAAAAAAAGTTATTGATCAGTTTTGCAAATTAAGATTGATTAAAAATCCATCAGATATATTTGAACTTAATTTCGAGAGAATTAAAAAACTTGAAGGATGGGGCGACCTTTCAGTAAAAAATCTTAAAATTGCAATTGAACAAGCTAAAAATATTTCATTGAACAGATTTATATTTTCTATCGGTATAAGACATATTGGCCAAGAAAATGCAAAAATTTTAGGTGGTTTTTTTAAATCTATAGATAAGTTTTCAAATTTATTTAAGGAAACACATAGAGATGAAATACTTGAAAATTTAAAAAATTTAGATGGCATCGGTGAAACACAAATTTTATCATTAAAAAACTTCTTTAGTATTGATAAAAATATCGAGATTGTCAAAAATTTAATAACAAAACTAAATATACAAAATTTTAAAGAAATAAATAAAAAAGGAAAATTAAGTAATACAAATATTATGTTTACTGGCAGTTTTAAAAAAATTAGTAGATCTGAAGCAAAAACTCTAACAGAAAATTTAGGTGGCAAAGTATTAGGCTCAATATCTAAAAAACTAAATATCTTAGTTGTTGGAGACACTAAACCAACAAAAAAAAAAATTGATAAGGCTAAAGAGCTAAAAATAAAAATTTATAATGAAAGCGATTGGTATAAACTATTAAATATTTGAACAAGATTTTTTTAATAGGACTAACTCTCTTTTATTCATATATTTTTTAAGCTTCTTATAAACTAACCTATGATAGTTATTAAGCCAAATTTTTTCTTGTTTGTTTAATAACTCTTTTATTATTAGATTTTTATCTATCGGAGCATAAGTAAGATTATTAAATTTCATTACTTTATTATTTTTTGTAATATAAATTAGATTTTCAATACGTATACCATATTTCCCTTTTTCGTAGTAACCTGGCTCATTTGAAACTATCATTCCTGATTTCAGTTTAATTTTATTAAATTTTGAAATTGAATGAGGCCCCTCATGAACATTTAAAAAATAACCTACACCATGACCTGTTCCATGGGCATAATCTAAGTTAATTTTTTTTAACTTTTTTCTTGCAATTTTATCTAAAACAGATCCTGTTGTATTTTTTGTTATTTTATAATTAGATAAATTAAGATGTCCTTGTAAGACTTTAGTGAAAACTTCTTTGATTTTTTCACTCTTTGTATCTAAAGAAATTGTTCTAGTTACGTCAGTTGTTCCAAATTGATATTGACCTCCTGAATCTACCAAATAAATATTTCCAACTTTTAGAACCATATTTGTTTTTTTTGTAGCATTATAATGTACAATTGCTCCATTAGGCCCAGTGCTAGAAATAGTAGGAAAGCTAAGGAATTTAAATTGTTTGTATTTTTTTTTGAAACTCAAAAGTTTTTTTTGAGCTGTTAATTCTGTAATTTTTTTTTTTTTATAATTATTTTGTATCCAAAAAAGAAATTTAGTCAGAGATGCTCCATCAAATTCATGAATTTTTTTTGTATTATTTATTTCTACTTTATTTTTTTGTGATTTGTAAAAGTAAATGGGATCAGTATCTCTTAAAATATTATTATTTTTTTTTATAATATTCTTATAAAAAATAGAACAAGTTGATTTATCTATTAAAAAATTTTTATTGTTGATTCTATATAAAAAGTTATCTAATTCGTTAGTTTTTAAGACTGTAATGAAATTTAATTTTTTTCTAAATTTAATATCTATTTTTTTTAAGTCACAAAATAAAAAAACATTCATCTGTTTATCAACTAATAAAAAACAGTTAGGGATTGGAGAGAAATTTGAGTCTCTTCCTCTTATATTTAAAAGCCAAGCAACATTCTCTGAAGAAGTTATGAGCATAATATCTAAACTATTTTTTTTTATGTATGTTTTTAAATTTTTTAATTTTTCTTGACAACTTTTACCAGTCACAGATTTATCTAAAACATAAAAGTAATTTCTTTTTTTTGGAATAATTTTCTTTTCTTTTATTAATTTGATTAAATTGTTATTTAAAGAAATACACCTAATACCTAATTTTTTTGAAAATAGTTGTATAAATTCTTCATTAAATAATCTTGGATCAAATCCAATTATTTTATTTTTAAAGCTAGCGCTTATTTGATTTCTAATTAAAGGTAGTGTTAAAATTTTGAAATTTTTACCACTTTGCAAGTTTGCTTGAACAGTATATCTACCATCAACAAAAAGAAAATTATTTTTTTTTAAAATTAAAGCCAAACCATAAGATCCAGAGAAGTTAGAAATATATTGTAAATCGTCTTTATGATGAGGTACATATTCATTGAAAAATTCATCATTTTTTGGAATTAAATACCCATCTACATTATATTCTTTGAATTTACTCTTAAGTTTATTTATTTTTTCCATTTAATTAATCTTTTTTTAAGCCTATCCCATCCAGGACTTCTATACTCTTCCCCTAATTCAATGGAGTTATCTTGATTAAAATCAAAATCATCTTTTGACTCATCTTCTAAAATTTCATTTTTTTCAATATTATCATCTGGAAGTTCATTAATGAATCTTGAAGGGATCGCATCCATCCAATCTCCTTGATAAGCTCTTCTCATAGCGAAGGATAAAAAGGCTTCTTTTTTGGCTCTTGTGATACCAACGTAAGCTAATCTTCTTTCTTCCTCTAAGGCGAAATCACCTTTTTCTTGCAAAGACTTTTGATGTGGAAATAA
>MDTB01044897.1_pt1 | contig 23680 bp, 18 predicted proteins | sample 811161 | NCBI WGS metagenome assembly MDTB01 (sample SAMN05326650, study PRJNA326480) | marine metagenome | isolation source: seawater | place: Mediterranean Sea | collected 2009
AAAACATTGACAGACTAAACATGTAGTCGCCGGTGTGTGGCGGATTTACGGACGCGGGTTCGATTCCCGCCGCCTCCACCATTTTCCACGGCTTTTAGGCTATTTTCACCAGTCCGTTTTTTCTCCAAATTATTAGTGTGGTGAACTGTATCAATGGGTGCTTAAAATGTGCTGGACTGGGGTCCAGTACAGGCCACAAAGGTACAGCATGCTCATGCGGTATCTGAATTGAAGATCAGAGGATTTGGTAGAGCAGTTGGGATAAGGTGCTCGCTTTTGCGCAAAGTGCATTCAAAGCATACCCCTCGCATTCTCAAGAAGTTTAATGAGGGCCGGTTGGATATCGGTGGGCTTATGGAGTCCCCGCTGGAGGTCTTTGAAAAAACCTGACTCATGTTGAATACCCCTTTGAATACTCTGGCGCGATATGAAAAAGCAATTACCTGTTACTTGCCACGCCGCGTCGATATTAAATTTTCACTATCCAAGCAAATCGGAATCGAACTCCATATCGGAGAGCAATTCATATCCATCCTCGGTTACTAATATTTGTTGCTCAAGCTTGACACCTTCATTACTTATTGCACCACCCACGTAACTTTCGATGCAATACACCATGCCAGCCTGACATTCCCCATCGTGGCCACTTTGCTCAAACCATTTTGGGTTCATGATTAGTGGATATTCATTACAAAGCCCTATTCCGTGTGCGACAGCCGGTAGCTGATGCGCCTGAAACTGCTCCGGTAGCTGCCAGGCTCTATCGGTGATTTCGCGATAACTTACACCGGGTTTAAAAAGTTCGCTATTTCGTTGAACCTGTTCGTGCGCTAGTTGATAGAGTTGCTTCTGGTTATCGGTTGGTTTTTCACTATCGCATAACCAGCTGCGCGAAATATCCGCTGAATAGCCGTGCGGACCGACTAGATCGGAGTCCAGGCTGATCATTTCACCCGCCTGTATCGCTCGCGAACTGCATTCCTGATACCAAGGATGGGTTCGTGGACCTGAGCTGAGTAGCCGGGTTTCGATCCATTCACCACCGAATTCAATATTGCACTGGTGCAGAATTGACCAGATAGCCTGTTCTGTTTTTCCAGCCTGACTGGCCAGTTGCATTTGACGAATGCCGTATTGACAGACAGCTACAGCATCTCGAATGGCCAGTACTTCCTCATCACTTTTAATGATTCGCGCAAGATGTGCGACTTCCTGTCCTTCGACGATTTCATACTCGGCCGCTTCTAGTAAATGGCTGCCAATAGGATCGATTCGATCGATCGCAATTCGCCGATTGTCTGGGCTGTATCGACGCATTAAGTCATCAATTTCGGCAAACCACTGCTCGGCATGTAAGTAATTTTTAGGGCCCGAGTTAAAGTGATACCAGGATTTCGCATCGCGGACTTCGTCTACGGCAACTGAGTTTGCACTCAAGTGTTCACAACCATGAAAATCAAACAAGATCACTGGCCCTTCGGCGGGCACGAACACATAACGACAAGGGTTATGCAGGCTGTAAACCTGCATGTTCGATACGCCGGTTGCATAGCGAATATTAATCGGGTCGTAATACAAACCAGCGCCACAATCGATATTTTGAATTTGAGTTCGAAGTCGTTGGATACGACCCAGTTCTAGCGACTGTTGAAATTCAAGCGTAGTTGTTAAGGGATTGAGAATTCGCCTGTTATTCATTAGTCAGATAGCCCATCGCTATGGCGGATATGATCGGCATCGATATGCTCCTGCATGACTCGACCATAGATTCGTTGCGTTGACTCAACACTACCGATATACCCCGGTTCACGCGAGTATCCAAAAATAACGGTATGCCGCTGGCCTTGTGTAGGCGTTACCCGATGCATCGAAAAACGGCCCTTGAAAATCTGAATATCGCCAACTTGAAGATCAAGGACTTTGACCTCATCACGTTTATCGTCAAGCACTGCCTGGACAGCTTCGTAGTTTTCAGTACCGGGTTGCCTGATATTGGGGCAATATTCAAACTCCCCCCCCCTGCTCAGCCTTCTTTGTCATCAAACTAACCACAAACTCATTTACATCAAAATGCCATCCCAGAGTAGTATTGTTTGGCATCGCGTTAATAATTAACCCGCGCATCGGGTCACGAAACGGGAAAATCTCTAGGGCTTCGAGGCAATCAGCGATAAATCTCTGGAACAACGGATTGAGATAAATCTGTTGGATTAAAGTCGATTTGGGAATCAGGTCGCGGGTAACATTTCCGCTGGTGGTACGGTGCGTATTATTCCGTGGGTGCCCGTCAGGAAAGGAATAATCGGGCGGAGTACCGTAAGGCGTATATTCCTGAATACTGAATAATGCCTGGAGTGCCAGACTTTCGGTTTCCCTGCGCAGATCAGTCAGATAGTCATTCTTAATAAACTGATTAAATCGAATACAACCATCGACGTCCAGGGCTTCTCTCGCAAATTTTACAATGGACTGATATTGTCCCGATTCGGGTTGATCAATCGGATAGTTAGCACAATCAATCAGTTCAACAATGTTTAAGTCAGACTTTATTTTAGAGCGAGCTTTTCTTGTTCTGACTTCACCTAAGTCATGATCATTTGGCCTAATCATCGTCATATCTCCCTTTATCTCAGCTAGTTGCTTCCCAATTTCTCTCCATACATATTTCAGATATTTATTCCATAAAAACTATAAACGTACTTTTGAAATACACCTAATTCACGTAAGTATGGGTTTGGGGCATCATTCCAGGCCCTAAAAGTAAACATCTCAAAACCCACTTTATGCGGTTTTGTAAGTGTAAGAATGAGATGTAGAGATGTTAGGAGGTAAACATCTAAAGAGACGTAAAGGGTAAGTTTTCCGTCCACTGTGTGAGGGACATATATCAGTGGCGTTTAGCATAAAATGAGAAGATGACAACGAGTTATCAAGAAGCCTCGACTGAAGAGCTGATTCTGGGCACACCGGCTGGCGAAAGCAAAAGTTGGAACTGGCATCCCGATATCCCAATAAAAACCAACCCACTCTTCGAATTTCCTCTCGATCTTGCTGCAATCCTCCGGTGGTACGTCGGTGCCTGGTTGCCCATAACGGAATTCGGGGTCTATCTGCTTTTAGCGTTTGGTGTCTGGTTTTGGCTTACCCCTCCGCTCGTTGAAATGGAAGCCTTAGCGGTTGGTTGGGTTGGGACGCTCTGGGCACGAAATCTATTCATGATGACAGCATTTGCCACCTTGCTGCACCTGTGGCTTTACACCTGGAAGGGGCAAGGGGACAACACACGCTTCATGCGCAGTGCACCCACAATGAAGCACCGCCGGTTTCTTGCGGGTGATCAACTGAAGGACAACGTCTTTTACGTTCTGGTCAGCGGCGTTACTGTCTGGACAGTTTACGAGACCGCGATGTGGCTTGCCTATGCGAATGGCTTTATTCCGATACTTGCCTTCTCTGATAATCCGATCTGGTTTGTTTTGTTGTTCCCACTGATAGCGGTGTGGGAGGCGCTCCACTTTTACGTCACCCACCGCCTACTTCACTGGAAACCTATGTACGATCGCTTCCATTCGGTACATCACCGTAATGTCACGATTGGTCCGTGGTCCGGATTTTCAATGCACCCGGTAGAACACTTGCTGTATTTAAGTTCTCTTTTTGTGATGCTGGTGATACCTTCCCATCCGGTACATATGTTGTTTCTCGCATTCTGGCTCACGCTGTCCACTGCAACCTCGCACTCTGGTTACCAGGAATTGATCGTCGGTAATTTTCGAACGACGATTGCACCCTTTCATCACCAACTGCACCATCGCTATTTCAATTGCAACTATGGCAATAGCGATATGCCGCTCGATCAGTGGTTTGGATCCTTTAATGATGGAACTTCAGCTGCAACACAAAGGCTGTTGAAAAAAACCTAAACGATCCAGACTCCCTCCGCTGTGCGGACTGGACATATATAAATACAAGAAGGCCGCTGGGGGTGGGCACCCAGGGTGGAGCCAATGAGACAGTCCATGGGTGGGCCAAAATATAACCTCAGACCTACTTCCACCAACAGCGTTCACTTTAATCCCCTGGCGTCCATACTGGATCATCCAAATCCGACGTTAATGACGGTAGCATTGACGGTAACTTTTTGAGCCGCTTTAGCCTTTCATATACACTTCAAGCAGTTATAAATTAAGACGGCTTCCGCCGCCTCCACCACTTTCTTGCCAGACACAGACGTTTCCCTTAATTTGATTATCACTAACCGCGGCGGAATGAGTAGCAATTGCGATGCTGGCAGAGACCTTTGACTACATCGTTGTCGGTGCAGGCAGTGCCGGCTGCGTAGTAGCAAGTCACCTGGCACGTGATCGGAATCACAAGGTCTGTGTTCTCGAAGCAGGTCCAATGGACCGCAATCCCTACATCCACATTCCCGCAGGATTCGTGAAAACGGTTCACGATCCGCGAATCAACTGGTTGTATCAAACAGAACCCGGAGAATGGACTGGCGGTCGTAGGATTTCCCAGCCGCGCGGCAAAGTCGTTGGCGGCTCGGGTGCTATCAATGGCCACGTTTTCAACCGGGGCCAAGCTTGCGACTTCGATAGCTGGTTGAAACGGGGGAACACCGGGTGGGGCTACACTGATGTACTGCCATATTTCAAGCGTCTCGAGACCTATCATGGTAGTGGGAATTCTGTGTTCCGAGGAGGTAACGGTCCGGTTCAGGTGACAGAATTGGATTGGCAACACCCACTGACCGATGCCTTTATCCAATCCGCCAGGGAACTTGGCATTCCTGCGAATACCGACTACAACGGTGCCAATCAGGCTGGCGTTTCCGCAGCTCAGCGCAGTATCTATCGCGGGCGGCGGTGCAGCCCAGCCCAGGCTTATCTCCACCCAGCGTTGACCGCCGGCAACATCGACCTTCGAGTAAATGCGCTCGCAACGAAGATCCTTTTTGATAACGGACGGGCAAAGGGACTGTGCTACCACCGCGGTGGTCGACAATTCAAAGTGGAGGCAACTCGGGAAATAATACTCTGCGGTGGGGTGTTCAATACACCCCAACTTCTTCAGCTCTCCGGCGTTGGGTCTTCTGAATCCCTGAACGATTTAGCGATACCTGTCGTCCATCATCTTCCCGGAGTCGGGCAGAACCTCCGCGACCACTGCTATATACCGGTAAGTGCCAGAGTTAAGGACATCAAATCTCTGAATGAACGAAGCCGGGGTATCCCGCTTTGCATGGAGGTCTTGAAATATGTTTTTGGCCGGCGGGGCCTCCTGGCCTTGCAACCAAGTCTTTGTTATGTATCCTGGAAATCCCGCCCAGACCTCACCGACAACGACATTCAGATCGCTTACGCTCCAGCCAGCTATGATGCCAACCGGGATATGCGGCTAAACGACTATCCGGGCGTGACGTGCGCACCGTGGCAACATGTTCCAAAGAGCAAAGGCGTGGTCCAGATCTGCTCCAGAGACGCTCTTGACCCTCCGCGAATCCAACCTAACTATCTGCAGGAACCGACCGATCGGGAAGTGCTCCTCGCCGCGGCGAGGCTTTCCAGAGATATTCTCTCGGCCCGAGCATTTTCTGATTTCTTTGAAAGTGAGGATCAGCCTGGCAGAGATGTAAACACTGATGATGAATGGTATGACTACATGCGCCAGAGTGTGGGCACGGGCTATCATCCTGTCGGAACCTGCAGGATGGCGCCCGTTTCCGATCCGACAGCGGTCGTCGACTCTGAGCTGAAAGTGCACGGCATTCAGGCATTACGGGTGGTGGACGCATCGGTAATGCCAAACATTCCGTCAGGCAACACTCATGCGTCAACATTAATGATTGCTGAAAAGGGTTCCGATATGATCCTCGGCAAGTCCCCTCTTCCAGCAACTGAACTTTAGGTGTTTCTATGCAGCGCGATGGCCGTTCAAGTGATCACCTTGTGCCTAAAAGATAGTTACTTCTTCGTTTAACCAAGGCCAGAGTATATTAACCTGCGCCAAATACTCCGCTCGGAGGGTTTGTCTTGCCAGTTGTCGAGCATTATTCAGGCAACGAGTGAAATAGGCCGTTTGTTCGTATTTAAGGAAGTGATCGATTACCTGGAAAAGGCACGGACTATATTGGGACAACAATCATAAGTACTGCTATGGCTGGTGAAAAATCGACTGGACCCGACAGGCTACTGCACTCAATCTTCGGATTTGACTCGTTCAGGCCCGGTCAAAAGGAGATTATTGACCACCTGCTGGACAAGTCCCATGTACTCGCTGTCATGCCGACGGGCTCGGGCAAATCGTTGTGCTACCAGGTTCCTCCGCTTGTCCTGAACGAGCGAACAATCGTCGTATCACCCCTTATGGCGCTGATGGATGATCAGGTTGCCGCTCTTCAGGATATAGGTGTTCCGGCCGATCGCATCCATTCCAATCGCACTCATGAAGACAACAGTGAAGCCTGGAATCAGTTTAAATCGCGTCAACCTTTTCTGCTCTATATGTCTCCAGAGATGTTGATGAGCCAAAAAATGCTGAATGCATTGCAAAGTGTTGAAACCGGAATGTTCGTGATTGACGAAGCTCACTGTATTTCTAAGTGGGGCGCTAACTTCCGTCCTGATTATGAAGCCCTGTCCAAACTTAACGGGCTTTTTCCCCAATCGGTGATCGCGGCATTTACGGCGACTGCAGATGCTGCGACACAACAAGACATCATTCAGAAACTCACCAATAACAATTGCATAAGGTTCGTACAGGGATTCGATAGGCCGAACCTGCGCCTGACTGTTAAGGCCAAGCTGAATTGGAAAACTCAACTTCTGGAATTTCTCGAAGACAAAAAAAAATCTTCAGGCATTGTTTACTGTCTATCACGGAAACAAACGGAAGAAGCCGCCGAGCTCCTTCGCACTAAGGGCTACAACGCTATTGCCTATCATGCCGGACTAGACAGTGAGACCCGGAGTAAACACCAGGACCGGTTCATGACGGAGCCCCACGCTGTCATGACAGCCACCGTCGCGTTTGGAATGGGTATAGATAAACCAGACATACGATTTGTAGCGCACGCCAACCTCCCAGGAAGCATGGAAGCCTACTATCAGGAGATAGGTCGGGCTGGACGAGATGGGAAACCCGCTGAAACACTGTTGATTTACGGCTTGGATGATTTGTTTCAAAGACGCCGATTTATCGAAGAAGATGGGGAAGATCAGCACCACAAACTGAGGGAGCACAAGCGACTGGACTCCCTATTGGGATATTGCGAAGCTTCATCGTGCAGACGAATCGCGTTACTCCACTACTTTGACGAACAGATTGGACCCTGTGATAACTGTGACAATTGCATAAGCCCGCCTGCGTTGGTTGATGGCACCGAACTGGCTCAAATGAGCCTGTCTGCCATCTATAGAACGGGGCAATCGTTTGGTGCTGCGCACATCATCGATGTGTTGCGAGGTTCTCGATCAGAGAGGATTTTGGAACGAAACCACGACCAGATTAAAACGTTCGGTGCCGGTTCCGGGTACTCGAAACCTTATTTGCAGGGCTTCATTAGACAACTGATAGCCGCCGGTCACGCCACTTTGAACATTAAGAAATTCGGGGGCCTGGAAATCTCAAAAAGCGGGTTCATGCTTTTGAAAGGAGAGATCGAGTTCCAATTCAAGCAACCGTTGGAACCGGCAACGAAAAGCAAATCTAGCTACAGCTTAAAAAACAGCATTCCAGCACATATCTATAGTGGAGAGGATGCCGAACTATTGGCTCGACTAAAGAAAAAAAGATTATCACTGGCCCAGGATCAGGGCGTTCCGGCCTTCGTAATCTTTCCAGATACGGTTCTGTACCAAATGGTCGAAAGAAAACCAGCCAATAGAGACGAGTTTTTGAATTTATCTGGTGTAGGCCCTGCGAAGCTGGAAAACTATGGCGACAGTTTCCTTGCGGTGATCAACGACTAATCACTATCGGGGGCAAAAGATCACTTTCTTTTTCGCGCACGCAGAAGTGTGGGTCGATGTTCCCCGCTATCGAGGACGACGATCATTTTGTCCCACACATCGATTTCCCGGATCAGAAACTCTTCGCCAACCTGTCCAAGCAGTTCGTCATATAGCGGGCCCGCCAAATTATCGCGCTCTGCCCGGGCCTGGGTCCGGTACCACGTGTTTCGCTCTTCGAGCTCAATATCAATAAAGCCCGCTGCTTCCAAAGCCTTCTGATAAACCTCTGGCGCAGCCAGTCCAAAATCCAGCCCTTCCGCATTGATATAGGCCTTCATCTGGGCCGAGGGCTCCCCCTCGTAGCCGCACAACCAGTCACTAGCGAGAAACCAGCCCCCGGGAGACAGCAGTTGGTGGACATCGTTTGCCAGGCCGGACTTGTCGGCAATGTGAATAATCGAGTCTTTACTGAAGACGATATCGAAGCTTCCTGGCTCAAAAGGCAGGGGGCCAGGTTCAACTCGTTGAAAGTCGCAAATAGCCGTTACGTTGTTTCTTTCGGCAAGGTTCGTTGCCCGGTCTACCAGATTCTCTTCGATATCGATACCAGTTATCCTGTTCGGCTGCCTGGTGAGCGCAATGTGAACCGCCGCACCACCAATTCCGCAACCAATATCGAGCACCCTGGACCCGCTCAGGTCCTTGTTGCCCAGTACCCGGTCCACTTCATCCGCACCACCGGGTGACATAAAGCCCTCGCCCCACACGGCTTCCAGCAGGGAAATCATGCTCTCGTCATATTCGAGCTCTTCTGTCGCACTCATACCTATCCCTTCGTTTAAATGTCTTGTGGCCGCAAATGCCTGGGAACAGTCTAAATATACAAAACACGGCGCCTGAGTTTTTAATTTGCGCCCTGAATAACGACTGGAATTACCTGAATCAAGATCGCTAGATCAGAAAAGCTGAGCCTTTGCAGTCAATGCTGAATTTTGTACCGGGTTCTTTTGAATGGCACTCCATCAGGATCGATTTCTGTATCAAATTCGCGGGCATAACGGTGACCCTCATAGACCGCTGCTGCAATGATAGATGGACCGAAGCAGTCACCGATACGCCGCACCGGTATTTTTCCTTTCAGCGTCTTAAAAAGTTCGTCTCGCGGTAGTCGTGCCGTCACTGAAACAACGCTGCCTTCATGATCACTGACCTCCCCAGTCAATGTATTGGTCAACCGCAACCACCCCTCGCCGACTTCAGCCAACTGATGACGTACAAGAATCTGAACGCCGACACTCAGTAACCGCTTTTCAATGTGCCGTTGTTCCAAGGTGTACTCGGTCCAACTTGCAACACACATACCCTCCGTCGCTAGCGTGACCCGGTAACCTTCGCTGGAAAGTAGTTCCGCAATCACACTGGCCATATAGTAATGATCGTCATCGTAAATGGTGACCGCACTGCCTGGCGTATCGGGGCGCTTGTCATCCATAATGTCGTCGGGTGTCAAAACTTTGCAGCCTGGCACAGGAAACCTGATGCTTCTGCCGACGCCGTCATTGCGCCATAGCGCGCCGGTCGCCAGTGCAACCGCATCCGCACCGAATTCCTGAATTCGCTCAGCATCCATTTCACTTTCGAGATAAATCTCTACGTTGGACATGCGCTGGATCTGACCCAGACGATAATCACGGACTCTCGCCCATTCGTTGAGTTTCGGTAAACGGCTTTCGCGGGTTACACGCCCGCCCACTTCACCCCTGGCTTCAGCCAGTGTTACCTGATAGCCACGTTTGCCCAATCCGTGCGCGGCTTCGAGGCCGGCCGGACCCGCCCCGACGATGAGAATGGTCGACTCTGATTCTTTTGACTCGATCTTTTCTGGGTGCCATCCCTTGCGCCACTCCTCCCCCATGGTAGGATTTTGTGTGCACCGGCTAGGCGCCGAGAGATTATTCCAGGCAGCGCAGACGTTACAGCCAATACATTCGCGGATATCTTCCGGCCGGCCTTCTCGGATCTTGGCAGGCAGAAAAGGGTCAGCAATGGATGGGCGTGCCGCACCAATAATATCCACCAAACCACGGCGAAGAGCCGAGACCATGGTATCGGGAGAGGTGTAACGGCCGACCGCAGAAACCGGTTTACTGGTGACTGATTTAACGAAGGAGATATATTCTTCCTGGTAACCTTCTGGCGCAAAGCGCGAACTCATCGAATCATTTTCCCAGTCGCTGACGTTCACATCCCACATGTCGGGTAATTCGGCGAGCATTTCGATCGCGTCCTTACCTTCGCTGCCCCATTCCAGTCCGCCCTCACCCATCATTTCATCGACCGCAAAACGGGCCACCACCCCCATGGCGTCGCCAACCGCGTCTTTTGTCTCCTCGATGAGTTCGCGGTAGAGACGCAGCCGATTCTCCAGAGAGCCACCGTATTCATCGCTGCGTTGGTTGCTTTGCCGAGAGAGAAAATGACTGGGCACAGTGCCGTTATGTCCGGCATAAACCACGACGATGTCGAAACCGGCCTCGCGAGCCCGAAGCGCAGCCTTACGATGCCAGCGGCGATAGTCGCGGATATCATCCCGGCTCATCGCGCGTGCCTGTATCGGGTGCTGATGCCATGTCACTGGCCGATGTTCAGGGCCGATAGGAACCTCTCGAGAGTAAAGACAACCGCTGTCCTGACCGTTATGCACAAGCTCGATACCTGCAAGAGCGCCGTGCTCATGCACAGCATCCACCATAGCCGCCAGGTAGGGGACATCACCATCATCCCACATACTGGTTTCGGTGAAAGGCTGCACATCGCCGGTTGGGTGGAAGTCGCATTGTTCGGTAGTGACGATTCCCCAACCGCCCTCCGCTTTCATGCCGCGCATGGCGATCATGCTGTCAGGGAACATACGCCCCATGCCGTTGCAGTGAGGGACCTGGTAAAACCTGTTTGGCGCCGTAACCGGGCCAATTTTCACAGGCTCGAACAGGATATCGTATCGGGGGTCGCGCTGGTGGCTCATGACAACATTGGATCAGGGTGTCGGCTGATCGGCACCCTGAGAGGCATAAGCCTTTGTGAGCCCAAGGCTCTCATCGCATCGGGTACGGGGCAACCCGTCATCAAACTTTACCCACGAAAGCTGCCCCTCCACGCCGAAGTGCCAGTCGGGCCGCCTTATCTCGGGCTCGTCCAAAGAGCCCACGGATATCCATACCGTCTCCGGGTTTGCCATCGTAAGATCCTCAATCGAAACAAGATAACGAAATGCCAGCGGACTGCCGCAGCTGGAACAGAAACTGCGCTCCATAATGGAAGAGGACTCATACCAGACCGGCGGGCTGCGGGTAAACCTCAGATCGTTCAGCGCGAACGCGACGGCGGAATGAAAAGGACTGCCCGACCATCTCTGGCAATTGCGACAATGGCATGTCCCCATATCGAGTGGAGGTCCACTGAGCTCGTATCGCACGCGGCCGCAAAGACAACCACCAGTAATCACCAGTTCAGTCATTGGAGAGTTCGCGTATCCTGATTCTGATGCACTGAACCACAGTTAAAGCCGAGGATCAGCGGTAAACATCCGGCACTTGGTCCGGAGCATCGAAGGTGACTTCGAGGTCTCTTATCAGCCCGTCGGTTATGCCGTAGATCCATCCATGCACCTCTAAGGTCTGGCCCCGCTCCCAGGCACCCTGCACCGTGCTGGTATGGCAGACGTTATTGACCTGCTCGATCACGTTCATCTCGCAAAGACGGTTGACACGGGTTTTCTGATCGGTGCAATCAGCAAACTTTGACAGATTTCGATGGTATAGATCTTTGATATGCAACAGCCAGTTATCAATTAGACCGCTGGGGCGTTCGTTGATCGCTGTCTCCACACCGCCGCAGCCATAGTGCCCGCACACAATAATGTGGCGAACCTGGAGCACCTCCACTGCATACTGAATGACGGAGAGGCAGTTGAGGTCGGTATGGATGACCAGATTGGCGACGTTGCGATGCACAAAAATTTCACCGGGCAGCAGGCCCACAATCTGGTTGGAAGGAACCCGGCTATCCGAGCATCCAATCCAGAGGTATTCAGGACTCTGCTGATGCGAGAGTTTCTCAAAGAATTCGGGGTCATCTTCCGTGATCTTCGCGGCCCAGCGTTTGTTATTTTCAAGGAGTTCTTTCATAGGGTACGATTTTATCGCCGTTTTCGAAGACAGGCTTAAGTTCGCATGAAATGCCGTCTCAGCTGGATTCTTACGCGAATCGCATAATCCTATGGGCGACAAGGCCTCGCCTTTGGGTAATTCCCTAGTGTAGATTGGGTATTCACGTTGCGACGCTTTTGGCAGATGGAGAAACACCATGGGAGCTCAAACAATCGATACCCCCACCTTTAACCGCATCAGCCGGGGATTCGACGCCATCGCCTCACGCTCACATTCGCTACATGCGGACTGCTACCAAGACCCGGGCTTTCGTGATCTCGAGCGCCAGCAGATATTCCACAAGAGTTGGCAGTTTCTATGTCATGAGGAAAAGCTTGCCCAGCCCGGCAGTTATGTCGCAACCCAGATCGAGGGACAAAGCATATTCGCCTGTAGAGGCAAAGATGGCGAGCTGCGGGCCTTTTATAACGTCTGCAAGCATCGTGGCCATGAACTCCTGCAGGGCAGCGGCAAAATAAATGCCATTGCCTGCCCCTATCACGCCTGGGTTTATGGCCTGGATGGCCGTCTAAGCAGTGCCCGTCGCTCGGAGCTGATAGCAAATTTTGATACCAAAAAAATACGCCTCGATGGGGTCAGGGTCGAGACCTTCTGCCATCTGGTATTCGTCAACCTTGATCCGGAGGCGCCCGCGCTGACCGAACAAAGCGAGTCTCTGTCAGACGAGATCATGTCCTACGCCCCTGATCTTGCCAACCTGACCTATGCGCATACCCTGACCTACCGGATCAAGGCCAACTGGAAAGCCGTGGTGGATAACTTTCTCGAGTGCTACCACTGTCCGGTTGCCCACCGGGACTTTTGCACCCTGGTCGAAATGGATACTTACAAGGTCAAAACCCATGGCATCTACTCCAGTCATATGGCCAAAGCGGGCCGCGGGGACAACCAAGCCTATGGCGTCGGCAGTGCCAGCGTTACCGACCACGCCGTCTGGTACCTGTGGCCGAACACTACGCTGATGCGCTATCCGGGACGCGGCAACTTCATGGTCTGGCGCTTTTATCCTGACGGTCCTGAGCAGACTTACGAAGTATTCGATTTTTTCTTTGAGACCGACACTCCTAACGAATCTGAGTCGGACGCCATCCGGTTCATTGATGAGGTGCTGCAGCCTGAAGATATTGGCCTTGTGGAAAGCGTTCAACGAGGTATGCAGACCCCAGCATTTAACCAGGGTCGTTATCTGGTCGATCCGGACGGCAGCGGCTTGAGCGAACATGCTGTCCACCATTTTCACGGCCTGGTACTGGATGCCTACCGGGGAGCCATTCAGTCGTGAGTGCCGTGCCCCCGGATTACCTCCAGGGGCGGATCGCCCTGGTCACCGGTGGCTGCGGCGGAATCGGACGCGCTATCTGTCAGCGCTTTCATGCCGAAGGCGCTGTCGTCTATGCGACCGACGTTACCTCATTTGATTTTCCCGAGCCGAACATCCACGTGCTGCACCAGGACGTCGGCGCTGAAAGCGATGCCAAAGCCGTGATGGCCCAAGTGGAGAAAGATCACAACCGGCTCGATATCCTGGTAAATACCGCCGGGATCGAGATGGAAAAAACCATCGAGGACACCACGCTCGAGGAGTGGAACCACAGCTTCTCCGTTAACGTCAACGGCACTTTCCTGACTAGCAAATACGCGTTACCACTGATGCGCAAGGCCGGCGCAGGCTCGATCATCAACTTTGGATCCTACGATGGGTTCATTGCGGACCCTTCTCTTGCCGTCTACTGCGCCACCAAAGGCGCGGTGCATGCGCTGACCCGGGCCATGGCCTGCGATTATGGGCCCGAAGGCATTCGCGTCAACGCTGTGTGTCCCGGGTATGTCGATACGCCGATGCTACAGAGTTTCTTCGGCGAATCGGGTGACATCGAGTCCCTGAAACAGGCCGTACGGGATGTGCATCCCCTCCGAAGCTACGGTCAACCCGAGGATATTGCCAACCTCGTGAACTGGCTTGCGGGCGACGAAGCGCGTTATGCTTCCGGGCAATTGTGGGTGATCGATGGCGGTCTGTCTGCACAGGTACAGCAGATGCGCCTGTAGCCCGGACTATTCTTCAAAAAGAGACGCTACGTATGAGCCGACCAGTCATTATCACCTGCGCCGCGACGGGCAGTATTCACACCCCCACCATGTCGCCGTATCTACCCATCACACCGGCCGAGATTGCCGAGGCTGCCATTGGCGCAGCGCAGGCTGGTGCCGCCGTCATTCATCTGCACGCGCGCAACCCTGAAAATGGACGACCGGACTACCGGCCCGAGACCTTCCTGGAATTTCTGCCGGTCATCAAGGCGCAGTGCAATGCAGTGATCAACATCTCGACCGGCGGCGGCATGGGGATGACTATTGAAGAACGTCTGGCAGCAGCGCTCACAGCGAGTCCGGAAATGGCTTCTCTCAATATGGGCTCAATAAATTTCGGTATTTTCCCGCTGGCAGACAAGTACACCGAATGGAAATATGACTGGGAGCATGACTTCCTCGCCTCTACCAAGGACTTTATCTTTCCCAATACCTTCAAGACCATCGAATACGCACTCCAAGAACTCGGCGACGGCCACGGCACCCGCTTTGAGTTTGAGTGCTATGACCTCGGCCATCTTTACAACCTTGCCCATGTGGTAGATGCGGGCCTGGTCAAGCCACCCTTTTTTATCCAATTGATCTTCGGTATTCTGGGCAGCGCTGGGGCGGACCCCGACAACCTTACCCATATGTACAACACCGCGGTCAAACTCTTCGGCGATGACTTCGAGTGGTCGGTGCTGGCGGCGGGCCGACACCAGATGCCTTTCGCCACCCAGGCGGGTCTGCGCGGAGGCAACGTCCGGGTCGGCCTTGAAGACAGCCTCTACATCGGCAAAGGAGAACTCGCGACTTCAAATGCCCAGCAAGTTGAGAAGATTCGAGGGATCATTGAATCGCTCGGCATGACGATTGCCACACCTGATGAAGCCCGCCGGCGCCTTGCACTGAAGGGTGTAAGTCAGGTGAAGTTTTAAGGAGATGACGACGGAACCCGCTTTGCTCCAGGCGCCGTTAGCCCATCATGCCCGCTACGCTTTTTGGAGGCGCCCTTTATGAGCCGGCTTAATGGCCGCGCGGCACTCATCACCGGTGGACGGCAAGGGATCGGACGCGCCATCGTGGACGCCTTCATGGCTGAGGGGGCAGACGTGGCGACCTGCGGGCGCGGTGAACGACCGCAGGATCTGCCGCCAACGCTTGGCTGGCGTCAGACCGACATGGCCTCGGCAAATGATATCGAGGAATTGCGCATTGAGATGTTAGACCGCTTTGGCGGTCTGGATATTCTGGTCAATAACGCCGGTATCCAGATCGAAAAGACCATTCTCGATACTAGCGACGACGATTGGGATACCCTGATGGGGGTCAATGCCAAAGGGGTGTTCATGGCCTGCCGGGCGATGATTCCTATCATGAAGCGCGGTGGGGTGATCATCAATATCGGTTCGATTTCAGGAAACGTGGCGGACCCGGGTCTCGCGCTTTATAACGCCTCCAAGGCCTTCGTTCACGGACTGACCCGGTCAATCGCTGTAGACCACGGCCCTAAGATCCGCTGCAACGCCATCTGCCCCGGCTGGATTATGACGGGGATGGCTGACGCAGCTTTCGCCGCCGCCGACGATCCCGACCTAGCAAAAACAGATGCGCTGGCACGCCATCCGGCAGGACGGTTCGGTCAGCCACAAGACATCGCGGCCATGGCCGTCTGGCTGGCGTCGGATGACGCCGCCTTTGCCACCGGACAGTGCTTTGTCGTAGACGGCGGAATGACCTCTGCCTCGCCCCTTAACCCGGGCCTCTTCTGACGCAAAGGCGACATCTGTGGTTGCGGGCCGGCGCGGGCCTCCCCGGCACTGAAGATAAGACTTAAGATTACCCCTTCCATGCTTGGACCTTCTTGAGAAGCCGGGGGACTTATGAAATCACATGCACAGGTGGTCGTCATTGGGGGTGGAGTCGTCGGGGTATCCATTCTCTATCACCTCACCAAAGCCGGCTGGAAAGATGTAGTTCTGATCGAACGTTCGGAGCTGACATCGGGATCCACCTGGCACGCAGCCGGAGGGTGTCACACCCTCAACAGTGACCCGCAGGTTGCAAAGTTGCAGTCCTATACCATCGATCTTTATAAAGAGATTGAGGAGGTCTCTGGTCAGGAGACGGGTTTTCATCTCACCGGAGGTGTCTTTCTGGCGGCAACCCCTGAACGGATGGAACTGCTCAAGGTTATGCAGTCACAAGAGAAACTGCTCGGTATTGATACGGAACTTCTCACCCCCACCGAGGCTGAAAAGATTCTCCCACTCATCAACCCCAACGAATTTCTGGGCGCCCTTTACACGCCCATGCACGGTCACCTGTCGCCATCAGACGTCACGCATGCATTCGCCAAGGCGGCGAGAGTGCAAGGCGCTGAAGTGTATCTTCGTAACCGGGTCACTGAACTGCAGCCGACACCCGAGGGTGGCTGGTTGGTGATTACCGAGCAGGGTACGATCGAAGCGGAACATGTTGTTAATGCCGCCGGACTCTGGGCCAGGGAAGTCGGTCGTATGGTGGGGCTGGAACTTCCTGTGCTCGCCATGGAGCACATGTACCTCATTACCGAAGATATGCCGGAGGTTGAGGAAATCAACCAAACGACCGGCAAGGAAGTCCTGCATATTGTTGATCCGGACGGCGAGCTTTATCTGCGCCAGGAGCGCAAAGGCATGCTCATGGGTACCTATGAAAAAGCTGGAGTGCCCTGGAGTCCGCGGGAGACTCCCTGGGATTTCGGCCACGAACTTCTACAGGAAGACCTTGACCGGATTGCGCCGTCGCTCGAGGTCGGCTTCCGGCACTTTCCGGCGTTTGAACATACTGGAATCAAACAAATTATCAACGGGCCTTTCACTTTTGCCCCGGATGGAAACCCGCTGATCGGGCCGGTGCGGGGACTTCGCAATTACTGGTGCGCCTGCGGGGTGATGGCCGGTTTCAGTCAGGGCGGCGGTGTCGGGCTCGCATTGTCTAACTGGATGGTGCATGGGGATCCGGGTTTCGATGTCTGGGGAATGGATGTCTCCCGATTTGGCGACTGGACCACAATGGCGTATACCAACGCCAAAGTCCGGGAGAACTATTCCAGACGTTTCCAGGTCACATTCCCCAATGAAGAGCTGCCTGCAGCGCGTCCGCTTCGCACCACACCGATTTACGAAAAACAGAAAGCATTGAATGCCGTCTTTGGCGTCTCCTACGGCATGGAGCAGGCACTGTGGTACGCCCCGGCCGGTACCGAGCCCGTGGAAAACGTCACCTTTATGCGCTCCAACGCGTTTGGGTCGATCAAGCAGGAATGCCAAACCGTCCGAACCGGCGTCGGGGTGTGTGACATCTCCTCGTTTGCCAAGTACGAAGTCACCGGCGCCCGAGCCGAATCGTGGCTGGATCACATCCTGGCCAACACGCTGCCGCGCCAAGGCCGTCTGGCACTATCCCCGATGCTGAATCAAGAAGGAAAACTGATTGGCGACTTTACGGTGGGAAGGCTGGATGATCGCAGGTTCTTCATTTTCGGCTCAGGCATGGGCGAGCAATATCATATGCGCTGGTTTGAAGCGCATCTTCCCGCCGATGCCGGGGTCAAAGTGCAGGCTCACGGCATGGGGCTGCTGGGACTCTCCATCGCCGGCCTCAAAGCCCGCGAACTCCTCAGCCGACTCACCGACGATGACGTCTCAGCGGAGGCGTTCCGGTTCATGGACTTTCGCCAGATGTCGCTCGGCATGATTCCTGCTTTGGTGGGACGAGTCAGTTTCACAGGAGACCTCGGTTACGAATTTTGGGTCCGCCCCGAATTTCATGCGCGACTGTGGGACGATATCCTGGAAAAAGGCGAGGATCTTGGAATCCGGCCATTTGGGTCACGCGCCATGCGATCGATGAGCCTCGAGAAAGGCTTCGGCTCCTGGGCAACGGAATATCGGCCGATTTATGGCCCTTTTGCGGCGGGTATGGGCCGTTTTGTCAGTCTTAACAAGGGAGAGTTCATCGGCCGGGAATCTGCGTTGCTGGAAAACGAGCAAGGACCTGAAAAAAACCTCGTCACTTTCACGGTGGATGTTGCTGATTGCGACGTAATGGGTAACGAACCCATTTATCAGAACGACAAGATCGTGGGTTACGTCACGTCCGGCATGTATTCACATTTCGTTGATCAGTCAGTGGCGCTAGGCTATGTTCCCGCCGACCTCGCCAACCACACCGGCAGTGGCGCTTTTGATATCGAGATTCTCGGCGACATGCGCCCGGCCACCATTGTCCCGCAGGCGCTGTTTGATCCTGATGCGTCTCGTATGCGGGGATGATGAGGCGACAGTCCACGATGCCGACAAATCCGCCTAATGTTTTGCTGATCATGGCAGACCAGCTCGCACCGCAGTTTCTCCCCTGCTATGGCCATCCGCTGGTTCGGGCGCCAGCGCTGCAGCGTCTTGCTGAAGAAGGCGTGGTCTTCGATGCCGCCTATACCAACTCCCCGCTTTGCGCGCCATCACGCTTTGTCATGATGAGTGGTCGGTTGCCGAGCAAGATCGGCGCCTGGGATAACGCGGCCGAGTTCCCCGCCGAGATTCCAACCTTTGCGCACTATCTGGAACACCTCGGCTACCGGACCTGTCTTTCTGGCAAGATGCATTTTGTAGGACCGGACCAACTGCACGGCTTTAGTGAGCGGCTCACCACCGACGTATACCCGGCGGATTTCACCTGGCACCCCGAGTGGGATCATCCCGAAAAACGTCTCGACTGGTTTCACAACATGGAAGTCGTCAGCAAGGCCGGGCCTTGCGTACGATCGATGTATCTTGATTACGATGATGAGGCCGTCTTCAAGGCAAGACGTTATCTGTTTGAACGTGCCCGTGAGGATGCCGGCGAACCCTTCCTGCTAACGGTGTCGCTAATCCAGCCGCATGATCCCTATCTCTGTCGTCAGCGCGAATGGGATCTTTATGCCGACGAAAAGATCGACCTGCCGAAACGGTCACCGGCAGATGCCTGCGATCCCCACAGCCAGCGCTTGCGCCATAGCTATGGCGCCTCGGATGTTGACTTGGATGACGACACGATTCGTAACGCCCGGCGCGCCTATTACGGATCGATCAGTGACATCGATAACAAAGTGGCTGACCTTCTGCAGACGCTTAAGGAGAGCGGTTTTGAAGACAACACGATTGTCATCTTCACCTCCGATCACGGAGACATGCTGGGTGAACGTGGTATGTGGTTCAAGATGTCTTTTCTGGAACATTCGGCGCGGGTACCGTTGATCGTTCATGCCCCTTCGCGGTTTGCGTCCCGCCGTGTCGGCGCAGCAGTCTCACTAGTCGACATCATGCCGACGCTCGTCGATCTCGCGACCGACGGCACTGGAGTCGACTATGTCACCCCCATTGAGGGGCGGTCACTCTCGCCGCATCTTGCGGGAGATGCGGGCCATGATGAGGTCATTGGCGAATATTTCGGAGAGGGTACCGATACGCCGATTTTCATGATTCGCCGCGGCACCAGCAAGGCCATCTATTCCGACAAGGATCCTCTGCAGCTTTTTGATCTCGCGAGTGACCCGGATGAAATCCAAAACCTGGCGCAGGACTCGGATCAACAAAACGCCACGCGAGCGATCAAAGACGAGATCACCGGCCGCTATGACACCAGCGCGCTGACGGAAAGGATTCTGGAGAGTCAACGCCGACGAGCATTTTTGAAAACCGTTATGGGGCGCCAGGCTCTTGCCTGGGATCATGAACCGTTGGGTCATGCGGGCGAATCTTATATTCGAAACTCGCTGCCAATTTACGAACTTGAAAAACGCGGCCGGTTCCCGCCGGCCTGACAGACAAGGGTAAAAGCTTCTGAGTACGTACGCCCACCTTTTGTCGCCGCTTGATATCGGACCGATTCAGGTCCGTAACCGCGTGCTGGTTTCAGCCCATGTTCCCGGCTTTGCCGAGAACAACAAGCCTGGCGAGCAATACGTCGCATATCATCGTAACTATGCCCAAAACGGGGTTGGCCTTCAGATTACGGGCGGCACCCCGGTACATGAATCCGGGCTGCTGAGCGTCAACAAAGACAGTCTCTGGAACCTTAACGATGACATCATTCCGGGTTATCGCGCCCTCGCCGATGCGGTACACCAGGAAGGTGGCAGCATTCTTGCCCAGTTGGCGCACAGCGGTGGGACCGTCCTGATCGGTCAACCCGGGCGGGAAAGCTGGTCTGCATCTACGGTTCGTTCGGAGACGACCGGTAACATCTCTCATGAAATGACCCTCGGCGAGATTCAGGAGGTGATTGATGCCCATGTCAGCGCTGCCCAGCGGGTCGCGGCGGGCGGTATGGACGGTGTTGAGATTCTTGGTGCATTTGGATTCCTGCCCCAGGCCTTTCTGTCTCCCCTGACCAACCGACGTACCGATCATTACGGCGGCGCGCTTGAAAACCGTATGCGCTTTCTGATGGAACTGCTGGAAGCAGTAAAAGGCGCACTGGGACCGGATTTTGTTCTGGGCGTTCGCCTGCCTGGCGATGAATTTGAACCTGGCGGACTCGACCTTGCTCAGATGAAGGAGATCTGCAGCCGGGTGAATGCTAGCGGACTGGTGGACTACTTCAACATCATCGCCCATACCAATATCACGCATCTTGGTCGAGCACGCCACTGGTCCCCTACACCCACACCCCATGGCGTCTTCGTGGACCTCGCGGCGGCGATCCGCGAGGTGGTAGATGTTCCCGTGTTCACGGTTGGCAGGATCGTGGACCCCACCCATGCGGAACATATCCTTGCGAGAGGTCAAGCCGACATGGTGGGTATGACCCGCGCCCATATCTGTGATCCTGAAATTCTTCCCAAGATCCAGGGAAAGATAAAAAGCAACGTGCGCATCTGCGCCGGCGCCAATGTCTGTATTGCCAGTCGATACGCCGGAAAACCCATTCGCTGCATCCAGAATTCGTCGCTGCCAACTCCGGGGGCTGTACTTTCGAAGGCACAGCAACCAAAGGACGTTGCCGTGATCGGTGCAGGCCCCGCCGGGCTCGAGTGTGCCCGCATCGCGGCCGAGCGCGGGCATCGGGTCACCGTGTTTGAGGCTACGAACCGGGCAGGCGGGCAACTCGCACTCTGGGCCAGTGCACCGTCCACCAAGGAACTCGGGCGGGTAATTGACTGGCGGCTGGATGAACTTGATCGACTTGGCGTATCCATCGACTTCAACCGAATCATGGAGCGACAGGATATTCTGAATCTCGGTACAGATGTGGTCGTCATCGCCACCGGGGCCATGGATTCCTGCAGAGAATTTGCGGGCACAGCGGGTATCGAAGTGATCTCACCTCACGAACTACTGGGCGGCCTTCCTTTGACAGCCAGCCGCGCGTTGGTTCTTAACGAGGGCCGCGGTCAAGCAGGACTTGCCGCAGCGGAAGCGCTCTTGCATCAGGACATTGCAACCGAGATCGTCACCTCAGATATCGCTGTGGCGGCTGATATTGACCCTACCAACCGGTCCGCATGGTACGAACGGCTCGGCAAGAAGAACTGTCTCTTCACCGCCGCCCACATTGTCGATTCGGTAGACACGCAAAAGATAATCTTACGCAACGTTTTTGACGACCGTCTCAGCACCCGCGAGGGAATTGATCTTATTGTGGACTGGCCCGGATGCCAGGCCAACGACGCACTGATTAACGACTGGGAGGAGCACGCATTAGAGGTGGTATCCATCGGTGACTGTCGTGCACCCCGCACCGTCGAAGTCGCCATCAGCGAGGCTGCAGCGGCTGCCAAGGCGCTCTAGGGCCGGATCATCAGTTTTGGCTTACCGGTCCCCCTAATGACATTTCAGCCGCCACTCGGCCTCGGGGAGTAAAAAAGTAAAACCACAGCACCCGCTTTACTGCCTGCTGTGTGCAGCGCGCCCGGAGCGCGGACGATAAAATCACCGGGGCCGTAGACGTGGTCCTGATCATAGAACGAGCCTTCCAGTACATAAATCTGTTCGTACTCGCTATGGCCGTGCATTTCAGAAAATGCCCCGGCATCGACCTTCATCAACCAGGTCCGGATACCCTGGCTCTCGTCTTCTATCAACGGCTTCACCCAAAAGCCCGGAGCATCACACCCCTGCCAGGACATCTCTTCGGATTTAAGCATCAACGACTCAGAAGCCGGCAACTTAAGCGCCACTGCCTTTTCGGAAGCCTTAAATATTTCACTCATCTTTCGTGCTGTATCCCGCCCTCATCGGGGCATCGTCTTGTGAGTCCCGAAACTTTGCACCCTAATTTAAGCATAGGCCCTACTATTAAAGAGAGATGAACTGAAAGATCTACAGGGAGTCTTTGCCCGAATAGGCTTTGAAGTTAAACTCACATGATGGGAAAAGACCTTACTGTTCAATGGCAAACGCTTATCGATGCCGTCTCGGGTTACGGTCTTGAACTCATCGCGGCGCTTGTTATCCTGGTTTTCGGCTGGTGGCTTGCCGGCCGGGTGCAAAAACTTATCCTGCGTGCGCTGGATCGCCTACCGCGCATGGATGCCACCCTCAAGCCCTTTCTTTCGTCGCTCGCACGCTACGCGATTATTGCGGTCACGCTGGTGGCCGTGCTGGCACGCCTTGGCGTCCAGACCACATCGATTATCGCAGTACTCGGCGCGGCAGGTCTCGCCATCGGTCTTGCCCTGCAGGGCACCCTGCAAAACATTGCCGCCGGCATCATGCTGTTGCTTCTGCGACCCTTTCGAGTCGGAGACTACATCGACGCTGGCGGAATCTCGGGCACAGTGGACGAAATCGGCCTGTTCACCACTGATATGACAACTTTTGACGGGGTTTACCGCTCCGTCCCAAACGCTTCACTTTGGAACACATCGATCCTCAACTACAGTCGTCTGCCGACCCGGCGCATGGATGTACCGGTCGGCATTGCCTATGAAGACGATGTGGAACGTGCGATGGCGCTGCTGCTTGACCACCTGAAACAGGACAGTCGGATTCTCAGCGATCCTGCACCCCAGGTACTGGTGACGAACCTCGGTGAATCCTCGGTTGATCTCAGCCTACGCTGCTGGGCAGAGCGAAGCAATTTCTGGACGCTAAAATTTGAACTGAACAAAAATGCCAAACTCTGGCTGGATGCCGCGGGAATCTCCATCCCCTTCCCCCAACGCGATGTACATCTAATCTCCACATCAGAGGCGGGCGACGCCAACCTAACAGAAAGCTGACTATTTACTGGCGATACTAGAGCGCATCCTGATCAGTCTCGCCGGTGCGGATACGCAGGATGCGTTCAACATCATAAACAAAGATCTTGCCGTCGCCGATCTTCTCGGTTCGTGCAGCACCAACAATGGCGTCGATCACCTGATCCAGGATGGCCGAATCAACCGCCACC
>MDTB01025016.1_pt1 | contig 23679 bp, 19 predicted proteins | sample 811161 | NCBI WGS metagenome assembly MDTB01 (sample SAMN05326650, study PRJNA326480) | marine metagenome | isolation source: seawater | place: Mediterranean Sea | collected 2009
AACTTTTACAAATTTTTTTGTTGGTTTTCCAACATAATCAGAAAAACAATATTCATCTAGATGTTGATCTAGCCCGTCCCATTCGAATTTAAGTTTTTTGATAAAGTCTTTATTCATCAACACTAGTTTATATTCCAATGTTTATAATTATTAAAATGTTTAAATTAAAAATTAATAATAAAAATTCTTCTATATTTATTATTCCATTTATTTTTATTACTTTATTTTTCTTTTATTTCATCTTGCTAGATACAGTAAATATTATCTCCACAAGTGGGTATTCCCAAATCGAAGCAATAAATCTACTTTCCGGTGAGCTTGAATCAAACTCTTATGCCTATATAAGCACAGCTGAGGCAAAAAAGAGTAGTTTATTAACATGGGTTTACTACGGGATCTCGAAAATCTTTCAAATTAGTGGACTAAACCTGATTGTCTTTTTTAAATTTTTAGAGTTCTTAATAATTCCATTTTCCGCAAAATTTTTATTAGACTCCTTAAAAATTAATCATTCTTTACAAAAATCAGTGATATTTTTAGGAATACCTGTTTTAAGTACCGTTGCATACAATAACTGGGCAAATTATGGACAAATTTTTAACGGTGAATGGTACCAGTTTCCTCATTACTTATATTTTTTTTGTATAGGCTTCATACTCAAAAAAAATTATATAAATTCTATATTTATACTTCTCATAATATATCTAATCCATCCAGCAAAAGGTGTTGCATTAATTATTGTCTCAGCGCCAATAATTTTACAACTTATTTATAAAAATAAAAATAACTTAAATCTAAAAAAACATTATTTATTTATTTTTAGTGTCGGTATAGTTTCTGGAGTTTTCACTTTTTTTATTTTGCCAAGTGCTAATACCTTAATGAAAAATAGCTTGTGGGTTGCAATAACAAAAGTTCATAATTTTCATATGTTACAAGGTACTTTTAATCTTGAATTTATTATTTTCTCATTATTACCTATTGTTATATTAAGTGTTGGAATTTTTCAAAGACTAAAAACAACTGATTTGAAGTATTTAATTTTTTCACTTTTAACAGTGTCTTTAGTTGGAAAACTTTATGATAGCTTTGGGTCAAATCCTGATATATTAAAACTAGTACTTCACAGAACCACAGAAAATATAATTTTGTTATCCATACTATTGATTGTTTCTCGATTGAAAAAATTAAATTATAAGTTTGAAGTATTAGAACTTGGTTCATTTTATGTTTTAATTTATAAATTTAATATTTTTGCAATAAATTATAAGATGATTCTTTTTGGGACGATTTATCTTATATTGCTAATTATTTATAAAGAAAAAAAAGATATAACTTTAACTTTAACTTACTACCTACTTATTTTTCAATCGTATTTTTTCAATGAGGATATATTCTATATATTGGTTGTTAGTTTTTTAATCATGTTGTTTAGAAATGACAACTGGAATAGATTTATGTCTTTTGAATATTCAGCACCTTTCTTCTTAATATTTTTTATACTTACAAGATTTGGCAACTCAGCAGAAATAAACTTATTTAATATCTCTTATGTATCTATCTATCTGCTTTTATTTATTTTATTTACATTTGCTTTTCATACTTTTAAATTAAAAAATTTTATTTCACTGGTGTTAGTTGCTGGATTATCTGCTGTCTTTATTTTTGTTAATATTTATGGATTTAAATTATCAACAGAAAAATTAGAAAATATATTTTCACAAAGAACTAACGGTTACTATGAAGCACAGATCTGGTCAAGAAACAACACTCCAACTAATTCTATTTTTTTTCCAGATCCACAAATTTCTTATGCTTGGAGAGATTTTTCTAATAGAAACAGTTTTGGAACTCCAAGAGAATTTGTTACCACTTGGCTCTACTCACAAAATCAAGAGCTTTTTAATGATTCGAGAGAAAGATTAGGTGTTTTTGTTGATGACCCAATCAACACAATGCTTACATGGGATAAAGTGGATTATATAAATTATATTTCGGGAATTTACTACTCCTCAGACTTAAAACTATATAAAGAATTGGCCGATGATTGGAAGGTTGATTATTTTATATGGAGTAAAGAATTTGACTTACCAACTTTTTTCAACGTTATTTATGAAACAAATTCACATTACATTTTAAAACTAAACTAAAATTTTATTTTTTTAGACCATTCAGACAAACATAGAACAGCCCATAGAGATCTGTCAAAATTTTCAAATTTAAAATTGTCTTTTTCAAACTGTTCTTTATTAAAATAAACTGAATTTGCAAAATTTGAAGTTAAAATCGTTTCAAATACATAATCTTTGAAAGCCTCCTTTTTCAACCAGGAATTTAAAGGAACTGGAAAACCCATTTTATTTTTTCTTTTAGAAATTTTTTCAGGCAAATAATTTTCAGAAATTAATTTAAGTGGATTTTTAAGTACCCCTTCTCCAAACTTTAAACTTGGCTCTAAATTAATTGCACACTCAAATACTTTTTGATCTAAATATGGAACTCTACTTTCAATAGAGTGAATCATTGACACCCTGTCCTCAACATGAAGAAGACCTGGCAGAATATACTTTGTATCGAAATGTAACATTTTGTTAATTAATGATTTTTCGTTTATAGAGTTGATCTTATCCATAAATGTATTTCTTGATTTTATAATTAGTTTTTTAGTATGGTCTGTTAACCAGGGTTCTGGAATATTTCTTCTTAAAACCATTTCATATCTTATTGAAGGTTCTGTAAAAAGATTTTCTGCCCACATGTTTTTTATTAATGGAATATACTCTTTCAAAGAAGGCAAGGCTTTAGAAACTGTCTCCAGACTAACTAGGTGATTTTCATCATGCGACCCATTAATTACTCCATGCAGTAACTGTTCAAGGTATACGATTAAATATCTTGCGTACCCAGCAAATATTTCATCACCACCTTGACCGCCAAGTAGTACCTTAACATGCTTAGATGCAAACTCATTAACCATATATTGGGGAAATGCTCCTGGTCCTACAATCGGATAGTCAAGAGCAGAAATCAATTTAGGAAAATTATTTATAAAATCATCCGAATAAATAGGTACTTCATAAAGTTGAATTTTTAAATATTTTGCAACCTCTCTTGCATATTCTATTTCTGAAAACTCGTCTGAATCTTCAGGAAAATATCCGTGAAAAGCTTTTAAGTCTTTTTTATACATACTGGCAATTGCTGTAATTAAACTAGAGTCTATACCACCAGATAAGTGCGTGCCTACGCTTACATCTGCAAAAGTTTGAAGTCTAATACTTTCACATATTACTTTTTCTAAAGTGTCTAATTTTGTTACAGGGCTTTTATCATTCAAAAATTCTAATTCAAAATAATTTACATTCTTAACTTTAAGAGTTGTATTATCTATTTCTAAATAACAGCCCGGTTCAACTTGAAACACTTTTTTAGCCAAAGTTTTTTCTGATAGGTAAAATTGATAATTTAAATATTGTCCTAAAGATTGTTCAGATATAGATGTATTTTCATCAAGCAAAGTCTTTACTTCGGAAGAGAATCTAATACAATCTTCTGTAAGGCAATAATACAATGGTTTAATTCCAAATTGATCTCTAATTAGGTATGTTTTATTTTTAATGTTATCTATTAAGCATATTGCAAACATACCATTTAACATTTTCAACCCTTTAAGTCCAAAATGGCTCAAAACGTTCAGTAAAACCTCCGTGTCTGAATTTGAATTAAAATTTATCCCTTCGTCTTGAAGTGTTTTTCTTATTTCTTTAAAATTGTAAATTTCTCCATTAAAAAAAATTGTCATTTGACCAGCTTCGTCTGATTTTGGTTGGCTTCCCAAATCTAAATCAACAATTGATAATCTAAAAAAATCTATGAATACATTTTTGGTTTCTAATGAGGTGTGTTCGTCAGGGCCTCTGTGATTTATTTTGTATGACTGTTTTTTTACAGAATCCAAAATTTTTGAATCAAATTCGCCTACAACACCATTAAATCCACACATTTAATTCCTAAACTTTTTTGTTCTTAGCGACCAACCTGTCTTGGGCCAGTAAATTAATGGTACAATTAATATATAGCCTAGAATAGTTATCCAAGGAATCATTTTTGAATTTGCTACTTTTTTATCATATTCGAGTTCAAAAGGTACTTCAGCAAAAGTACTGCCAATTAAATAAAGCTTTACTAATTTTTCAAAAGTACAAACAAAGCCAAAAGATTTTAATTGTATAAAATTATCACCATAAAAATTTAATGCATCTTTTAAAATTGTTGTTTTATAGCATCTAAATCCACCAGTATATTCATTTAGTTTTGGAAGTCTAAAGAAAATTCTTATAAAGTATCTTCCAAAAAGACTATATATTCTTCTTATATAGCTTAAATTTTTATCATTACTTTTTAACCGTTTTGCAACTACTACATCAAAGCCTTCCAAGGCTTTATCTGTTAATGATTTAAGATATTTTGGATTATGAGTAGCATCTCCATCCATTCTTATTAAAAGATCATTTTCTTCTGAATTTTCACACACATATTCAAAAATATCTCTTACTGATTCAGCAAGGCCTCTGTTAAATTTATGTTTTATAACATGACACTCTTTTTTATCTTTTAGAGATTCGATAAAAATCGAACTTTCGTCAGTACACCCATCATCACAAATAACTATTTCAAATTTGCTAAAGTTCTGATTGAGGGTTTTTATTAAATTACCATATAATTGCTCAACAGATTCTCCTTCGTTATATACAGGTAAAGCAATCCAAAGTTTGTTTAATTCTTTCAATTTAAGATTTCATCCGTTTTTTGTAAAATATTTGCTGTAGCATTCCCATTGCCAAAGTCATCATACCTATTAAACTTTACTAGATTTATATTTGAAAATTGTTCATAAAGGTTACTTGGAAACTTATCAATCAAAATATTTTGTCCATTTTTTAATGTTTCCACCCACTCAGTTTTTGACCTAATTGTAATTAAAGGTTTTTCTAACCAAAAAGCATCTTTTTGTAATCCACCAGAATCAGTAATAACTCCTTGAGAATTATTAATTAAATATAACATTTCGCTATAAGTCAAAGGGCTAATTATCTCTATATTGTCAGGCATATCGTTAAATAATTTAAAAGATTTTAATTGTTTCTTAAGGCTGTGATGTAAAGGAATAACAACCTTGTCAATAGATCTTAAACTTTTAATTATATTTTTTAGTTTAACTTTATTATGAATGTTTTCTTGCCTATGAATTGTTGTAACAAAATAATCTTTAATTAAAAGTTTACTGTTGGGTAATTGTGGTTTCTTCTGATTTGTTTTCAAAAATATATCAAGAGTAACATCTCCTACAATGAATGCTTTCTTTGAATTATTTTCTCTTTTTAAATTATCGAATGATGTATTTGTTGGACAAAAAAGATAGTCGCAGATACTATCTGCAATTATTCTATTAGTTTCTTCAACTTGAAATGGTAATTGAGATCTAAGCCCAGATTCAATATGCACCGAAAGAAAGTTCTTTATTTTAGCTGCTAAAGCACCAGCAACTGTTGAGGCTGTATCTCCATATATATAAACAATATCTGGGTTTAACTTTTCTAATTCTGGAACTAATAATGACACCATGGATGAGATATTATTCGAAAAAATTTTATCATTATCTAAGAACAGTATTCCCTTTGAATCAATATTTAAGTCATAATAAAGATTTTCCTGCATTGTTTCTTCGTAATGTTGATTAGTGTCAATAATAAAATGTTCAAATTTAGAATTTATTGGATCCTCATTGCCAATAATTGCTGCGAGCTTAATAATTTGTGGTCTTGTGCCGATTATATGAAGAATTTTTTTCAAATTAATTTATATTTTCTTTAATGACTTTATTTCATTATTTTCAAAATTTATCTCATATTTGTTATCTAAACTTTTGTCGTAAGCAAAATTGTCTTCAATTTCAAGCCTGTCTCCAGACTCGCCTACCCAACCAATTATTTTTGCAGGATTTCCAACAACTAAAGCATTGTTTGGGATGTCTTTAGTAACTACAGTTCCAGAACCCAAGAAACAATATTCGTTTAAAGTTACACCGCAAACAACTGTTGAATTAGCTCCGATTGTAGCCCCTTTTCTTATTAGAGTTTTATCATAAATTTTGTTTGTAGGATATTTAGATCTTGGTTTTTTAACATTTGTAAAAACTGCACTAGGGCCTATAAAAACATCTTCTTCAACAATTATTCCATCATATAGAGAAACATTATTTTGAATTTTTACATTATTAGCAATAACTACATTTTCACCGATAAAACAGTTTTGACCAATAGTTACATTTTCTCCTATTTTTGCAGAAGACATAATGTGACTAAAGTGCCAAATATTACTACCTTCACCAACTACTGCACCTTCATCTACAATTGCTGTATCATGAATTTTCATATTTGAATTATAACTAATATTTGTTTATTAATTTGAAATGAATACTTATATTCAGTCTAAAAAAAACTTTTTACAGTATCTATTACGTATAACTGTTGTTTTTGGCTCATTCCTGGCCAAATTGGTAAAGATATAATTTCTGTACATACTTTTTCAGCTATAGGAAACTTTTTTCTAATATTATGCGCCGGCAGGGAAGGTAGTGTCTTAGGATAATAAATCGCGTTAGCAATTTGATGTTGATCTAAAAATTGTTTAAATTCCTCTCTTTTATTATTCAGAATAAATATTGAATAATAATTAAATGTTGAATTTGTGTTACTTAAAAGCTTTATACCTTCAATTCCATAAAATTCTGAATCATATAAATTCCCAATTTCTATTCGTTTATGAATCCAATCATTTATTTTTTTTAATTTTAGATTTAATACTGATGCCTGAATTGAATCTAATCTTGAGTTGTAACCAAATAATTCATTAAAATATTTTTTCTTAGCCCCATGACTTTTGAGCATTCTTGCTTTTGTTGCTAAATTGTCATCATTAGTAATAATTGCACCTCCATCACCATAAGCTCCAAGTGTTTTTGTGGGAAAAAAAGAAAAGCATCCTATATCTCCTATTGTCCCTAAATATTGATTTTCATATTTTGATCCAAAAGACTGTGCAACATCTTCAACTATTTTTAAATTATATTTATCTGCTAAATTTTTTATTTTTTTCATATTTGATGCATTCCCGTATAAATGAACTGGTAAAATTGCTCCTGTATTTGACGTTATGTTTTTTTCTATCAATTCAACATCAATATTGCAATCTTTGTCATTTATATCAACAAAAACTGGAATTAAACCTGCCTTGACTATTGCTTCAGATGTTGCAAAAAAGGAGAATGACGGTACTATTACTTCCTTCTTTTTTAGTTCCAATGCTTCAAGACCAATCAAAAGGGCATCTGTTCCGTTTCCTACACTTACAACATGCTTAACATTCAAAAATTTTGAAAAATTTTCTTCAAACTCTACAACACTATTTCCGCCAATAAATTGACTGTTATTTACATGATTGGTTAATAGATTGCTTAACTCGTCATTAAATTCATCAAGTTCATAACTAAATTCTATTAAAGGTATTTTCATTTTTTTAATATCACCTTGCTAAATTAATACTTCTTTTTATTTATCATGAATTATATTTAAAAATCTATAAAATTCTACATATATAATTAAACTATGAAAAATACAAAAATAGGTGTTATTGGGTTTGGGTATTGGGGCAAAAATCAAGCACGAGTTTTTGATGAACTTGATTCTTTATCTGGAGTATACGAAAAGAATCGAGATGAAATATTAAACCATAAGGGAAAGTACAATTTTTTTTCTTCATATGAAGATTTACTTTTAAATTCTGATGCTGTTGTAATTTGTACTCCTGCTGAAACACATTTTGAAATTGCATTAACCTCGCTTGATGCTGGCAAAGATATTCTTGTTGAAAAGCCAATTGCCATGAATACATTAGAAGTAAAAGAGCTTATTAAAAAAGAGAGTGAAAATAAAAGTATCATTATGGTCGGTCATCAATTACATTTTCATCCTGCAATTGTTAAATTAAAAGAATTGTTAAGAAAAAATGAAATCGGTGAAGTTGAGTGGATATATTCAAATAGATTAAATATGGGTAAAATTAGACCTTATGAAAATGTTCTATGGTCTTTTGCTCCACATGATGTATCTTTAATATTAGATATTATGAATGAGCAAATTGAAAATATTGAAATTCAAGGATCGAAAATTTTAAATGATAATATCGAGGATACGTCATTAACCATGCTCAATTTTAGTAATGAGAAAAAAGCTCATATATTCGTGTCATGGATTCACCCCTTTAAAGAGCAACGTTTTATTGTTGTTGGAAAAAATGGTTCATTAGTTTTTTCTGATACCGAAAAAGATGAAAAGTTAAAACTTTATAAAACTAAAATTTTGGATAATGGTCAAATAGACTCTCATTCTTTTCAAAATATAGATCTAAATGATAGTGAGCCGCTTAAAGAACAAGCAAAGTATTTTCTTGAATCAATAAAGAATAGGAATATTGATATTAATAATTCAGGACACGCATACGATGTAGTTTCCGTCTTAGAAGAATGTACAAAAAGTTTAAAGGGTAAAAATTGAATAAGAGTATTGCTGTAATTGTTCCGGCTTATAACGAAGAAGTTTTAATTGAAAAAACAATAAATTCAATTCCAGATATTGTTGAAAAAATAATAATAGTTAATGATTGCTCAACTGACAATACAAGAGAAATAGTAGAGGTATTAAAAAAAGATAATGAGAAAATTCAATTAATAAATTTTGAAAAAAACTCAGGTGTTGGAAAAGCAATTGTAGAAGGTTATGAACTTGCATTTGAACAGGGACATGATATTGGAGTTGTTATGCCTGGAGATGCACAGGCTTTGCCGGAAGATTTTAATAATCTCATAAAGCCTTTAATGAGTGGAGATTATGATTACTCAAAAGGAAACAGACTTAACTATAAAGGTGTTTCAAAAATTATGCCAAAACATAGATTTTTTGGTAATAATCTATTAACTCTTCTAACAAAATTTGCAACTGGATATTATCATATTATGGATCCGCAGATGGGTTACACTGCTTTAAATCTAAAACTGGTTCCTAATTTAAACTTGGATAAATTAATAAAAAGATACGGTTACCCAGGACATTTGCTGTATTTACTAAACATGGTGGATGCGAAAGTAATTGATGTAGAAGTTATACCCCATTACGGTGAAGAAAAAAGTGGAATTAGATTGTTCACTTTTATTCCTAAGTTAGTTTACTTGTTAATTAAGCTTTTTATATCTAGGGTATTTAAAAAGCTTATAAAAAAAGATTTTTCACCTGCAGGTTTAACTTATCTTTTATCATTTGTATTATTATTTATAATTATTCCTCTAATTACCTACAGAGCCATCACGCAATTCGCACTAAAGGGATATATTCCGCAACTTACTTTTATTTCGCTCACAACTGGAATCATTCTGTTTTGTATTTTTTTTCTATTTGGAATATTATTTGATATTCAAGACAGCAATTCTAAACAATAACATTTTTTTTTTAATAATAATTTTTAATTTATTTTACTTATTATTTAAGTAATGAATTTATTATTTCAAATTTCTGGTGTCGCATATTTATTCGTAACATATTGTTTTGCTATCTCATTTAACAAAATTGTCCCTCGCCACTTCAATCTGCTTATTATTTATATATTGTTGTATATTGAATTTACTCTACTCTCAATATTCAAAATTTTAAATATATATACTCTGTCAATTGTATGTATATTTAAAATTTTATACTTACTTAACAAAAGATTTAATTTTTTGTTAAAAATTAAACCATTATCCAAAACTGATTTTATTATTGCTCTTGTATACGTTCCTGTATTTGCTCTTACACAATTGACTGGATTTAATTTTGATGATGTTATAACAACGTACATTCCAAGAGTGCAACAGTGGATACAGAATGAATCCATATTTATAACTTTGAATTTATCAGAATACTATATTCCGATGTTAATTTATCCTCAAGCATCACAATTTCCATTGCTTTTAATTGAAATTTTTAAATTACCTAATTTAGTGTTTGTAGTGATGTCTGTTTTTGCGACAAATCAAATTTTTCTGACTATAAATAATTTTTTTAATTTTAATAAAAATGAACGTGATTTTCTAAAATTTATACTATTTTTATCTCCTATCATTTTAATACTTTCCAGCTCTGGACTTACAGATCTTTTTTACAGTTATTTTCTTGTTAATAGCTTTTTTTTGATATTGAATTTCTTTAAAAATAGAGATAACGAAACATTGCTGTACAGTCTAATTTTTACTATTTTTTCAATAAATATCAGATATCACGGATTTTTTGTTCTATTTGTAGTTGGTTTGTTAATTCTTAAAACTAAAGATATAAAAATTTATTTAAAAAGTGCAACTTACAGCATTTTACTAATCTTGACATTTATTTTACCAAGTGCTTTTTGGATATTTACTAAAAAGATTTATTTGTCATTTAGTGAAACATTTAATACACAATACAACAGCCTATCAGGTACATATGAACAAAATATTGATATCAATTTATTAAATGATGCTTTAGGTAACATGCCTTCTCTTTCAAGAATGATAATTAATATTTATACTTCAACTGCGCATATATTGGTGAATTTTACTTATTCAGACTTTCCTTTAATATTCCTGATTGAAGATTCAAATAATTTATTTAATCAATTTTTAGTTAATTTTAATATTTATTTAAAGTCTTACCAAGTAAGAACTGTTGGAACTGTTTTATTTTTAGTTTCTACTATTGCGATTCTAAACTTATTTATTGAGGGCTTTAGTTTGAATGATAAAAGTAAAGCTTCTATTTTCAAAAAACGAATTATTACACTTTTTTTGATTTTGATTATATTCATTTTAATTTTAGAAAACCTCTATCTAGGTTTAACTCTTTTATTTGTAGTTGGATTTTCGATAGTCTTGTTAAATTTTAAAATTAAGAAATATGGTGATGACAACTTTGACTATAACCACAAAGAGACTCTATTAATTTTTTCTCTGTATTTTCTATTAATTTCTACTAGAAACTTTAATGATACAAATTTAAGATATCTCTTTCCAATTTTTATTTTTATTTTCCCTTTTGGAATCAAAACTATAAATTATCTTTTACTAAAAAAGTTTAAAAAAAATTTTATATATTTAATAATTTTAGTTTCTTCCGTCCAGTCTATATTTTTATCAGATATGCTTTTTTCATCAAATCTACCGAACATAAAAATGTATAGTGCTGATGAAAATACATTAACTGGGGGGTGGAATCCGATAGAAGAAAAACAAAATATCAAAAAAGTAATAAATATATATGACAAAATAATTTCAAAGAATCCAAAATTCAATTCAATCATTTCATTGCAAAATAAATTTCCTTTATCAGTGTTTAAAAATGATATATATTACGATGTTTTTGAAAAGGAATATTTAGTGAATGAAGAAACCTTTTTATTAAACGATTCAAATATAATAATTACAGACAATAATAATTTACTCTATGATAAAAATCTCATTATCTATCTTGACTCTGAAAAAAATTTTGAAGATAATTTAGATAAGATGTACTTTATTATATTTTACAATAATAATTAGTGAGTTAAACATACTTACTGATACTAAGTATTCGATCAATTGTTGATTTATAATCTATATTGATTAAATCCAAATATTCTTCAATTTTCTCAAATCTTGGTTCATTTTCAGCTTGAACAATTTCAATTGCTTTTTCTCTTGATAGTTTTAAATTTAATACTTGGTTATTTCTAAAAGTATCATATTCCGAAAACCCACAAAGAGCTCTATATATGAAATTATAAAATGGTGCCGTTCCATCTCCAATTCTCCAAGTAGATGGAGTAGATGGGTCGGTTTCCCATCCATATTCATTAATAAGTGTTTGATTAATTAAATCTTCATCCCATTCTTCATATTCATAAAATTGAACAAAATTTTTCTCATCAAAATAAGAATATTTGAAACCTAAAATTGCATCTATAAGGCTTGAATTTATATAACTCGGATTTTTTACAATTTCTTTCGCATAAAAAGTAACTAATTTTGACATCGATGTAAAGCTAGATGCTTGAAGTATGTTTTCAAGGCTTTTTTCAAGCTTAAAAGAGTCGATTGAGCCTGCAAATCCAGTTTTAAATGAAGTAAATTCATAAGGAGCGGAGCCAATACAAATTAAATTCACGTTATTTTTAGCTGCAGTTTCACTCATTACTTGAAAATATTTTTTATCTCCAGCCATTAATAATGGGACCATTCCCAAATGAGGTTTTTTTAACCATGCAGTTAAATACCTATTTATATTTTTTCTTTTTTCTTGGATGTCAGCAGCAACAATTACATGCTCAATGCCCAATGAACCACAAATACGAGCCTGATTTCTTCTAGCCAAATCAGTTACCATTCCCCAATCATAGGTCACTGCAATAGGATTCATATTGTACTTGGTTTTTAAGAGATGGAGCATGTAACTTGAATCTCTACCACCAGAAAAACCCACGATAATATCTTTTTTATTATCTAATCTATTTTCACTAAAAATGTTTTCTAATAATTTAATATTTTTATACCTAAAGGGTTGGAAATATTTAGAAAAATTAGATACCCCAGTATTGTCAAAAGAAATTCCTGGCATGTTTTCATTCAATATACCAAGCGAACATACCTGTAAGCCATCATTTTTCCAAAATGATTTAGACTTGCTTTCTATCTCAACTATCGGCTTAAAGGAAAAATTAAGTATCTGCTGCGAATGTGGTAACTCAAATTTTTGGAGAGAATTACTTTTAAAATTATGGATAATATGTTCTTGCGGCTCTAACTTTAATATTTTTATTTCAGGAAAATTTAAATCTTTAAGAAATACTTCTTCCGATGCAAAAATAATCTCAGCAGACTCTTCGAAATATATATAATATAAATTTCCACAATTAGTAGCAAAGTGTAAGTTTTCATTTTCATACATAACGATGGTTGCTTCTCCCTCAATCTCTTCAAATAATATTTTCATTGCGTTAATTGAAGTTTCACTAGGTAATAGTTGATTAAATCTTTTAACTAAATATTCTGAATCTAGATCTGTATTTAAAACAACTTCATTATCGTTTGCTAACTCATTATGATTACAAATAATTCCATTATGAATTAAAACAACTTCATTGTCTCTTACAGGTTGATTATTAGCATTGTCTCCACTAGAACCATGGGTTTGAAGTCGAGAGTGTCCAATAAGTAATTTTTTTTCGTTTAAATCAAAAAATTCTGATAATGTTTTCTTAATTTCTTTTTTTTCATAAACAACAGAAGATTTATTTGTAAATTTTTCCACATTGATATTTGAATTATGAACTGTTGCAAAACCGCATGCTTCTTTACCTCTTATTTCTGCACTAGATGATAGTTTTTTAAAAATTTCATTTTCATTATTTGATATGAAGTGGTTCCTGCTTGCATATCCATATAATCCACACATGTATTTTTACCTTTTTATTTTCTAATTTTTATGCACTAAATATTCAATTATATATTATCTGACATTAAGAAACAGACTGGTTTGCAAATATATAGTTTGAATATCAACTTGCTTTAATTACTTTGGCGTAAATCATTAATGGTACTAACTTGCTAATAAACCTGTGAATAAAATTTGGTAAAAATGGAAGCAAATATACAGTTGGGGAAAACTCATAAGAGACTTTAGAAATTTTTAAATTTTCAGGAAGTAAGTTTTCTATATCTCCTTTTTTTCCAGCCCAGCCGATTGGATTATTTTTTCCGTCAAATTGTCTAATTAAATCTAAAGCATTATTTGAAAAAAATAACCTTTCCCTACCTCTTCCTGGAATTCCTTTAAATAAATTCCTAAGTGCTGCTCTAAACAATGCACTCTTATCATAAAAATTAAAAAAAATATTTTTGTAGTATATTGAAATATACATTTCACCATCTACCTTAAGCAGGCTGTTCATTTGTAGTAATGCCATTTTGGGATTTTCCATATGATGAAGTGCACCATGACATGAAATAAAATCATATTTATCTTCTAGTATTTTTAAATTTTCTGCATTTTCTTGTATTAACTTAATATCGTTTTCATGGAATCTAGTTTTACATATTTCAATTGAACTATCAGAAATATCTACCCCAGTTAAAGAATTTGGCTGAGAAAAGTTATTGTACTTATCTAACCAATAACCAACACCGCAAGATACATCTAAAATATCTTTATTTTTTTCTTTAGGCAAGTATTTTTTAAAAGATGTCTGTTTATCTGTTAATTTGGAGTGTTCCTGAAAGAAGTTAAAAATATTTTTAGTTTCAAAAACATCTTTACCTAGATGGTTATGTGACCAAAATTCTTCAACAGGATTATTTTTTTTCATAATTTTAACACTATTAAATACCCGATGAGCATTTGTTAATATAGCTCATAATAATATTTGTATCTCTTAAATCTCTACTTACAACGTCTACGGTTTCACAACTGATTTTGTAGTCTGCTACATGAAATTCACACGAGCTATCAAACTGCCTAGGTCTATGTAAGGATAGTGTGTAAAAGTTATCCAGCCCTACGACATCTTTAAATTCAATTCTTCTTATATTTTCAGTATCCAAATATTCAGCAAATACGTGCCTTGGCTCACATACCAATAAATCAATATCTTTATATTTTTCATTTAATATACTTGAAAGTTCTTTTCCAGAAAAACCCCAATAATCCGTGGGCCAAGATCCACACCCATCTACATCGCTACACTGTTTTGTTATATTTTCTAAATTTGTAAATTCGTTGAAATATGCGTAACGGTAACTATCAAGATTGCTTTGAGAAGTTATGCCATATATTAAAATTAAAAATAGAACTAAGCTGAACACTTGTTTGTTTATATTCTTAAAAGTCTTTAAAACAGAGACACAAAGAATAGCAATAAAGGGTATTAAGAAAAGAAAGTGTCTCAACCCATCGTAAGCAGTTGGTTTAAGTATTGGAAATAATAAAAAATTAACACTAATAAAAATGAGTGAATAAATCTCGAGTATATTATTTATTTTTTTGGAAAATAAAAATAAAACAAAAAACAATAAGAGCAGGTGAACAAATATCGGCATTTTGAAAAAATACCAACTTGCTAGATATGATCCTGTCATTTGCTGAGCAGAAATAAATTCTCCATTTGTAAGAGTGGAACCTGTCCATGGATGATTTGATTGAAACATTATACTCTCATATACCCAATTAATTGGATTCTGCCATGAAGAAGGACTAAAAATCAGTAAAAAAATTATAGAAAAAGTAAATACAAAAAATAATTTTTTAATAAATAATTTTAAATTATTATAATTATTTATCGCAAGAAATAAGAACAAAAAACCAAGAAACAGTATTGAGTTAATTCTTGTTAGCAAAGAAGCTGAGACAATAAAACTAATCTTTAAAAACTCTGTCAAAACAAATTCTTCATTTTTTTTATAATAAAATTTTTCAATAAGAAACAACTTGGCTATGAATAAATTAAGCAAAAATGGAATGTCTTTTATATTAAACAACATATGACCAGAGAAACTTGGAATTAAAAAAATTATGATTAAAAATAGAATTGCGAAGTCACTATCGTAAAGGTTTTTTAATTTCCTATAGATAATATGTATACAAATAAAACTGTAAATTAACAAGCAAAGATGAATTATAAAAAATGTTTGGGCATCTTCGCTAGAAAAATATAACGCAAATTCATTTAAAGGTAGATTGTTTTCATCAAATAAGAAACTATTTACTAGCCTTTCAACTAAGTAAGCTGGCAATATAAATATATAACCAAAATAATCATATACATTTAGATTGTTAGAGAATATTGGATTATTAAAATCAAGATTCATATAAGCTTGTAATTTTGCAAAAATGTAACCTGCCCCTATCCATAGCTCAAATAAATCGTATGTAGACCCACCTTTTAATAAATCATTAAATTGCTTTATAAATGCAGTGATAATTATTAAAAAATAAGTTTTATTGTTAGAAATTTTAGAAATTAGCATATATTTTTAATCAATGTCAAGTTGGTTTTTTTCATACCAAAATCCTAATACATAAAGTGCCCAAATTAGTCTAATTTCATTACTGTTTGGATTTTGAATATTTATTCCTTTTCCATAATTATCAAATAGTTTTTTGTATATAGAGTCTTTACCTAATTCATTTATTATTGTATTTTTTCCAGACTGATCTAGCCATTTTTTAATCGGGAATGCAAAGCCGTGCTTTGGTTTATCAAAGTTAGGGATATTGTTATCGTACATATATTGTCTTAAAAATATTTTTGTTTTTTTAAAATTAACATTTTCTTTTATATCTAAAGTTTTTGAAAAATTTACTATTCTATCATCTAAAAAGGGTGGTCTTATTTCTAGACCATTTGCCATGCCTGCAATATCAATTTTTTGCAAAATATTTGTATACATGTAAGTATTTAAATCAAGTTCTTGCATGCTTTTTTGGACATCACTTTCTTCTAATTCTAAATGTTGAACGTATTCTTCAAAATTATGAATATCAGAATTATTAAATTTTAATTTGGGTGATTGCCAAACTAGTAACTGTACTAAATTATTTTTATTAATACCTTTAAAAAAATATTCATATCTTTGCAATCCACTTAGGTAGCTGGTTGATTTACTTGAAAAATTAGTTAGTTGTATTTTTGATATAGAGTTTAAAAGTGAACTAGGGAATAAATTTTTTATTTTGTTTGCTCTATACCATTCGTAACCCCCAAATAATTCATCCGCTCCGTCGCCGCTAATAACTGCTTTTGTATGAATTGCAGTATTCTTACATAAAAAATAAGTTGGAACAAAGCTTGGATCAAGAACTAATGAGTTCATATTATTTAATGCTTCTTCTACTAAATCAGATATATCTCTTTCTTTAAAATTAAAAATTTTTGGTTCAAGATTTAAATAATTTGATATATCATCAAAAGATTTTTTTTCATCAAAAGATTCGTCTTCAAAAGAAACTGAAAAGTGTCTAATGTTTTTATTAAGTTTCTGCTTTGTTAGAAAAGCAATAATTGAAGAGTCTACCCCACCACTTAAAAACATATCGACGTCTGTATCGGCATCTAAATGATCTTCAAGAACTTCTAACATTAAATTTTCAAATTTTTTGTTTTTTAAAGTTGAATTATTAATTGTTGTAAAGTATTTTTTATTTTTTATTTCTTTTTGTGAAGAAAATTCAAAAAAGTGACCAGGTTTTAGCTGAAAAAGATTCTGAATTATGTTGCTTTCTATTTTCTGTCCGTTATATAGAAGTATGTTATTTATTGCATCCTCGGATATTGTTTTTTGATTTGAAAAATTAGAAAGATTATTCATTTCAGATGAAAAAGCAATGTGCCCATCTGTATTTATTGTAAAATATAGGGGTTTAATTCCAAGCTTGTCTCTAGCAAGAATTAAAGATTCTTTTTTACTATTATAAAATGCAAACGAAAACATTCCATTAATTTCACTTAACTTATTCTTGTTATTGCTTAAAAAATTTAGAAGATGAATTGTGTCATTTGAGCTATCAGGTGGGTCGTGAGTGTTTAGTTTTAAAGACTCTAAATCAAAGATCTCACCATTATAGATTATATAGTTTCCAGATTCATTAGACATGGGCATTGAGTCATGTTCTGATCCTCTAATTATTAACCTTGCCGAGCCTAAGTGGAGAAACATTTTTCCCATTTCAATTATTTTATAATCTTCTTGATCAGGGCCCCTATGTGACAATGAACTGGTTAATTGTCTAATTTTTTCTAATTCTGGCTTATCTGAAGTAAACCCAACAATGCCGCACATAAAATGATTATAATTATTTCTGTGATTAAAAGTTTATCTATAATTGTTCCTGCATTAAATGAAGAAGAATCTATCCCTAATCTTTTGAAAGACATAAGACAAGTTTTTAAAAAGATAGATTGTGTATATGAAGTAATAATAGTTGATGATAATAGTACAAATAAACTCAGTGACTTTGTTCCAGAAATGGAAAATTTAACTATTTTACGAAACAATATCAGAAAAGGGCAATTTGCTTCTACTATAAAAGGGATAGATTCTTCAAAGTATGACCACGTATGCTTGCTTGATGGTGATGGCCAAAATCCTCCACATGAAATACTTACACTTTTAGAATTGTATAATTCAAACTATACAGATATTGATATTGCTTCTGGCATTAGAGATGACAGGCAAGATCGTTTTGTAAGAAAAGCCTACTCAAAATTTGCGAATTTTATTATTCGAAAGATAACTAATACTAAATCACTTGATATTGGATGTAGTCTTAAAATATTTAAAAAAAATTTGTTGGATGATTTAAATATTTCTGGCGACGTGCATCGAATTCTTCTTCCTTTATTTGAAAAGAGGGGCCTTAATGTAGTCCAAACAAAAGTAGATCATAATAAAAGATTGTTTGGCAATACAAATTATGGCTTTGCAAGAATTGTACCTATTGCTATAGATTCTATTCTAATTGCAATTACTTCAGGCTTTACAAGAACACCAAGATATGTTTTAGGAAAAATTTCTGCGATATTCCTAGTATTTTCTTTTTTTACATTCAGTATTTCTTTATACCAAAAATATTTTCTTGGCGTTTATGTACATAGAAATCCTTTATTTTTATTAGGACTAGCATCATTGTTTATTTTTGTACAAATTTTCTTATCCATAATTATGATGTCATTTATTGAAAAAAGAGAAAATTAAAAAATAATAAATATTTTCAAACAGAAAAGTATGCTCTATAAAATTTTGACCTAATTGGTTTGTAAAACTTATTCAATTTTGAAACTAATAAGTATCTTCTTTTTATGTTATTTAGCGCTTTTAATGAAAGTTCAAGAATATGTTTATTTTCATGCTCATTATTTTCTTTTGTAAATATTACATCGTAGTAGTCTTTAAAAAATTTCTTATAATTTATAGCTTGGTTATTAATATTTTTACTTAATTCTTCAATTTTAATATTTTTAAAGTCATCAACAAAAATTATATTAAGCTTTTTAAAACTTTTATACAAAATACTGTCTTTGACTACCGGTATAGAACCAAAATACATAGCCTCCCATAATCTATGAGTTTGTATCCCGTTTCCAGGTGGGCATAGTACATATTTATATTTTTCTAGATCATCTCTGTATTCCGCCATTTCTGAATTATTTGAAGCTATGACAAAATTTTTATCGTCAATAAATGTTTTCAAAATTTTTGCTCTTTCTAGATAATTAGTATTTGGATTGAAATTTATATATACATGATCACTTTTTTTTGTAGATTGGTTTTTTATACCATAAACATCCGGATTAATGTTTTTGTTGTAATGCTCATTTGCAAATCCGATAGGTATGGAATATAAATCGTCTTTTTCTATTGAAACGTTTACTGAAAACCACCTTGATATAGCTTTTGGTTTTTTTGAGTAAAGCCTGTTGTTAATTTCAATATCAGATTGATGAGTTATAAGCGTAAGATTTTTAAGAGGACTATTATATAGTAATTTAAATAATGAATTTACATACTCTGTTTTTGAAAAAACTATATCCCCATCAGACAGAGAAACTATTGGATTTATATAGGTTACTAATTCTTTGTTTCTGTATATTTCATAAAAGCCCTTATTCATTTTATTAAACTCATCAATTGAAATTGTCTCTGAAAATATAAAATCAGACAATTTTGCTAAATCATAACTTCTAAAATAATTTTCTAACTGAATTTTGTTTGAAGAATTTTTCAAATTAAGTGCCTATCTCAAGAAAATGTTTATCAAAATGATTTCTAGATATTTTTGAATTTTCTTTTTCTGTCCAGGAAACCGAATCTTGTCTTTTCCTGTGAAAATGATAATGGTCTTTCATTAAGTGTAAAGTATTGCCATTTCGTAACCAATAATAGGTAAACGCTACAGCATCCATTGATAAAATTTCTCTTGAAAAATTAAGCTCATTTTTAACATTTTTTAGGAAGCTATCTTTACTAAAAATAAAATTACCTATATTTAATATCCAATATATACTTTTATTTTTTTCGTACATTATGTTATCTTCACCTTCAAAAATTTTTTTTATTTGATGACTATTAATATCTAAATCGTTTTTGGTAAAAATTTCTAGCTTTCCAGAAAGAGACTTATAAAGAGGTGTAAAAATATTTACATAATTATAAAAATGATAAATTTTGGATGGTACATAGAGTCTTGTTTCGTCATCAATTTTAATTATTTTATTTAAAATATTTTCAAGGTTAAATCCAGCAATATTGTCTGAATCTAATATATACACAAGGTCAGAATTAGCATTTTTTACTGAGTCTAATTTATTATGGTACGCACCTTTATTAATATTATTTTCATAAAGCTTAATTTTGTTTTTGAGTTGATGATTGGATATTATTTTTTTTAAATTTAATAAATCTTCTGAATCTGAAAAATCATCTGAGATGACTATTTCATTAATGCTCTTGCACTTTATTAATGAATTTAAACACTGTTGTAGATATTTTGATGAATTAAATGTGGGAATAATTACAGATATCATATTTTTATTGTAAATACCAAAAACCTTTAATACTTAAAAAATTTATTTACGTTGCAAAATTTTATTAACATGAATAATTATAAGAGAAAGTTTTATGAAAAAATTTGTAACATATTTTAACTTACTTAGGTATTGGCAATGGTTGAAAAATATAATAATTTTCATACCTTTTTTGTTGACTGATATTACAAGTACTAATTTGTTAATTGATCATCTTGGTTTATTTATTTTGTTTTCTTTATTTGTTTCTTCTACATACATTCTTAATGACATTAAAGATCACAAAGAAGATAGAAAGCATCCACAGAAGAACAAGCGGCCAATTGCGTCTGGTGAAGTAAGTCTAAATGAATCTATTATTCTTTTTGTTTTTATTTTTTTGGTAACAATTTACTTAACTCATTATTTTTACGATATTGAGATAATTAAATTATTTCTCTATTATTTGATTTTGACAATTCTTTATTCTTACAAATTAAAATATATAAATTTTCTTGATGGTTTTGTTGTTTCCCTTTTATACATCAACAGGCTTTTTCTTGGAAGCGAACTATCTGAAATAACTCTGACATATCAACTAGCACTTTATATCTTCTTTTTAAGTATGTTTATTTTTTATTTAAAAAAGAATTCAATTTTGAATATTGCTGATTACACAAACAAATTAAAAGAAGAAATAACCCTTCAAAATTTTAAAATTCCAATTTCTTTGATTGTAAATATTTTACTTATAATTTTGAATATTGTCTTAGTATGGTGGATATTAGGTTACATCGATTCAAGTATAGATTATGTGTTTGGGTTTTTATTTTTTATCTTGCATATCATAATACTTAGAGATCTAATTTCTCTTTCAAACCAAGGGCATCTAGAAGATATTTCTAGAGCTGTTTTTCTAATAAAAAACTTAAAATTCAAAATTCTTCTTATATTTACTTTATTTGTTCTTTTCTATTATGCATAAACAGATAGGCTTAAATCTATGGAAAAAAAATTAATAGCTTCTTGGGGAAATAATGTTAGCAAAGAAATTTCCTTTACAGATAATATCAGTCAAGGAGTAATAAATATTGGAAACCAAAACTCATATGGAGATTGTTTTATTCCAATGGGCTTCCATGCAATCAAAAATAAAAAACTGGACACTGAAAAAGATTTTTTTTCTTCATCAAAAACTATAAACGAACTGCTTACAGTAAACAAAATTGGACTCTATGGTATTCCCGGCAAAAGTAATGTCACTCTAGGAGGTGCTATAGCATCAGATACTCATGGTAAAGATAACGTATGGGGAGGAAGTTTTGAAAAAAATATCAAAGAGATTTATATTCAACTTCCAAATAGAGAAAAATTAGTAGTCTCTAGAGATAAAGAAGTCGAAATTTTTGAATCTACTATCGGTGGATACGGGCTATCTGGTTCTATCCTGGGCTGTAGTCTTAATGATGAATTACCGAGTTACTCTGATTTTTATAGTAAATCAATCAAAACTGGTTCAGGTATAGGAAACCTCTTATCAAGCATTGCGTTTGAAAACGAAGTTTACACCGTGTGCTGGGTTGATTTACTTAGTAGTAAAAACTATTGGGTAATTGAAAATTATAAAGAATATAATAAATTTAAAAAAAGAAAATCAAGAGACAAAAATGATGAACTTAACGTATCTATACCTTTTATAGGAAAAAATTTGTTGGGTAGCATGTCTTTTGTAAATAAAACATACTATTACAAAAATAAATTATTTAAAAATAATACAGTAAGCATACAAAAAGCTTTATACCCTTTGGGTTTATTGACTGATACGAGAAATGTTTCTAAAAATAGGAAAATTATTCAAGTTCAATTTTCTATTCCAAATAACGAAGAATCAAATTTAGAAGAATTAATCAATCTTTTAATATATAATCAATTTCCGATATTGTGTAGTATAAAAAAACTTAATAATTCAAAAAATTATAACAACTTATCATTTCATCAAAATGGTTGGACTGTTGCTGTAGATTTTCCATATGAGAATTTTGATAATAAATCAATAAGATATTTTTATAAAAAATTAATTGAACATGAAGGAAAAATTTATCTGGCAAAAGACTCAACACTAAATAATGAGGAGTTTCGAGAAATGTATCCAAATTATCATGAATGGGAAAAGATTCTAAAAAAATTAGATCCAAAAAATATTTATCAATCAGCACTATCTAATCGGCTTGGTCTTAAAACATGGTAAATAATTATTTAATTATGGGAGCAGATAGTGAGTTAGCAAAGGCATTTATTCAATACAATTCAAATAAAGATAATGAATTTTTTAAGATATCAAGAAATGAAATTGAAAGCGATTTAGTGATAGGAAGCTATCTTCATGATATTGATACGATAATTAATTACGTTAAAAAATTACCTCCCTGTTATGTTATTTTTTTTAACGGTTTTTTAGCAGAAAATAGACCTATACAATATCCATCAACAGAAGACATTAGATTAACTAATGAAATAAATTTTCAAATTCCACTTTTTCTAACACAAAAACTTTCTCAATTAGAAAATATTGAAAAATATGTTTATATTTCAAGTATTGCAGCAGTAAAACCTCGATTTAAAAATTATATATACGGGAATACAAAAAATATGCTGGAAAAATCTATTAATGCCTTGGGAATTAAAAACGTTTTGTTTCTTAGGTTTGGGAAAATAAACACTAAGATGTCAAAAGATCATAAAGATTTACTTTTGACACTAAGTAAAAAAGAAGCTGCAGAGCTTATATATAGAAAAATAAAAAAAACTGGAATTACATATCCGAATTACAAACTTTTGTTGGTATCTTTCGCCCTTAGATTGCTTCCTATTAAATTCCTTAATTTTATTGAGAAATCTTTAAGTTAATTTTTTATTTTGTATTTGTTTATAGCTACTAAATATAAAGAAAGCTATCGGTATAAAATAAGAAATATTTAACTTATTAACTCTTAATAAATAAATAATATTTAAATCGTCTACACA